>TARA_R100001369_G_scaffold23263_2_pt1 | contig 11173 bp, 10 predicted proteins | sample TARA_R100001369 | Tara Oceans TARA_R100001369 (sample SAMEA2621528) | marine metagenome | biome: marine biome (ENVO:00000447); feature: surface water layer (ENVO:00002042); material: "saline water (ENVO:00002010), including plankton (ENVO:xxxxxxxx)" | depth 5 m | reverse complement strand
AAAAAAATCTATGCACAAGGTCTTAAGTTTTACAAAACTATGGGACTAGGTCAGATCTATCAGACTTTCATTGATAGTATCCCTTTAGCTATGTTTTTTCTACTACCAATTTTCGCATTTTTATTAAAACTGTTCTTTTATAATAAAGGCAGATATTCTCATCACTTGGTGTTTGGTTTTTATTATTTTTCGTTTCTATTTACCGTTTTTAGTATCGTTTTAGGTATAAATTATTGGTTATGGGATATTCCTAATTGGATAGATCTGCTTATTGCATTATCAACATTTTTCTATCTTTTATTTGCTATAATCAAGTTTTACGGACAGCATTGGTTCCTAAGTATTATTAAGAGTGGATTGGTAACCTTTCTGTTCTTAATGATTGTATTACCTTTTTCTTTTACGATATTAGGATTTATTGCGTTTTTATTTTATTGATGTCGAAAAGATTGCGGATAATACTTAAAAGAGAACACAGCAGCTCAAATAGATTAAGTACAGGCGCTAAAAAGGTTATAATTTTTCTAATAAGTATGTCCCAGTAACCGAATTATTGTTTTTTACGATGGCTTCTGGTGTGCCAAAAGCAACGAGTTCGCCTCCATTTTTTCCGCCTTCAGGGCCAAGGTCAATAATATAGTCAGCACACTTAATTAAATCAATATTGTGTTCAACAACAATGATAGAATGTCCTTTTGAAATTAAGGCTTGAAACGACTTCAATAATTTCTTAATATCATGGAAATGTAAACCCGTAGTAGGTTCGTCAAAAATAAAAAGTACATTATTACTTTTACTTCCTTTTCCTAAGAATGTTGCTAGTTTAATACGCTGTGCTTCACCACCAGAAAGAGTAGAAGAGGATTGCCCCAAAGTTACATAGCCTAAACCAACATCTTGCAATGGCTGTAGCTTTCCTTGTATTTTGGTTTGGTTTTGTGTTGTAAAGAATTCAATAGCATCATCAATCGTCATATTAAGAATATCATCAATCGATTGGCCTTCAAACTTAACTTCTAAAACTTCTTTCTTAAAACGTTTGCCGTTACACGTATCGCAAATTAAATGCACATCTGCCATAAACTGCATTTCAATAGTAACTTCACCTTCACCTTTACAAGTTTCACAACGTCCACCATCAACATTAAAACTAAAATGCTTGGCTTGGTAATTTCTGATTTTACTAAGTTTCTGACCAGCATACAAAGCTCTTATATCATCATAAGCTTTTATATAAGTCACAGGGTTTGAACGAGACGAACGACCAATAGGATTCTGGTCTACAAATTCTACATGTTGAATATTACTATAATTTCCCTTTAATTCTGAAAACTGACCAGCTTTATCACTAAAACCAGTTAATTTTTTCTGAATTGCAGGAAAAAGAATTTTTTTAACCAGTGTGCTCTTTCCACTTCCAGAAACTCCAGTAATAACGGTTAGCATTTCTAAAGGAAACGTAACGTCAATATTTTTCAGGTTATTTTCACGAGCGCCAACAACTTCAATCTTATATTTTGATGTTCTTCGCTTTTTCGGAACTTCTATTTCTAGTTGTCCATTAAGGTATTTAGCTGTTAAAGTGTCTGAAGCTAAGATGGCTTTAAAATCACCAACGGCCACAACCTCACCACCAAAAGTTCCTGCTTCTGGTCCAATATCAATGATACTGTCTGCGGCTTTCATAATATCTTCATCATGTTCTACGACGATAACCGTATTGCCTAAATCACGTAAAGATTTTAAAACGTCTATTAAGAGCTCTGTGTCTTTTGGATGCAAACCAATACTTGGTTCATCTAAAATATACATGGAGCCTACAAGGCTACTCCCAAGTGATGTGGCTAAATTTATTCTTTGACTTTCTCCACCAGATAGGGTATTTGATTTTCTATTTAGTGTTAAATAATTTAAACCAACATTAGATAGAAATTCTAAACGTGTATTGATTTCTGTAAGAAGGCGCTTTGCTATTTTAGCGTCATATTCATTTAATACTAAGCTTTTAAAAAATGGTGCCAATTCATCTAATGGTAAATCTACTAAATCCGTAATTGTAGCATCTCCAATTTTAACGTAATTCGCTTCTTCTCGTAGACGTTTGCCTTTACAGATATTACACTTTGTTTTACCACGATAGCGCGATAACATGACGCGATTCTGAATTTTATAAGCTTTTGATTCAAGGTCAGCAAAGAAGCTATCCAAACCTTCAAAATGTTTGTTGCCTTTCCATATTAAAGTTTTGTGTGCATCAGTTAATTCAAAATAAGGCTTATGTATAGGAAAGTCGAATTTATGAGAATTGTTAACCAATTGGTCTCTATACCAACTCATAGTTTCACCTCTCCACGGAAAAATAGCATTTTCAAAAACAGATAAAGCTGTATTTGGAATGACTAAATCGTCATCGATACCTATGACATCACCATAACCTTCACATTTTGGGCAAGCACCATATGGATTATTAAAACTAAAAAGATGTGCATTCGGTTCTAAGAATAACATATCATCTAGTTCAAATTTATTGTTGAACGTTTTTTGCTTTTTATCTGATAATGATTCTATAATACATGTGCCAACTCCCTCAAAAAAAGAAGTTTCAATGGCATCTGCTAAACGATTAAGAAAATCTTCATCATCTTTAAAAACAATTCTATCGACTACTAAAAACAGGTTTTTATCAGATTTAATTTTTGTTTTAAGTGCATCATCAATTCTTAAAACATCATCTTTTACTTTAATACGTGCATAACCTTGTTGTTGTAAGGTTTGTAATTTATTTTCAATAGTGCGTCCCTCTTCAAGGATTATTGGAGAGAGTAGTAATAACTTTGTGCCTTCATCAACATTTGAAATGTGTTTTATAACATCAGAAACGGTATGCTTCTTAACCAAGTCTCCCGAAATAGGTGAGTAGGTCTTACCAACGCGAGCAAATAACAACTTTAGATAATCATAAACTTCTGTTGTGGTACCAACTGTAGATCTAGGATTTGTTGAGTTTACTTTTTGTTCTATAGCAATTGCTGGAGCAATCCCTTTTATATAATCTACTTTTGGTTTATTGAGCCTCCCTAAAAACTGACGTGCATAACTCGATAGACTTTCTACATAGCGTCTTTGCCCTTCTGCATAAAGGGTGTCGAAAGCTAAACTAGACTTACCTGAGCCCGATAAACCTGTAATAACCACTAATTTATTTCTTGGAATAACAACATCAATATTTTTAAGGTTATGCAGTTTTGCACCCTTTATGATAATATTTTCCTTAGGGTTAACGTCTAAATTCGTAGTATTCATAGGTAATTCAGATAAAATAATCGTGCAAAGATACTATAACTATTTCATCTATTAAAGTGACTTATTGTTCGGTAAAACATTAAATTTTGGTATAAATTCTTGTTTTTACGGAATGATTGTTGTTATATTGTTCACATAATAATATAAAAACATATTTGCGTATACTATAATATTACTTTAAAAAAATCTTAAACCCCAAGGTAAGAAGGTAACTTCTTGTCTACTAAGAAAGTAATATTATGAGAAAGAATCTTATCCAAGACGCAGAGTTGGTTAGCAACTACATTAAAGGAGATGAAGACGCATTATCTGTGCTCATCAAAAGACACAAACAGAAAATTTATAGCTTTATTTATTCTAAGGTTTATGATAGAGATATTACTGAAGATGTATTTCAGGATACCTTTATTAAGGTTATAAAAAATCTTAAACGAGGCAAGTATAACGAAGAAGGTAAATTTTTACCTTGGGTAATGCGTATTGCTCATAATTTGGTTATTGACCATTTTAGAAAGAACAGTCGTATGCCAAAATTTGATAATGCTGGTGAGTTTAGTATTTTTTCAGTATTAAGCGATTCTAGCTTAAATGCTGAAAAAAGCCTTATTAAAGACCAAGTAGAATCTGATGTACGACGTATAATAGAAGAACTTCCGGAAGATCAAAAACAAGTTTTAGTAATGCGTATGTACCAAGATATGAGCTTTAAAGAAATATCGGAGCGCACAGGTGTTAGTATTAATACTGCATTAGGAAGAATGCGTTATGCTCTTATTAATATGAGGAAGGTAATTGAGCAAAACAATATCATTTTAACAAATTGATACAATAAAGCATTTTAAGTTGCGTTTAAGTCATGTAATAAAACCTAAATTGTTAATATGGCAAAAATTTACTCTAACGCTTCCCCAAAAAATGTTAACCTAAATCCAAAAGAAGAAACCATTAGTTTCCTTTTGAATTATTCTAAGGCTTTAAGTGTTATAAATTATAATAAATTGAAGTTTGAAGCACTTCTAAATTAATTGAAATGTTTTAATATTTAAATCATTTCAATTAAAAGAGAAAATCCTGATGTGAAAGCATCAGGATTTTTTTGTAAATAATAGTTCTTCGTAATTCTGTGTTGTTAGATATTCTTTTCTCAAGGTCTCTAAGTATTTTATAACCTTACTTTTCATTGGATGCGTATCTAAAAGACTATTTTTAACCGTATCGTCGTAAACGGTTAATATAATATACCAATGGCCTTTTCTTTGGGTATATCCATCATTAAAAATAGGGTTAATTCCATTTTAATACAACCATCTGTCGCAAAACCTAATACATTTAACTTTTTGTCCTCAATATCAGTTTCGTTATACGTAAGATAAAAAGTTTCATTTTCAATTTGAAAAGTTGTATTTAGACAAACATTTACATGGTTAAGTTGATGTTTAGTATTTATATAATGATAAAAGTCTTCAGCATTTTTAGAGGTCCTTAAAGATAAATGATGTTTCGCGTGGTAGTTTTCGTTTAAATTTTTTGGCTTGTATTACTTTATGACCTTTAAATCGTGGAGCTACTTTGGTAGGAATACATGATGTGGTAGTGATAGCTAAAACAATTAAAAGTAATTTTTTCATGAGTTGGTATTTCCCATTCAATCATCAAGAATTATACAACTAAAACTATTTCTTCTTTTTATAATAAGCATCTAAAACCGATTTTCTACCAATAGTTTTAGTAATGCTATCTTTTTCTAAATCCCAAGCACGAGCAGGCGAATATTCTCTGCCATACCAAATAATTTGAAGGTGTAAATCATTCCAAAGTTCTTCTGGAAATAACCGTTTAGCATCTTTTTCCGTTTGCACTACGTTTTTACCGTTAGTTAGATTCCAACGGTACATTAAGCGATGGATGTGCGTATCTACAGGAAACGCAGGAATCCCAAAAGCTTGAGACATTACAACAGCAGCCGTTTTATGACCAACAGCAGGTAATTCTTCTAGATTTTCATAGGTTTTTGGCACTTCACCATTATGCTTATCTATTAATATGTGAGATAAGCCATGAATACCTTTACTTTTCATAGGAGATAAGCCAACGGGTTTTATGATTTCTCTGATTTCCTCCACACTGAGTTTAATCATATCATATGGGTTATCTGCACGTTCAAATAATAAAGGTGTAATTTTATTAACACGCACATCTGTGCTTTGTGCAGACATTAAAACTGCAATTAAAAGTGTGTAGGGATCTTTATGATCCAAGGGAATCGGGATTTCTGGGTAGAGTTGTTTTAACGTATTTATAACAAATTCTACCTTTTCTAGCTTAGTCATTCATCGTATTTTTACAGAAACACAAATTTAAGCAATATGACGCATTTAAAAACAGGTGATAAGGCACCAAATTTTTCAGCTAAAGATGAACAAGGAAATACAGTAGCATTAGAAGATTATAAAGGGAAAAAATTAGTTGTTTTCTTTTATCCAAAAGCAAGTACGCCAGGTTGTACTGTAGAAGCTTGTAATCTCAATGACAACTACGAGCGTTTTCAGTCTCAAGGTTATGATATATTAGGTGTTAGTGCAGATAGTGCTAAACGACAATCTAATTTTAAGACTAAGTACGGATTTAAATATCCATTATTAGCAGATGAAGATAAAGCAGTTATAGAAGCTTTTGGAGTTTGGGGGCCTAAGAAATTTATGGGAAAAGAATATGATGGAATCCACAGAACCACCTTTGTTATCGATGAAAATGGAATTTTAGAGGGTGTTATTACTAAGGTAAAAACTAAGGCTCATACAGATCAGATTTTACCTGAATAAAAGATTATTTAGAAATTAAAAAAAGCGACTTTAAGGTCGCTTTTTTTTATAACAATAGTTTGCAATTAATTTTTGTGCATTACCTCTTCAGATTCAAACCCAAACAAGCTTTTTTCTTTAATTAATTTTGCAACACCTTCAGGAAGCATTTCTTCCCATCCATTTTCATTATTCGAAATCATCTTAAGTACTGTGCGAGAGAATACAGATAATATAGATGTGTCATAATCATTAATATCTACGACCTTACCATTGTATTTAAAGAATTTATATAGCTCCTTCATTCTTGGGTGTACTTTAAGATTTTCACTTGTAGTAAGTGTACCATCTTTATTTTCCATAGGGTATAAATACACCCTTAAATCTTTGTAGAATAATTTTCCAAAAGCCTCTAATATGCCACCACTTAAATGACGGTAATATTTTTCATCAAAAATATCTACAAGGTTATTCACACCCATAGCTAATCCCATTCTAGCTCTAGAGTATTGCGAGAAGTATTCTACTAGTTTGTAATATTCTTGGAAGTTAGAAATCAATACTGTTTGGCCTAAAGAACATAGTAATTTAGCACGATCCATAAAATCTTGCTCATCAATCTCACCTTCAGCTCTTAAGTTAGATAAGGTAATTTCAAAAATCACTTGTGTTTTTTCTTTATCTACCTTGTTTTCTTTAATGAACATGTCATAAGATTTCTGAAACATATCCATATTTACTTTAGTTACAGGTCTAAAGCTACCTCTTAGCGTTAATATGTTCTTTTTGTAAAGTACACGAGCAGGCAGCACGTTATTACCATCTGGAGCGAACATTACAGCATCTGTCATTTCATTTTTAACAAGTTGCAAACTCATTAAGCGATTGTCTACATTTTCAAAAACTGGTCCTGAAAAGTTGATAGTATCAATCTCGAGTTGATCCTTGTCTAAATGATCATATAAATAACGTAAAAGTTTACGTGGCTGATTGTATTTGTAAAATGCACCATAAACAAGATTGGTTCCTAATTTACCTAATGTCTCTTGTTGTAAACGCGCATCAGTTTCTTTAAAACGAATATGAAGTACAATATCGTTGTATTCTTGGTCTGGTGCCACTTGATATTTTATACCTACCCAACCGTGACCTCTGTATTTCTTAGCAAAATCTATTGTAGCTACCGTATTGGCGTAAGAGAAAAATAATTTTTCAGGTTCTTTATCTCTTGTAATACGTTGCTCCATTAAACCAACTTCATGGTTTAACATCTTTCTAAGTCTAGCTTCAGTGACATAACGCTTATCATCTTCAATACCATAAATGGCATCACTAAAGTCTTTGTCGTATGCAGACATTGCTTTTGCAATGGTTCCTGAAGCTCCACCAGCTCTAAAGAACTGTCTTACAGTTTCTTGCCCTGCACCAATTTCGGCAAAGGTTCCATAAATATCTTTATTAAGATTAATACGCAAGGCTTTGTCTTTAAGAGACGGAATATTTTGAAATTCTGTGTCTCCTGTATACGTTATGTCCTTCATAGATTCTGGGATTATATCCTCTTGGTAAAGGTATCGATTTACTATTGCAAACAAAAAAATAACCTTATTTTTGTTATAAAATTAACAGGATTGAAAATTACATTTTTAGGTACAGGAACCTCTCAAGGAATTCCCATTATTGGAAGCACACATCCTGTATGTTTAAGTGCTAATCTAAAAGACAAGAGATTACGAGTTTCGGTCTTAATAGAATGGAATGATTATACTTATGTAATTGATTGTGGTCCAGACTTTAGGCAGCAGATGTTAACGGCTAATGTTTCAAAAATTGATGGTATTATTTTTACGCATGAGCATGCGGATCATACCATGGGGTTAGATGATATTAGACCCTTTTTCTTTAGGCAAGGTGATATTTCGCTTTATGCTCATCAGCGTGTTTTTAAATCTTTAGAAAAGCGTTTTGATTATATTTTTGAAACCGAAAATAAGTATCCAGGTGCTCCAAATGTTACCCAAATCGAAATAACTAATAATTCTTTTCCTTTAGGAGATATAGATGTGATGCCAATTGATGGATTGCATTATAAGTTACAAGTCTTTGGTTTTAGATTTGACCGTTTTGCTTACTTAACGGATATGAAAACCGTGTCGGATAAAGAGATTGATAAATTACAAAACCTCGATGTTTTAGTTATAAATGCTTTAAGGAAAAAAGAACATATTTCTCACTTTAACTTAAAAGAAGCTTTAGGATTTATTAAAAAAGTAAAGCCTAAACGTGCCTATCTTACTCATATAAGCCATCATTTAGGTTTTCATGATGATGTACAACAAAAATTACCTAATAACGTTTTTTTAGCATACGATAACTTACAAATTACCATTTAGATATGAAGAGTAGAATTTTTATGTATTTATTTATTTTTTCAGTGTTACTGATTCTTTTTCAATATGTCAATTCAAAAAATATTATAGATAAATACGAAAAAGATATTAAAACCTATAAAACTAAAATAGTTGATAGGGATTCAATTATTATAACTTTAGAAGACCAGAATTTTGAACTTAATTATTTTAATATTGATAGAAATCAAGGTGCGATAGAATATTTTGAATCACAAGGATACGATACGGATAAATTAGTCAATGCGATTACAGAAGGATTATATGATATGAATGATTATGAAGGTGAAGACCATCCAATAGTCCCATTCGTATCAATGACAAATACTAAACTACTAATTAATAAAGTTAGAATTTTAAACCACAAATGGATTGTTACTAATTTTACTGACGGCGAATATTGGGGTGAAATATTTTTGAAGTATGATATCAATGAAAAAGGTGAGTTAAACTATAAACTCGTGGAGTACTTTATGTACCCAAAGGTTAATTAGATGTAATTTTCTAACCAAGTTTTAAGATTATAAAAGTTTTGAGGATCTACTCCATGTCCAACAGGATATTCCGAATAAGTATTATTAATGCCTAATTCATCTAAGAAGTTAGGTGTTTTTCTTGCCCAATCTACTGGTATAACTTGGTCTGCTGAGCCATGAGAACAAAAAAAGTTTAAGTGAGTAACGTCACTTTTGTTTATAGTATCTGGTAAAATATCTTCGTAAATATAACCACTTAAAGCAATGATGTTTTTTACTTTTTTAGGATGATTTAGTGCAACAGCATAACTTAAAATTGTTCCTTGGCTAAATCCTAAAAGCGTTACATTTTCAGAATTTATAGCATACGTGTTACACGCATAGCTTATAAAATCCGATATGAGTTCTACAGAAGATTTAGCTTGTACTGCATCATTCCATTTCCCTTTGTCAGCATCAAAATTAATAGCATACCATGCATTTCCGTATGGTTGTATAGTGTAAGGTGCTCTTAAGGATATAATAAATAGTTCTTCTGGTAATTCTGAAGCAAATGAAAACAAATCATTTTCATCGCTACCGTAACCATGGCACATAATTAATAATGGAGCGTTTTCTTTTAAAGACGATGGTCTTGTAATGTAATGAAGTTGTGACATATTTATTGACCTATCGATTTAAATAACTTCTGAAAAAAATCACCTAATAAAGGTATTTTATTTTCTTTACCTGATGCCGCACCCAAAACGCCATAGATAAATAATGCTGAGAAAAATATCCAAAAAGAATACGTAATCATCCAGCTATCAAAGACTCCGATAATATAGCCTAATGCCAAGTAAAGTAACCAAATACCTAAACCTTGTCTAATATGAAATGACGTAAATGAATTACGTTTATCTTTGTTCATAAAAAAGGCAATCAATGTTCCTATAAAGGTTATGTAAGCAACAATAGCCATAGTTTTACCTTCTTCAATAGTAGTCTTATCCATTACGTAAAATAATTTTTTTGTTGGCAATGATGCCATAAGTTTCACCCTTCAAAGTTTTACCAAGGAAGGCACTATTTTTAGATTTAGAACTGATATGATTTTTGCTAAACTCATAACTCACATCAGGATTAAATAGACTTAAATCCGCTAGTTCACCTTCTTTAATACTTGTTTCAGAAATACCAAATCTAGATTTGCCTTGTGTTAGAAGTGCCACTGTTTTTTTAGTTGTAAAAATGGTTTGCAGCGCCCCAAAAGCAGATTCAAGACCGATAGTCCCGTATTTTGCAAAATCGAATTCTATTTTTTTAAACTCAATATCAATAGGGTTGTGGTCTGTGGTTACCATGTCAATGGTTCCATCTTTTAATCCTTCGATTAACGCATCACAATCGTTTTGAGTTCTTAATGGCGGCAATACTTTGTAATTCGTATCGAAATCAGTTAAAACAGCATCAGTTAAAACTAAATTATGTATTGCAACACTACAGGATACATTCAGGTTTTTTGTCTTAGCAGCTCTTATTAGTTCAACAGATTTTGCAGTTGAAATTGTAGGTATATGTAATTTACCTTCTGTATATTCTACTAAAAATAAGTCTCTAGCGACTTGTAGTTCTTCAGAAAGCGCAGGATTTCCTTTTAAACCCAACATTGTACTATTAATATGTTCGTTTACGACACCAGATCCCGAAATTCTATTTTCTTGTGGAAAAGAACACACTAAACCATCAAAGTTGCTTGCGTATTGCAATGCAATTTTCATTAGGTTAGGATTTGAAATAGGGTTTTGGTAATCGTAGAAAGCTACTGCACCTGCGTTGGTCATGTCAAATAATTCTGCTAAATCAATTCCGCTACTAGATTTTGTTAATGCACCAATCGGATACAATTTAACAGCATTATCGTTAGATTTAGCTTTTACAAGCGCAATGTCTGCATAACTATCTATAACAGGATTAGCGTTAGCATTTAAGGCCACAGATGTAAAACCGGAACGTGCAGCAGTTTTTAAACCGTTACTAATAGTCTCTCGTTCTTCGTAACCAGGCTCACCAAAAGAAACACTGCTATCAAACCAACCTTGAGAAACATGCAAGTTGTGTCGCTTTATTTCTTTGTACTTATTAGGATTGGAAATTTGTTTAGAAATTTTTGAAATTCGGCCTTTTTCAATTAAAATATCGACCT
>TARA_R100001369_G_scaffold6056_1_pt1 | contig 11249 bp, 10 predicted proteins | sample TARA_R100001369 | Tara Oceans TARA_R100001369 (sample SAMEA2621528) | marine metagenome | biome: marine biome (ENVO:00000447); feature: surface water layer (ENVO:00002042); material: "saline water (ENVO:00002010), including plankton (ENVO:xxxxxxxx)" | depth 5 m | reverse complement strand
ACAGGGCGCACCGCAACAGTCAGATAGCGCACCTGACGGCTGGCTTCAGTGCGGGCTTGTTCCATCTGTGTGAGCGATGCCTGAAGTGCTGCGTCTGCGGCGGCCAAATCGGCCTGCGCCAGTTGCAAGCTGACGGCCTGCTGCGCAAGAGAGTTCGTACCCTCTGTGGCACTGTTCATACGCTGGTTCAAGCGGTCCAGCTGGGCGCCAAGCCGGCGCACGTCGCCTTGGGCACCGTCCACCTTGGCGCGGTTGGGGCGCGGGTTGTCGAGCAGGGCAGCAAGCTCAAGCTCTTTCTCCAACAGCAGTGTTTCGTAGTTGGTGATCTGCCCGCGGATCGACGCAATAACAGCCTGCGGATCGACGCCATTTTCAACTTGCAGCTTGATCAGCGCCTCCTGCGCCTCGCGGCGTTTGGCGACAGTCTGTTCATAGGCCTCGCGCGCGTCGCGCATACCGTCTTCGCGCTTTTGTTGCGACAGGGCGTTCACGCGTTCCTCGGCGTAGTCGAGCAGGTGCTGAGAGAAATCAGTGGCGACTGCCGGATCGGCGGCGATGACCTCCATTCGGATCATCCCTTCGGTGGGGTCGTAGCCGATTTTGACGTTGTCCTTGTAGAATTTATAGGCTTCCTCGTTTGACGCATCCGGGTGCATCCGCTGGATCGGGTCAATCTCGGGATCAGAGAAATGCTGCATAAAGCCGACGTCGCGGTCCAGGCGCAGCATGGCGTCTTTGGACTGCAGGTAGCTTTGCGTCGCGATACTGTCGGCAGAGTTGGCGAATTGCGTCGGCAACAGCCCGCCAAGCGGGCCAAGCCCGCCGGTGCCCTCGTTCTGAATGATCAGGAACTGGCTGTCGGTCGCATACATTGGCGTGGCGATTTTATAGAAATAATAGCCTCCCATCAGTGTGGGTAGCCCGACGAAAAACGCCAGCCGCACCGCCAAAAGCGCCATCTTGCGGCGGCGGCGTTTGGTAATGTCGCGCTGGATATCCGAAATTTCGCGCATCCGGCGTTCCATCGGATTAACGTCGGTCGAGGGAACATTACGCCCCCCTGCAGGTACCGTTTGCGGCAGTTGAATTCGGTTCTTAGACAGGGCCGTACCCGTGGATTTCTGATCTTGCGGGACGACGAGCTCCAGCATGTTGGAACGTTGGAACGGATCAATACCCTGATCGCGCAATAGACGTACCGCATCAAAATCCGAGGTCGGCGCAAGCCCGTGTTTCTGGGCCACGCGCCGTGCCATCCGCAACTGGCGGCCGGTCAGCCCTTCGCGACGGATCGCGTCAATGTCCTGCTCGCCGCTGACTTCGTCTGCGGAAGCAACCTCTCCGCTGCGCGGAGCCGGCGACGGGGTGGAACGTGGTGGCGCAGACGCGGGGGAGGCCGCCGTCGCTCGGGCGCTGTTGACAGGTTCTGAGGCGTTGTCCTGCGCAGCGCCCGCCGCAGGCGGAACGTCAGAAGACGTGGCCGAAGTCGCCTTGGGCGTTTCGGTGCCTTGCGGGGCTGCCGCAGGGGCCGCGCGTTTGATGCGGAATTTTCTAGCCTTGGGTTTCGTAGTCATAAAGCTGTTTGGCCTCTTCCAAGGTGTCGAAGATATGAAGCTTTCCGCCAAGTAGTACAGCAGCGGACCGCGCGAATTGTTCCAACGTCTCGGCTTGGTGCGACACGATGATGATCGTCGTCGTTTGCAGACGCTCTTGCAGAATTTCGCCCGCCTTGCGGTTGAATTCAACATCTGTGGTGCTCGGCATGCCTTCGTCGATCAAATAGATGTCGAAATCAAGCGCAAGCAGCAGTGAAAACGAAAACCGTGATTTCATCCCGGCGGAATATGTCCCGACCGGCTGGTCAAAATATTCACCCAAACCGCACAGCCAGCGGCAAAAACTTTCGACGTAATCAGGGTCCAAGCCATAGAGCCGCGCAATATAGCGGGCGTTTTCCATGGCAGAGATCTTGTTGATGACGCCGCCCATAAACCCCAATGGAAAGCTGATGTTGCAGCCCCGTCTGATTTCGCCTTCGTCCGGTTTTTCCAGCCCCGCCATCATATTGATAAGGGTCGTCTTACCGGTGCCATTGGGGGCGAGGATGCCAAGGGAATGACCCAAATCCACACGAAACGACACATGGTCCAGAATGACCTTGTGTTGCGTGCCAGTCCAAAAGGACTTGGATACGTTGTCAAATTCCAGCATGCCTGCTCCGATTGGTGCTGTTGTGGGTATATCGCGCCCTGTTTCCCGAGGCTTGTGCGGTGTCTAGCCCACTATTTTGACTATATTATGTCGTAGATGAGACCGTATTTACAAGGAGCCAAAGCAAAGGGCACGCCGCAAAGGTAGGCCATTGTGGACAAGGAGCCGTGAACGGTGCTGCCTGCGCGCCGCAACCGTCCGTGCGAGGCCCGGGTTGAAACCGGCGACCCACCCCTTAGGTCTAGGCGCATGACAGATATCCGCCCGCAACTGAGCCAATGTACCCTGTGCGCCGACCGCTTTGCTGCGACGGCGACGGCGCATCGGCCCAATCCGGTCGTGTGGTTCCAGCCGGGCGCGCGGATGTTGATTGCCTCGCAGGCACCGGGGTTGCGGGTCCACGAGGCGAATACCCCGTTCTGGGACGCCTCTGGCAAACGCTTGCGCGATTGGCTGGGCGTGGACGAGGCGACGTTTTATGACCGCAGCCGCGTGGCGATCATCCCGATGGCATTCTGCTTTCCGGGCTATGATGCCAAAGGCAGCGACCTGCCGCCGCCCCCCGTCTGCGCGAAAACGTGGCGGGCAGGGGCGCTGGACACCGTGCCCGATGTGCGGCTGACCGTGTTGATCGGGGCCTATGCCATGCGCTATCACTTGCCCGGGTTCACCACCGTCACCCGCGCGGTCGCCGAATGGCAAAACCACCGAAACGGCGTCTTTGCCTTGCCTCATCCGTCGTGGCGCAATACCGGTTGGCTCAAGAAAAATCCGTGGTTCGAGGAAGAGGTGCTTCCCCGGCTCCGCGCTGCTGTAAGGAATGTACTGGATGACTGACGCGACTCCGCTGGACATCGCCCATGCCGCCATGATGGCCGACGAAAGCGATGACGCCGCCCGCCTGCGGTTCTATGAACGCATGGCCGACGTGGAGCTGTTCCTGCTGCTCAAAGACGAACCCGCGGCCGATCAGATCAGCCCCGTTCTGCTGGATGACGCCTATGTGTTGGTCTTTGATCGGATAGAACGTCTGGCGGCCCATGTGGGCCAGCCCGCGCCCTATGTGGCGCTGTCGGGGCGTGCGATAGCAGGGATGCTGGACGGGCAGCCGCTTGGCATGGCGGTCAACCTTGATGTGGCCCCGTCGGCGATCCTGTTGCCCGACAGCGCGGTGGCATGGCTGCGCGAAACGCTCGCCCACCAAGCCGGAGAGGTCGAGGCCCGCATTGATCGCGTCTTGCCGCCGACCGGCTTGCCCGAAACGCTGATCGCCGCGATTGATGCCAAGCTGGCGACCGCCACGGGCATGGCCGCAGGGGCTTGGTTGGTCGGGGTCGAATATACCGGCGGCGGGCATGGGCATTTGCTGGGCTTTGTCGGGGCAATCCCGCGGGCCCAAGACGCGCTGGTGCGTGCCGCATCCGAGGCGCTGACGTTTTCGGGGATCGACGCAGGGGCAATGGACGTGGGGTTCTTTGCGCCGTCTGATCCGACGGTCGAAAAACTGTCAAAAGTCGGGCTGCGCTTTGATCTGCCGCAGATGGACCCGCTGGAAAAAACCCCGCGGATGGAGGCTCCTGGTTCTGATCCGTCAAAGCCGCCAATCTTGCATTAATCGGTCCCCGCCAAAGCCGCTTGCATCCCGCCTCGCTTGGCGCGATCAATAGGGCATGACATTGAACCCCGCTGATCCCGCATTCGAGGCCGCGTTGCGTGCCGATCTGTCGCCCGACGTGTTCCGCGAGGTCGAACCTCGGTATCTGGAAGAACCACGCGGGCTCTATGCGGGGAAATCCGCAGTGCTAGCGCTACCGCGCACTGTCGAAGAGGTTGCAACCCTGATCCGCCATGCCAATGTGGCGCGGGTTGGTGTGATCCCGTACGGCGGGGGCACCGGATTGGTCGGGGGGCAGGTGGCCGAAACCGGCCCCGCACCGCTGATCCTTTCGCTGGAGCGCATGAATAAACTCCGCGCGGTGTACCCTGATGAGAACGTGCTGGTGGCCGAAGCGGGGATGATCCTGTCAGACGTGCAAGCCGCCGCCGAAGCCGCCGACCGCCTGTTCCCCTTGACGCTCGCAGCGCAGGGTTCTGCCCGCATCGGGGGCAATCTGGCGACAAACGCAGGCGGTACCGGCGTGCTGCGCTATGGCAACGCCCGCGATCTGTGTCTGGGCCTCGAGGCGGTGCTGCCCGATGGTCAAATCTGGAACGGGCTGACCCGACTGCGCAAGAACAACACCGGCTACGACTTGCGTCATTTGCTGGTCGGGGCCGAGGGCACGCTTGGCGTCATCACAGCCGCCGCGCTGAAACTCTTTCCGCGTCCGGCCAAGACGGGAACGGCGCTGCTGGTCGTGAACTCTCCGGCGGCCGCGCTGAAGCTGCTGTCGTTGGCGCGCAGCCAGTTGGGCGAGATGATCAGTGCATTTGAAATCATGAATGGCGTCGGGCTGGATTTCCTGACCGAAAAGATGCCCGAGCTGCGCCAGCCCTTCGACACACCCCCTGAATGGAGCGTGCTGATCGAATTGGGGCTCAGCGGTGAACTGGACCCGATGGCATCGCTTGAAACGCTGTTCGCCGCTGCCTTTGAGGCGGATCTGGTCACCGACGGGCTGATCGCGCAAAGCCAGCAGCAGGCCGAAGATTTCTGGGCCGTCCGCGAGATGATGCCCCATGCCAACCGCCAGATCGGGTCGATCTCCAGCCACGATATCTCGGTGCCCTTGGGGGCGCTGCCTGAGTTTATCATTCGGGCGGGCGAAAAAGTCACGGCGCTTGGGGACTTCAGGATCAACTGTTTCGGTCATGTGGGCGACGGCAACCTGCACTATAATGTCTTCCCCGTGCAGGGGCGCAGCCGCGAGGACCATCTGGACGACCGTGGCGCGATCAAGACGGCGATCCACGATCTGGTGCATGAATTGGGCGGCTCTATCAGTGCGGAACACGGCATCGGGCGGCTCAAGGTCAAAGACCTCGAACGCTATAGCGATCCCGCGAAGCTGTCGGCGCTGCACGCGATCAAGGCGGCCTTAGACCCCAAAGGGATCATGAACCCCGGCGCGATGTTCCCCGCGCCGGCGTAAACCTTTAGGCAGGGCCGTTCAGGCCCCGTCGAATGCGCAGAGCGCGTTGACTTCCATCCCCATGGCTTCCAGCCGCTTACGCCCGCCAAGTTCTGGCAGGTCGATGATAAAGGCGCAGGACACGATCTCGCCGCCCAAACGCTGGATCAGCTTGATCCCCGCCTCGGCGGTGCCGCCAGTGGCGAGCAGATCATCGACGACCAGAACCTTCTCACCGGGTTTGATCGCGTCCTCGTGCAATTCGACAATCGCCTCGCCGTATTCAAGCTTATAATCCTGAGAGATGGTGCGACCGGGCAGCTTGCCCTTTTTGCGGATCGGCACGAACCCCACCGACAGCTGGTGCGCAATTGCGCCGCCCAGAATAAACCCGCGTGCCTCAAGCCCGACCACCTTGTCGATATCGATACCGGCGTAGGGGTGCAGCATCTGGTCAATCGCCATACGAAACCCGCGCGGGTCGGCGAAAAGCGTGGTCACATCGCGAAACATGATCCCTTCATGGGGGAAGTCGACAATGGTACGGATGTAATCTTGAACCTGTTTCATGCAGTGCTCCGGTCGTTGGGCTTTGGTCGGTCCCTGCACCAGCGCAGCAACCGCGCCACAGCGTTAAGCGACCCGCCCCCTGTCAGCAAGCGTCTTCCACAGCGCGTCAAAGCAGGACATCGCGTCAAGACCGCACGGCCTGTCTTCATTTTGCCAAATAAACTCACCTGCCACAGCACCCTCCACGGGCGCTGCGACAGCGTTTGCAGCGCGGCCTAGAGCACCCGACCTGCTACTGCATCCAGTTTGGCCACCAGTGCTGCGTCGCGCATTTCAGGCTGGGTCATGATCGCATACTCCAGCGCGCGGTCGCAGCCATGCGGGCAGGGCGCGCGGTCAGCCCCAAGCAGCTTGGGTAGACGCGCAACGAGTTGGCGGCCCTTGTCGGCATTGCCCGTCAGCGTCTCGATGATCTTGGTCACGTCAACCTCGCCATGATCCGGATGCCAGCTGTCATAATCGGTGATCATTGCGACCGACGCATAGCAAAGCTCTGCCTCGCGGGCCAATTTAGCTTCGGGCATATTGGTCATGCCGATCACATCCGCGCCCCAGCTTTCGCGGTACATCTTGGATTCGGCCAGCGTGCTGAACTGCGGGCCTTCCATCGCCAGATAGGTACCGCCACGGTGCACATTGATGCCAGCGTCGCGCGCGGCGGTTTCGCACGCGTCACCCAAGCGCGGGCAGGTGGGGTGCGCCACGCTGACATGAGCGACGCAGCCGGTGCCAAAGAACGACTTTTCCCGCGCAATGGTCCGGTCGATGAACTGGTCCACGATGACAAAATCACCCGGTGCCATTTCATCGCGGAAAGACCCGCAGGCAGACACACTGATCACATCCGTGCAGCCCAGCCGTTTCAGCGCGTCGATATTGGCGCGGTAAGGCACGGTGGAGGGCGCATGCACATGTCCACGACCGTGCCGCGGCAGAAAGGCCATTTCTACCCCGTCGAGCCTGCCGGTCAGGATTGCATCCGAAGGCGGCCCCCACGGGCTCTCGACGGTCAACCACTCGGCCCCCTCCAACCCGTTGATATCATAGATGCCGGAGCCGCCGATCACGGCGATTTTAGTCTGTGTCATGAAGGTGCCTTTGGATTGAGTTGGCGGCAGAGTATCAAGCTTGGCCCTTAGGGAAAGCCTCAAATCCGGGGTCGGACCCTCCCGTGCCTTTCATTTTGTTCACGTTTCAGCTAGGAGGCGGCAACGACCTTTCCAACTTATAGATGCGATTTGACCCGAAGGATGCCCGATGGCGCGTACCACGTTCCGTAGTTTTACCAAAAATCTTGATGTGACCGATCTGCGATGGATGCCGGGAGAGGGGTTCTCTCCCTCGCGTCTGCGCATTGAACTTTTGTCGGGTCTGACCGTCGCTCTGGCCCTCGTGCCCGAAGCGGTGGCCTTTGCCTTTGTCGCGGGTGTGAACCCGTTGGTGGGGCTGTATGCGGCGTTTCTGGTCGGTCTGATCACCGCGTTGATCGGGGGGCGTCCGGGGATGATCTCTGGCGCGACAGGGGCCTTGGCCGTGGTGATGGTGGCTTTGGTTGCGCAGCACGGTGTTGAATACCTGTTCGCCACGGTGGTGCTCATGGGGCTGATCCAGATTTTCGCGGGCGTCATGCAATGGGGCAAGTTCATGCGGCTTGTGCCGCATCCTGTGATGCTGGGCTTTGTAAACGGTCTGGCGATTGTTATTTTCCTTGCCCAGATGGGCCAGTTCAAAGTGCCGGGCACGATGGTTGATACAGGGCACGGCATGTCGGGCGGCGAATGGCTATCGGGCAGCCCGTTGTATCTGATGCTGGCGCTGGTTGCCGCGACCATGGCGATCATCTGGATTATGCCACGCTTGACCAAGCTTATCCCCGCGCCGCTTGCAGGTATCGGCATCATCGCCATTCTGGTGATCGCGACCGGCATGGACGTGCCGCGGGTGGGGGATCTGGCCTCTATCGAAGGTGGCTTCCCGATGTTCCACATGCCGTTTGGCGACGGGCTTGGCCTTTATGGCACCGCTTTGGCCCCGTTCAACCTTGAGACGCTTTATATCATTCTGCCCTATGCCGTTATTCTCGCGGCGATCGGCCTTATTGAATCACTGCTGACGTTGAACCTGGTCAGCGATATGACCAACACCCGCGGCGGTGCCAGTCAGGAATGTATCGCACAAGGTGTGGCGAATACCGTGACAGGCTTCTTTGGCGGTATGGGCGGTTGTGCGATGATCGGCCAGTCGATGATCAACGTCAAATCAGGCGGGCGCACACGGGTTGCGGGGATCGCTGCGGCGGTGTCCCTGCTGCTCTTTATCCTTGTGGGCGCACCTTTGATTGAACAGATTCCGCTGGCAGCACTGGTCGGTGTGATGTTCATGGTCGTGATCGGCACCTTCGCGTGGAACTCCTTTGGTATTCTGCGCAAAGTGCCGCTGACCGATGCCTTTGTGATCCTGCTGGTGACGTTTGTCACGGTCTACGAAGACCTTGCCGTTGCGGTGGTCGTCGGCGTGATCGTGTCTGCGCTGGCCTATGCCTGGAACAACGCCCGCCGCATCCACGCCAAGACCTACACCACGCCCGACGGGGCCAAGGTCTATCAAATTCAGGGGCCTTTGTTCTTTGGGTCTTCTGAGGGGTTCGCGGAGCTGTTCAACGTCAAGGGCGACCCGAGCGAAGTGATCGTCGATTTCGAAGACAGCCGCGTGGTGGATCAATCTGCCCTCCAGGCGATCGAGACGATTGCCGCAAAATACGAAGGCGCGGGCAAGCGTATCCAATTGCGCCACCTGAGCCGCGACTGTCACCGTCTGCTGAAGAAAGCGGGCCACCTGATGATCGATAGCGATGATGATCCCGAGTATCAGGTTGCCGTGAACTATCAGGTCCGCACCGGCGTTTTTGGCGGTCACTAGCCCGCCCGACACCATGACATGAAAAAGCCCCCGATGCAGACCGCATCGGGGGCTTTTGTCTTTGTGCTGAAATGGTCGGATCAATCGTCGGGGCGGATGATCTCGAAGATTTCGGTCACGCGGGCGTAATCGCGATAGCCCAAACGCGAGAGGGGTTGGTAGGTCGTCACATCAAACCGCCCGTCCTTGATGCAATCGTCGCGCATATGCACGCCCACAACTTCGCCGAAGACGGCAAAGTTGTTCTCTCCTTCAATCTTGACCATCTGGGTCATGCGGCATTCCAGACTGGCCGGGGCCAGTGCGACACGTGCGCAGCTGATCTGGTCGCAGTCCGCCTTTTCGATCCCCGCATGGCCGAATTCATCGGCACCATGGGGCAGCGTGGCCGAAGAAGCGTTCATCGCATCGCGCATCGCATATTCGACAATGTTCACACAAAAGACGCCGGTTTCACGGATATTCGCCATGCTGTCCTTTGTCCCGTCCACATCGGCTTTGGTGCCGGTTGACGCAAACATCACCTGTGGAGGTGTATAGGCAACACCATTGAAAAAGGAGTAGGGGGCCAGATTGTCGTTCCCGTTCGCATCGCGGGTTGAAATCCATCCGATGGGGCGCGGTGTGACAATCGCGTTGAACGGATTATGGGGCAGCGGGTGGCCGTCTTGCGGGCGATAGAACATCAAAATCTCCTCATGGTTTGCACCTATGGCTAGCGCCATGATAAAGGCAGCGCCACAGGAAAACCTCCAGAGGGCCACGCCTTGTATCACATCACCCCCGAGACGGCCGCAGATCGCTGGGAAGTCGAAGCATTATACGACACCTGTTTTGCGCCCGGGCGCGAGGCGCTGTCGTCCTATCGTTTGCGCGATGGTGTGCCGCCGGTGGCAGGGCTGAACCATGTAGCCCGCGATGCAGGTGGTATCCTTGCCGGGGCTATCCGCTATTGGCCGGTCTGTATTGGCACCCATCCCGCGCTGTTGTTGGGGCCGGTTGCTGTGCACCCCACGCGGCAGGGCGAAGGGCTCGGCGCGTTGCTGATCGAAGGGAGCCTCGCGCAAGCGGTCCCGCTGGGGTGGTCGCGGGTGATGCTTGTGGGGGATGCGCCTTACTATAGCCGGTTCGGGTTCACTCTCCTGTCCGAGGTGGTGATGCCGCCGCCGACAAATCCTGAACGGGTGCTTGGCCGTGCGCTGGTAGAGCGCGCATGGGAGGGCATTTCAGGGGATGTCACTGCTTGGCCACATTGAAAGTGGCGAGGCATTAGCCCACATTCTAGCCAAACAGGCAGAGGCTCCGGAAAATGCAAATCGAAAGCAACCTACCCAGCACCATTGATGTAGAGGCGCGGCTGGACCAGATCGCCAAGCGCTACAAAAGTGCGGGCGGGGTGGGGATCAACGTGTTGAATGTCATCGGCGGCAGCGCCGAAGGCCTGATCGACAAACTACCGTCGCCGATACGGCGCAATCTTGAAAGTGCAACCGTCAAGGCGCTGGGCCAGGCGATGAAGGCTGCGACCACGACACGGTCGATGGTGCCGGATCAGAAAAGCTGGTTGAACATTGCAGTGAGCGCGGCAATGGGGGCGGCGGGCGGTGCAGGTGGTTTGCCTACCGCGCTGGCAGAGCTGCCGGTGACGACTACGCTGCTGCTGCGCGTCATTCAGGGCGTTGCCGTAGAGCACGGGTTCGATGCCCATGCGGAAAACGTGCAATTCGATTGCATACAGGTGTTCAGCGCGGCGGGGCCGTTGTCAGAGGATGACGGGGCAGATCTGGCGTTTCTGTCGGCACGGGTCGCGTTGAGCGGGCGGGCAATGCAGGCGGTGATAGCCAAGGTCGCACCGCGTCTGGCGCTGGTGTTGGGGCAAAAGCTGGCCGCGCAAGCGGTGCCAGTGCTGGGGGCGGTGGCCGGTGCGGCGACCAACTATGCTTATACCAGCTACTACGAAGACATGGCCCATGTGCATTTCGGGCTGCGCAAGCTGGCGATTGATGCTGATGTCCCCCACGAAGAGCTGGTCGAGCGGCTGCGCGCCAAGGTTGGACTGCGCAAGATCGCCTAGCGTCCGATGCTGCCCGGCGCGACCGTTGTGGCCTTGAGGATCGCAAAGCAGGTCATGCCCGGTGACAGCCCCAATTCGGCGACGGCGCGGGCCGTCACGCGGCTGAGCAACCGGTCGCGCCCCGCCCGTAGGGCAATCGCGGCCCCCGGGCCGTCGCCGGGGTGGATCGCCTCTATCGTCACGGGCAGCACATTGACCGAACTCAGCCCCTCGGGGCGGGTCAGGGAAAGGATCACATCCTGAGCCAGCACCCGCAGTCGCACGCGCGCGCCTGCCTCGGCGTGAACACCCGGCAGTTCCAGCTCTCCGGCGCTGATCCGCAGGGTCGTGATCCCGTCATTCCCATGTTCAACAACATCCGCCTCGATCACTGCGCCGGCCTCGCGGACACCAAGCAGGGGCAC
>TARA_R100001369_G_scaffold92438_1_pt1 | contig 11294 bp, 11 predicted proteins | sample TARA_R100001369 | Tara Oceans TARA_R100001369 (sample SAMEA2621528) | marine metagenome | biome: marine biome (ENVO:00000447); feature: surface water layer (ENVO:00002042); material: "saline water (ENVO:00002010), including plankton (ENVO:xxxxxxxx)" | depth 5 m | reverse complement strand
CTACCCCTTTGAATATTCCTTTGTAGACGACACGTTCAATGCTAAATTTAAAAGTGAACAGCTTATTGGTAAACTCTCGCAGCTCTTTGCCTTATTAGCCATACTCATTTCTTGCTTAGGTCTTTTTGGTTTGGCAGCCTACACAGCCGAACAGCGCAGTAAAGAAATTGGAATTCGAAAAGTTTTGGGTGCAAGTGTTTCAGGCTTAGTGAAATTATTATCCAAAGACTTTTTAAAGCTTGTAGGCATTTCAATTTTAATAGCGATTCCTATGGCTTGGTATGGTATGGATAGTTGGCTTCAAGATTATGCGTATCGCATAGAAATTGATTGGAGGATTTTTCTTGTTGCAGGAGTCGTCGCACTTTTAATTGCTCTGGTGACCGTCAGTTTTCAAGCGGTTAAAGCAGCCTTGGCAAATCCTGTAGATAGTTTAAAAACAGAGTAAAAACAGTTAGTAATGATAAAGAGTTATATAAAAATTGCATGGAGAAGTTTGAAGACCAATCGATTGTTTTCAATAGTGAATATATTGGGTTTGGCAATTGGTTTGGCGACAACTTTAGTCTTGTTCTTATTCATTTTACACGAACGTAGTTTTGATACCATGTTTGCTAATAAGGATCAGATTTATCGTGTGCTTCTTAATACAACCGAAGATGATCTTGAGACTTGGGCTGGTGTACCATCAGCTTTGGCACCAGAACTAAAAGCAAATATTCCAAATATTATAAAATCTGGTCGAATTTTACATCACGATTTTGGTAAAACTGCCTCTATAAAAGCAGGCGGTGGTGTTTTTATAGAAGATAAATTATTCTGGTCTGATGCGGCTATACTCGATATGTTTGAAGTAGAAATTATTAAAGGTACTGGGTCAGAGAATCTTAATAATCCAAATAATATATTGCTTTCTGAACGTACGGCTAAGCGTTATTTCGGTGATGAAAGTGCATTAGGAAAAACAGTGTCGGTTGATAATACAACGACATTTGAAGTTAAAGGTATTTATAAAGATTTCCCCGATAATAGTTCTTTAGACTTTAATGCGATTGTTCCATTTATGATGCAAAATTCAGCAAAGAATCCATCTTGGGATAATGCCAGTTTTGAAACCTTTGTAATGTTTAATTCAGAGGTGGACCATATAAACGATGTTGAAGGTAGCATTCAGACTATTTTAGATCTTAATGTTAAGAAAGAAGAACAATGGTATAATTTCTCGCTTCAACCCTTAGCACAAATCCATTTATATTCTTCTGAATATTTAGATAGTTATACAGCAAATAAAGGAGATATCAATCAAATTCGAAACCTAACTGCTTTAGCACTTTTAATTCTAATTATTGCATGTATTAATTATATGAATTTAATAACAGCACGTTCTCAAAAAAGAGCAACAGATGTTGGGATTAACAAAACACTTGGTGCATCTGTAAAAGATATTGTTATTCGATTTTATATAGAAACAGGTTTAATTACTGCAATTGCCATGATTTTAGGTGGAATTTTCGCTGTATTTACCTTACCTGTATTTAACGATATAGCAGGGAAACAGTTAGATATTTCAGTATTGTTTTCTATCAAGATTCTAGGATACTTATTATTAATTTGGCTGGTAACGACCTTTCTGTCTGGTTCATATCCTGCCTTATATTTATCTCGTTTTTCACCAAAAGAAGTATTAAAGCCCTCATCTAATAAGGGTGGTGCGGCGAGTTTGATTAGAAAGGGTTTAGTTGTTGTTCAGTTTTCAGCCTCTGTGGTTTTAATTATCGGAGTTATTGTTATACATCAGCAATTAGAATTTATTCAGAATAAAAGTCTGGGCTATAATCCTGACAATGTAATTGCAATTTCAACCTCAGGAATTCGAGGTGGTGCGTCAGGTAACGCTTTAGTGAATGCGTTTGAAAAACTGCCCAACGTGTCGGTGGTTTCGAGATCTCAGGGATATCCGGGAATAGGTGTTAGTGGAAGAAGTATTAACAAGCCTAATACTGAACAGACCATGGGTATTCAAACGAATCGATCTGAACGCAATATTGCAGACGTTTTGCAACTCAAATTAGTATCGGGTCAGTTGTTGCCTGAGATTAAACAACAAGGAGATACTTTAGTTGAGGTTGTTGTAAATAAAACTACAGTAGATTTTCTAGGCTTGTCACCAGAAGAAGCTATTGGTGAAAAGGTGGCTATGCAACTTGGCAATAATGCTTATATCTGTGGCGTTGTCGATGATTTTAATTTTAGTTCGTTACATAGTCCCATAGGAGCTTATGCATTTCATAATGCATCACGCGAGCCAAAATCATATCTATTAATTCGGTTTAAAAATGAAGTGTTAACTGAGACCATTTCAAAATTTGAAAGCACATTTAAAAACGTTGCACCAAATGCTGCGTTCGAATATACATTCTTAGACAAGAATCTCGAATTACTCTATGAAAAGGAGCAACGCACTGCAAACGTCGGTTTGTTGTTTTCAATATTGGCAATAATAGTAGCGTGTCTCGGTTTATTTGGTTTAGCAGCATTTATGGCAGAACAACGTAACAAAGAAATTGGAATTAGAAAAGTGTTTGGAGCAAGTGTATCCAGAATCGTTCAGTTATTATCGCTAGACTTTATAAAACTTGTTTTAGTTGCATTAGTCATCAGTTTTCCATTGGCATTATATCTTATGAATAGTTGGTTGCAAGACTTTGCCTATCGGGTTGAGATTAGTTGGACGGTCTTTTTAATAGCAGGCATTTTGGCTTTACTCATAGCATTCGTTACGGTAAGCTATCAAGCTATTAAAGCCGCTATTGCCAATCCAATAAAGAGTTTAAGAACAGATTAAATTCCACAGCCCCAAGGGGGAGTGACAAATGGTTAAAATCAATTAACATAGAAATAGTAATTATAGGACAACGAACAATCATGAAAAATTTAAAACACATCACAATAGTAGCCTTAGTCTTTATAAGTCAAACGCTATTCGCACAAACAGACAAGACTGTAGAGCCCTTTAATAAAGTCGTTATCAGTCCGCACATCGAAACCACTTTTGTACAAGGTGACAAAGAATCTGTTACCATATTAGATAGCACCGAGCCAGAGGAGAAAATAAATATAGAAGTGACAGGTGAAACATTAAGAGTTTATTTAGACGATGCGAAGGAAACGACTAAGACTAAAAAAATAGTTAAGAACGGTGTAAAAATGAACGTCCCTATTTATAAAGGGAAAGTGTTGACAATTCGTATTACTTATAAAACGATTGATGCGTTGTCGTTAAGAGGTGAGCAACGCACCCTTTGTGAAAGTCATATTGATGAGGAAAAATTTAGACTCAAAATTTATGGAGAATCACAAGTGACTTTTAACGACGTTAGTTTTGAAGAATTTGACGTAGATAGTTATGGAGAAAGTCAACTAACCATTCAGAAAGGCACTATTGACTATCAGAAAATAACAGCTTACGGAGAAAGCGATATCAACCTCGTAGCCGTTACTAATAGAACCTCTAAGCTTAAAGCTTATGGTGAAGCAAAGTTTACAGTTAACGTTTCAGAGCGCATTAAGTTCACAGCTTATGGCGAAGCCGAATTGTTTTATAAAGGCAAAGCAGAGGTGGATAGAGGCCTAAGTATTGGTGATTCAAAAGTGAATCGCATTAAATAACATAAACATATTAAATCAATCAAAATGAAAAATACATTATTAAGTTTAAACGAAGCTTCAAGAACAATCAACTCAGGTAGCAATAAAGTCACATTACTCGATACTATTAATTTAAATGTAAATGAAGGTGAATTTATTTCACTCATGGGACCATCGGGTTCTGGTAAATCTACCTTATTGAATTGTATCGGCATGTTAGATAATTTCACAGGAGGCGGTTACACCTTTTTAGGCGAGCCTGTGCATAGCATGAAAGAAAGAAACCGGTCCAAACTGTACAAAGAATATATTGGTTTTGTGTTTCAGGCGTATCATCTTATAGATGAATTAACCGTCTATGAAAATATCGAAACACCTTTACTCTATAAAAACATAAAATCATCTGAACGTAAAGGGATGGTTGCAGATATGTTAGACCGTTTTAATATTGTTGGTAAGAAAGATTTATTTCCTGTTCAATTAAGTGGAGGGCAACAACAGCTAGTTGGTGTTGCAAGAGCATTAATAGGAAAGCCAAAATTGATCTTAGCTGATGAACCCACTGGAAATTTAAACTCAAAGCAAAGTGAAGAGATTATGGAGCTTTTTGCGCAGTTAAATAAAGATGGAGTTACCATTATACAAGCCACACATTCTGAAAGTAATGCGGCTTATGGTTCACGAATTATTAATCTACTCGACGGCAAGATTGTCTAATTACAGTAAATAAAAGAGTGTATTGCTAAAGTTACGTCACTTCGAGTAAAATTTTCGTTCTTCAGAAAATTTTGTATCGAGAAGTAATCTTTTAAATAAGGTTCTCGATACGTTTCTCGCTCACTCCAAACACTCGAACTGACGTCGATATGGAATTTACTTTTCGAAATACAAATATTTAAAGAAACGCATCATGAAAAACCGATACATACTATACACCATCATATTTTTGATGGGCTGTACAGGATATGCTCAAAGTCAAACAAATAGAAGTTACACTTTAGAGGACTGTATTTCGATTGCATTAGAGAATAATCTCGATTTGAAATCTACCAATTTATTAGCGAATTCCGCAAAAGTGAATTACCAGCAATCTAAAGCGAATCTTTTACCAAGCATTAATGGTAATTTTAATTTGGGTGTTAATGATGGTCGAAGTATAGATCCATTTACAAACGATTTTATAAATCAGGAATTAACATTTTCTAATGCAGGCTTGAGTTTAGATATGACGATTTTCAATGGCTTTCGATTGTTGAATACAGCCAAACAAAATCGTTTAAACAAAAAAGCTTCTGACCTAGAAATTGAAGCTGCTCAACAAGATTTAATCTTAAGTGTGACCTTAGCCTATCTTCAAGTCTTAAATGCAAGAGACGTTTTAGAATTAACGAAAGCCAGATTAGAAACAACCAAAGAACAACTGAAAATTCAAGAGGGGTTTTATGAAAACGAATCCGGAAACCCTGCAGATTATGCAGATATATTAGGACAGATTGCCAATGATGAAACAAGTATTTTAGTATCGGGATCTAGTTTAAATAATGCAAAATTAAACCTAATACGATTATTGAATTTAGAAGAAGAAGTTACATTAGATACGGATGGACTCATTTTAGATTTTGAAAAATATAATTTATCTGCTGATAACGTTTATAAAGAAGCATTACAACACTTAGCTACATTCAAAGCTAGGGAATTGCGTATTGAAGCTGCGAAAAAGGGAGTTAGTGTTGCTAAATCTCAGTTTACACCAGAAATCGCGCTTTTTGGTGGTATAAATACTAACTATTCTAGTGCAGCGCAACTATTTAATGCTACTGGAACTAGTATTATTCAAACAGGTGATTTTGTTACTGTAGATGGTCAAGATTTACTGGTTATGACTGAGCAAACCGCATTTGCTGCAGAACGTATCAGTTTCAGAGATCAGCTAGATAACAATTTAAATACCGTTGTTGGTGTTGCGGTTAATGTGCCACTATTTAATGGTTTTAGAGCCAAGAATAATGTGGCCTTAGAAAAAATTAGAGTTGAGGAGTCTGTTTTAGAATTAGAACGCACCTATATAGATATTAAAAATAACATTGCACAAGTTCACTTTGATATGGAAGCCGTTTATAAACGTCACGAAAGTCTTGAAAAACAGGTGTTAGCCTACCAAGAATCGTATCGTATAAACGACATTAGATTTAAAAATGGAGTTTCCAATTTCTTAAATTATATCACAAGTAAGAATAATTTGGACAATGCGAAAGTGAATCTAGCGAATGCAAAGTACGAGTACTTATTGCGTGTAAAAGTTTTAGACTATTACAGAGGTACGGTGAATTAATTCCATTTTAAATTGCTTCGTTCTTGCCAATACTGTTCAGGTGCAATTCTAAATAATGTCAAATTTTTAATTTCATTTTCATCTAATTCAAAATTTAAAGCTTTTAAATTTTCTTTAATTTGAATAGTGTTCGCAGCTCCACTCAAAACAAGTGTTGGTTCTAAAGCGTCTATGATAAACCTTAAAGCTATGGCATCAATACCTACACTATATTTTTTTGAAAGTTTTTCGAGATAGCAATAAGCTTTTTCGTGTTCTGAAAATTTAGTATTCTTAAAAACACGACCATTAGCTAAGGCTTCTTTTATAATAATCGTTTTATTATGCGCTAATAATTCTTTCAAAATATTAAAACAAGACTGCTCAAAAATATTGAAAGTGACTTGGTAACTATCAAATAAATCTACACCATCAAAATTTATTTTTTGAGCTACTTCTATTATTTTTACTTGCTCTATTCCACTAGATGAAATACCTATTTTTAGTTGATGTTGCTGTTTCAATTCATATAATCTAGCCAGTACATCAGTATTTTTTAAAACTCCACTATCTAGAGTAGCTGAATGAATTTGATAGATTTTTAAATTAGGAAGCAAAGCTTTTGAAATTTCCCATTGCTCATTCAATTTAGCGATTGAATGTTCTTTGATTTCATGTTTATCAGAAAAGTCGAGCTCCCAATTGGCAACATAGGTATAGCCGAATTTTGTAGAGAGATTAACATCGTTATGCTTTCTGGAGTCATTCCAATCTTGTAAAAATTGCTCCCCTAAACCATAAGACGGAGCTACGTCAAAATCGCGAATACCAAGATTATGGCTTTCATCTAATACTTTAAAAGCATTGGCCCTAAATGCATCAATAGATTTATCAATAGCATGCTCTGATCTAATATTTATATAATCTGGCCTGCCCAAAGCGGCGAGACCTAATCCTATTTTACATAGACTCATTTATTAGTTTTGAGGGTGTTTTACATTACAAGTTTTACAAGTGTAAGTGTCTTTTTGTATGGCAATACCATTTATATTACTTTCTGTAATTTTATTGATGAAGTTATTATAAGTCTCATCACGTTTTTCATTTTTACTACCTTTCGTGAACTCGTAAAATTCATGATCCCATTCTTGTTTTCCCCAACAATTAGGACAAATGCCTTCAGGTGCGTCACCAGTAGGTTGATTATTTTCTTTTTTAGAAAAGTAGTCTTTAATATTTTTAATTAATGACATATTATGCAGTTTTGTTTGTGAGGTTATTAGGTATATATTCAAGATTTACCTGTTGTGAAAAATTATCTATTAAGAGTTTTAATTTAGGATTTATATAACGTTCACAAAAAGGTTTCTCAGGATTTTTTTGATAGTAATTCTGAATAGCTTCACGTGATGCTTTAAATTCTGAAAATGGATAAGCCTTAGTAATTAATTTGTTGTTAAATTCTATTTGAAAATTGTTCAGTATAATTTTGACTTTCTGTTCGTCTAAAAAGTAATAAATAGCGGATCGGTATTTTGATCTCATGGAATGTGTAGAAGTACTTTTGTGGGTATGTAAATGAATTTCTATCAATGTTTGAAGTGAGATCTCATCTGGGTTATAATGGACAATAATAGCTTCAGAAAACGACTTATTTTCTTCAATTGAAGCTACAAAACCTTGTTCTACTTCGCTTACTCCAATTAACGATTGAAACACAGCTTCTGTACACCAGTGGCAACCACCTCCTAATGCTATTTTAGTTTTTCTATCCATTTTGTTAATTCTTTAACCGATGGATTTCGCAATCTCTTTCCTAAAACCGTAAGCGTTGGGAAGTTGAGTTTTCCATTTTCATATAAAGCGCGTAGTTCTTCAGCAGAATTCTTATTCTCTTCCACATCTAAAAACTGATAATCTATTTTTTTTTGTTCTAATAAAGACTGATAGAATTTCGTTTTATGACAACGCTTAGAACCATATAATTTTATTTTATGAGTATCTGACATTCGTAATGCCCCTTCTTTTTTGAAAAACTTAAGATAGCTTTTTAAGGGCTAACTTAAGTTTTAATTATTTTTTAATTTATCATAATGTAGCTTACGTAGCTTCGCCAATTTAGGGTCAATCACAAAACTACAATAGCCATAACCTGGATTGTTTTTGTAAAAATCTTGATGCTCTTTTTCAGCTTCATAAAAAAGCGGTGCAGCAGATAATTCTGTAACAATAGGGTTCTCGTAGTATTGTGCTAATTCATTTAATACGAGTTCTGCTATCTCTGCTTGCTTATCATTATGATAAAAAATCACAGAGCGGTATTGTGTACCACGATCTGCTCCTTGTTTATTAAGTGTTGTTGGGTCGTGAGTGGTCATAAAAATAACTAAGATATCTTCATAAGAAATTACATTAGCATCATAACTTACTTGTACAACTTCTGCATGACCTGTAAGACCAGAGCCAATTTCTCTATACGTTGGTCTGCCTGGTACATTTCCGCCAGAATAACCCGAAACTACGCGTTCCACTCCTTTTACTTCTTCAAAAACGGCTTCTGTACACCAAAAGCAACCTCCGCCAACAGTGGCGATTTGTAAATTCTTAGCAGTCATTATGCAGTCTCCTTATCTAAAGTCATAGATTCTGAATTAATACAATAACGTAATCCACTTGGTTCTGGACCATCTGGAAACACATGTCCTAAATGACCGTCGCAAGTATTACACATCACTTCTACGCGTACCATACCAAAAGCGGTATCTCTGTGGTACTTAATGGCGTTTTCTTCAATAGGTTGCGTAAAGCTTGGCCAGCCACTACCAGATTCAAATTTAATTGTAGAATCAAACAAAGGAGTGTTACAACATACACAATTGTATTGACCTTCATCATAAATACTACAAAGTTCACCACTGTTAGGACGTTCTGTGCCTTTTAGTCTTGTAATTCTGAATTGTTCTGGAGATAATTGAGCCCTCCATTCGGCTTCTGTTTTTTCAACTCGTTTGTTTGGAGTTGGGTTTCCTTTTACGGAAAAGTTAATTACTTCTTTCCAAGTTAGCATACTTTTATTCCTTTCTTTTTGTAGTTAATGTATATGCTTTTTTTTAAGATATAAAGGTAGTCGATGAATTTATGATTTCCTTACATGTTTAAAATAAAATATTAATTATCACTAAATTATCAAAACACAATTTTTAATGATAATTTTTGAAAAGTGAAAACTATCGTATTGAAGCTAGAATTAGCAATAAATTATATACTCTGCAGTAAAACGTATTTTACTCTTCATAATTATTTTTTATGTATTCTTCTACTTTACTTTTTTCATAGAAAGCATTGTAGTTTTGTGTGTTTAAAATATCTTCAATTGCTTTTTCTTTATCCTTTACTTGCTCTTAATAGGCTTTAAAAATTAAATATCTTGCATAATACCCAGCGTTTTTACGTCTTTTCTCATTCGCTTGTTACCAAGAACTCCACGAATTTATAATGCTTTTATTTTTGTCATTAATAAAGTCATTCCATATTTTAATTTCTTTTCCTTTAAAATTAAAATAATATCCATCTGTTTCTTCATTTATTATTTCAGCGATAAATTCTGCCGAACCTTCTCATATGTTTTTAGAAAGTAATGTATTTCCATCTTTTCATTTTGGATTGATTAAAATGGATTAATTCGTGACTTAATAATAATATAATATGGTCTTTTAGTATACTTATTCTCAAGCTATCTTTTTTCCAATTTTCGGTATTTGTATTTTCTGTTCGGCAAAGTATTTCTACACCAATTAGTGCACCTAATTTAGCAAGAGTTTAACGATACATCGTGAAATCCGCAGCATTTTCCAAGTAGGCGAGGACCTAGTAATTATTTTTATATGGTGTTAGTCCTTGTTTTTCTAGTTATTGAAATCAGTCAGTGGAACGACAACAGGATTAAACTCAATTCCTAAATCTTTTCTTGCAGCATCGTTTTTATAAATAATACGAGCATTTCCAATTGGTTTTTCTTCATTTAGCATTGCGGAAACATCAGAGATTTTCCAACTTTCACTGCTTAATAAATAATTTTTTCCGTGTAAGCCTTTCTTAGTGCTGGCACTATAAATTCCGTCTGCTATGTCTTTAACATCAACTAATGCCCATTCAGCATCCACATCATATAGCATTTGAATAAATGGGTTTGGAGCAATCTTGTTTTTGATTAAAAATTGCAAATCCGAAGAAGTTGAATCTTCCCTATTGGATAAAGATTTCCCCATTACTCCAGTAGGTGAGACACTTGTTATTTCAAAATGTATAGTCGGATGTTCATTTATAAATTTCTCCACCGTTTGGTTTGCAATGAATTTAGCTTGTGCATAAGGATGACTTTCTTCACTCATAAATGGAGTGTCATCTTCATCAAAAGTATCGTCAGGAGATTTCCCACCTGCTGGCATAGGGAAATTCGTATTATATGCTCCGACCGAAGCTATAAAAACCACCTTTTCAATGTTTGGACTTTTATTAATTACTTCTAGAAAGTTTTTAGTACCTTCAATGGTTGGGTCAAATAACTCAGTTTTTGGGTCTTTAACATCCAATTGAAAAGGGGTGCCTCCGTGAACAACTATGTCACACCCTTTTATGAATTCTTTTAATTGATTTTTGTTTTCAACTTTTAGTGGAAGAATTTCAAGATTTTCTGAATTCGGTAATTCTTTCAAATGGTTGTATTTTTCTGTTTTGGAAATGTCAGTAGCAGATACTCTGACCTTAAATCCTTCTTGTAAAAATTTCTTAGTTGTATGACTTCCAATGAAGCCTGAACCTCCAATAATTCCAATTGTTTTCATGTTTTTTATTTTTATAATTAGTTGCGTTTTTCTAAATAAAGGCTAACAATTTGATATAGACTATATCCACATTATATGTTCACCATCAAATTTAATAAATTTTTAAATAAATTGGTTAACAATTGAATTATAAGCACTAGCACCTTTTGTTTTAAAAATTAGTTAGTTTTTACATGACTTGAAATTAGCAGATAACTGCCTGTGTCTTCAATAATAGGTTGTCCTATTTTATTTGATAATTGTTTTCTTATTTGATGTAATCGACCAGTTTTTGGTTTTATTTCTAAGAGATAGTCAAAATCATTTTTGTATATAATTCGATAAGAAATAATACATTCTAGGGCATCTTTTGATCTTGATTTAACTATAATTACTCTTTTTGCAGAAAAGATTACGAATTATAATAAAGAGGCTTCAGAGCTGAAGCCTCTTTATTATAAAAATATACACTGGTTATTTATGAATAGATATTGTTTAGTAAATAATTATTT
>TARA_R100001369_G_scaffold42312_2_pt1 | contig 11320 bp, 9 predicted proteins | sample TARA_R100001369 | Tara Oceans TARA_R100001369 (sample SAMEA2621528) | marine metagenome | biome: marine biome (ENVO:00000447); feature: surface water layer (ENVO:00002042); material: "saline water (ENVO:00002010), including plankton (ENVO:xxxxxxxx)" | depth 5 m | reverse complement strand
CGTATCGAGGGTTCGAATCCCTCCTTCACCGCCAATCTTAGTTATCCCCTGTTTTCCTAATCTGTCCCATCACATCCTAAACACTCCTTAAACCCTTTAACAGCAAGACTTCCAGTCTATGCTTACTGTCTATCCCTGTCCCAATCATTCCCATTCGAACCTATGTATCCCACGTGTTGTGTTGGTCTATCCGTTGGTCTATTATTCATATACGCCTCAATTAGACCAACATTCGATCTCAATCTATATGGCTTAGACCAACATAATCGTCTATAAGCTTTAAAAATATAGCTTGTAGGTATAAGGAATAGACCAACATGTTAAGTGATGCCAAAATTCGTAAGCTTAAGCCAACTGATAAATGCACCCCTTCTCGCCCAGACAAATATAGTGATCAACAAGGTTTACAATTACTGGTACGCAGCTCAGGAACGCGGACATGGGTAAGCGCATATCGCTTTGATGGTAAGCAGCAGAAAACTACTTTAGGTACATACCCACAAATGGGCTTGGCAGAAGCAAGAGTAGCTAACGCTGACATTAAAGCTTTAGTAGCCAATGGAATCAATCCAAAGAATAAAAAACGTCAAGACAAGCTTGCGAATGAGCAAGCTAAAACGTTCAATGATTATGCGGTTGAATGGCTAGAGGAGCGTGAGCGCAACGTAAAGCCTCGCACCTATCAGCAAGACTATAATCGCATGCACAAAGACGTTATACCTAGCTTTGAAGGCATTGCTTTAAAAGATGTGACGTTTGAAGATTGTAAATTAATGGCAGATAACATTGAAAGCAGGACTAATAATGAAGGGGCCTCACCACGAGAAGTAACCAGACGCACTATTGATCTTGTTGGGAATATTCTTAGAAGAGCCATGAGAGAGCGCCTAATCGAGGTAAATCATACAGATGGGCTTAAAGAGCTATATCCGAAAGCGAAGACTAAGCACATGAAACACGTTGAGCTTAGCGAGCTACCTAAGCTCTTACAAGACATTGAAGGCTATCATGGTCACGATCAAACTAGATTAGGTATGAAATTTCTAGCATATTCTTTCTGTCGTACTATCGAGCTAAGAATGATGAAGTGGGAGCATATTGATTTTCCTAACCGTCTCTGGCGTGTCGATATTGATAATCTTAAAATCGCGCGTAAGCATGTTGTTCCTTTATCAGATCAAATGCTAGCGGTTTTGGAGGAAATGAAGCACATCACTGGACAGTATGAATACGTTTTCTATCATACTGGTATGCACCAGCCTTATAGCGAAGAGTTCATCAATAACGCTTTAGACATTCTCGGATATGGAGGTAAACAAACTGGACATGGCTTCCGTCACATTGCCTCAACTAACCTAAACGAGCTGGGATACATGGGTGATGCTATTGAAAAGCAGATGGCGCACGACAAGAAAAGTAGCATCAGAGCTGTATATAACCATGCTCAACACTTAGAAGAACGACGCAAGATAATGCAAGTATGGGCGGACTTTTTAGACCTACTTAGAGACAAAGGCGAAGTCATAGACTTCCAGACAGCTCGGCAGCAGATTGAGAAGTCAATGATTGTGGAAAACCAAACATCCCTATCAGATTTAGATAGTGATGCTTTGATAAAGGCTTTGCAAAATAAAGGTCTAACCGGTGAAGATATAAAATCATTACTATCTCTATAGCAAAGGCTAATAAATTTCATTGCCATCCACATCAAGAAATTTTAAATTATATTCCGAGTTAATTAGAATATCGAGCATTGCAGTTTGAGATAACCTATTAACTTCAGCCATCTTCTCAAGTCTCGCATGTGTCTGGATGGTTAATGGTAAATGATAGCTTTTTTTTGTTTTACCAGCATCACGATATTTTTGTTGGCTCCAAGCTCGCTTCATCTTATCTATAATTATTTCTTTACGGTCGTTTGTTACATACTTATTACTATTGTTTATTGACGCTTCAGACAATGGGTAACTTATAATATCCAAAGAAGCTAAAACATGACTTCTTACTTCTTTTAGAGAAGCCTTATCTCTTATTATTTCATTATAGATACCAGTCTTTCTTAAATAATCCTTAGTCCACTCTATCTGCTCTTTGTTACTTTCACTTATCCACTTAGAATAATTATCTTTACTAGATATTGAAAACCAAATTCTTTCTATCTTACTCAACAGACTAATTTTAGAATCTATAGTATTTTCATTAATCTTATTATCGAAAAATCGATATACCTCCTCCATTAAATCATTACTATTAATATCAAACCAGTTATAACCATTTTCTAAATATAGAATGCTCAAAGTAAATATTTGACCTCTTAAATTATTTATAAGCCAATTAAACTCTCTATCCGGTATTACCTTATAAGTCATTTTCGAATAAGCGTCTTCAACGTAATCTCTGAATTTATCATCACTTGATAACTGCGCAATAAACTCTTCATGTCGGTTGGTTGAACCAACACTAGAAAATCTAATGTTCTCATTAGAAGATAAATACTCTTGCATCCAAATAACTTGCCTTTTTGTTAAAGACCTAACATTTTTATCAAAGTATGATTTATTATTGAATTCTCTTTGACGTTTTTCATTACTATAATTTATAGACATACAACGACCTTTTTGTTATAAATTGTTAATATCACTAGTGATATTTTAGTATAATAGCTTACGTATTCTAATAATCATTATATAGTAATAAAGTATTATTTAAGATGATTTTCCATAATATTTTGATAGATTTTATGCCACCCTTCGCTAAGGAATATAAGAGTTCTGCCTTTGAAATCACCCTAATATAGCTAATATATAAATATCAGGTAACTTTCCCTCATAACACTCCTAAGTAAGCAATCATTTCCTCCTAGGCTAGTATGTAAAATCTCTAGTCTAGACTTATAAAAGGCAATACTAAACGAAAAATAATAGCTTGGTATTATAATATCAAATAACTAGGTAGTAATAAGCTAAGAGATTAGCTCTTAGCTACTGATATTATAAAAATACTTATTCATATAACCCTATGAGTCATTAATCTTATAGGTGAAATAATGCTACATCCATTTATCAATCAATCTAAAATTACTAACGACGTTGATAGACTTGTTAAAAACTTGCTATTCAATAATCTTAGCTCTAAACACTTTCAAGATCAACTGAACGAATTATATCGTCCATTCATGTATATGCATTACTCAAATTATTCTTTAAATTACTCTCAATCTATTAACGCACTTATGGACAGCTCCATTATGTTTATTGGCGCTGAGCATCCCTGCAATGTTATTTGGGAATACGACATGACTCAAAATCTAATTACAGAGCTTTTGAAATATAAGGATAAAATTAGTACAGAGCGTTATAACTGGCTTTATCAAGAAAAAAGAAACAAAGAAAGCTTAGATCTTTACTTTAAAAACCTAATTGAAAGAAGATCAAGAGTATTGGTTATCTTTATCGAGCTTAAATATTTAAAAGACCAACGTCATAATGTAAATATTCACAGTTTTCATAATCATATGAAAAAACTCAGAAAACTTATCAGTAAGAGGAACTCTTGTTTTAAACACTTAACTGGTTATGCATGGGCATTAGAACAAGGTTATAAAAACGGTGGTTTTCATTGCCATTTAGTTCTAACTTACGATAATTCAAAAAAGTACTCTGACTGGCTTATAGCTAAAACGATAGGTGAGAAATGGCAAGAGATCACAGAGGGCGTCGGTACTTATCATAGTTCTCACGATTCTGAGACTAAGCGTAATTTTGAGATGAAAGGTAAATTAGGTGTTGGTAGAATACGCCGTGATAACCCTCAAGAGGTTGAGAACGCTTTTACTGTAGCAAGGTATCTAACAAAGACTGATAAATACGATCAAAAACTCAAAGTGTGGTTGCCTAAAATGCAAACATTTGGACATGGTGAATTCAAGGAAGAATAGAGGCTTATCTAAATAGTAAAATAATTTCAGATATATATTATTCCCATGAGAGCAGTCAGGGAGCATTGCTCTCCTGACGGTTTAACCCAATCCATCCTAATTAAAGGTCTGCTTAATCGCAGGCCTTTTTTATGCGCTTAATTTAAGGAGCTTATATGCAAACAATCTGTCCTTACTGTCACTCATCAAGGGTGATGAACAATATGGATATTGGCAATCCATTTAGTATCTTTGAACAGCTGTGTACGCCAGCAGCGTTATCTGGTCTTGGTGTGAGCATCTGTAGGTATTACAAAATCAATTCCGCTATCGGTGTAGTAGTAGGCACGGCCCTTGCCTCTGCGATCAGCTTGGCTAAAGATAAGCTACAGCAGCCACCTTTGATCACTCTGGCAGCAAGACCTAGTTATACCTGTAATACCTGCTCAAAAACTTTCAGCATTTAACTTGTCTATATAACCAATAACTCTAATCAAATCTAAAAGGACAATTATCATGGCACATTTAATCGAAACAATGGCATACGTCGGCGAAACCCCTTGGCATGGCTTAGGTAACGAGCTGTCCCCTAAGCAGCCTATCGAGGTTTGGGCTAAGCAAGCTGGGCTTGATTGGCGTATTGAATCCTCAGACGTCAGCTACATGGCAAACAATGACAAAGGGCATAACCTGATTCTGCCCTTTGCTGAGCAGAAGGTGTTGTACCGCTCTGATAACTTTGAGCCGTTATCAGTCGTTAGTCAGCGTTATCAAGAAGTGCAGCCGCGTGAGATTCTGGAATTCTATCGTGATCTTACCGAGCAGTCTGACTTTGAATTGGAAACAGCAGGTGTCTTAAAGGGAGGTCGCAAGCTATGGGCATTAGCCCGTACAGGCCAGTCAGCAACGCTTAAGGGGAAAGATGTCAGTAATGGCTATCTGTTACTTGCAACGGCTTGTGATGGCACTCTGGCGACCACAGCACAGTTCACATCGATACGTGTGGTCTGCAATAACACTTTAGCAATTAGCTTAGCGGACGGAAGCGGTGGCGTGGTGAAAGTACCGCATAGCACCTCCTTTGATGCCGACAAGGTGAAGCAGCAATTAGGTGTGTCGGTCAAACAGTGGAATCAACACAGCTACGAGATGAAGCAATTGTCTGAGCGCCGTGTCACTCAAGCGGAAGCGGCTAATTATCTTAGCCGAGTCTTCAATGATCAGGACAATAACATCATTTTATTTAACAGCGCTAAGAAAGAGAAAGACGCTGTACCAAACGCAAAAGCGATGAATAAGGTGATGCAGATGTTTAATGGTCAAGGACGCGGAGCAGATCTTGATGCAGCTCGTGATACGGCTTATGGTTTGCTGTGTAGCATTACGGAGTATGTCGATCATGAACGTCGAGCAATGAATACAGACAACCGACTCAACTCAGCATGGTTCGGTGCTGGCGCTAAGCTCAAACAAAAGGGTTTAGAGGAATCGCTGCTGATGCTTGCTTAATTATCGATGCTTAAAATATGACAACACAACCAACCACGCCTTTGAGCGTGGTTTTTTTATACCGTTTATTTAACCAATAATAAATCTAACGAAGGAGTTCATCATGAACACAATCGCATTGAACCATATCGCTCAGCTCAGACAAACCAAGCGTACAACCGTTAAGGTGAAAGCGCCTATGGCGACCAAAGCCAATATAGATACTGAAACAGTAAAGCCGTCTACCAATCAATCAACCACCGCAAAACGTCTGGTCAATACCAAAACCCTCAGTCATGAGGACTGGCTTGAGGTACGTAAGCAAGGTATTGGTAGCTCTGACGCTGCCGCAGCTTGTGGAATACACCCTTACTTATCGATGCTTGAGCTGTGGATGATTAAGACCGGTCGTTTGCATTCACACTTGGATGACGATATTGATGGCTACTCACCATTGTACTGGGGCAATACACTAGAGCCGATGGTGGCTAAATATTATCAACAGCACACAGGCAACAAGGTTCGCCGTGTGAATGCCATCTTGCAGCATCCTGATCCTGACAATCACTTTATGCTGGCAAACTTAGACTACGCGATAACAGGAAATGAGAAGGTGCAGATTCTAGAGTGTAAAACCGCAGGGGAACATGGTGCCAAGCTGTGGAAGCATGGCGTACCGTTGTATGTGACGTGCCAAGTGCAGCATCAATTAGCAGTCACGGGTAAGCAAGCTGCACATATCTGCGTGCTGCTATGTGGTCATGAAGCAAAGATTTATAAAGTTGAGCGTGACGAGCGCTTGATTGCCTCCATCATTGAGCATGAGCGGTTATTTTGGCAATATGTGGAAACCGACACTCCACCAACGCCTGATCATAGTGAGTCAGCAGCGAGAGCCTTAAAACAACTTTATCCAACCCCTGAGCCGTCAAGCAAAGTTGATCTGCGAGAAGATGACGGAGCCAATAAGTTGTTTGAGCAATTGCTGAGCTACCGTGACTATATGCAAGAGTTAGAGCAGCGTCATGACCAAGTGAAGCACCAGCTGCAAAGCTTAATTCAAGATAATGAGATTGCGGTATTCGAGAAAGGCGCTATATCTTGGAAGCGCTCTAAGGACAGCATTAGCCTCGATAGCAAGGCACTAACCAAAGCGCATCCTGAGTTGCTCGAGCAATTTAGTAAAACTCGTCAAGGCAGTCGTCGCTTTGTAATCCTTAACGATAACTAAGCCAATAATTCGTTATCAACCATAATCCGTAAATTAATCCACTCAATCAAATAAGCGCATAAACGCCCACCCGTTATAGGTGGGCTTTTTTATGGCTAAATAAAACACATAAGGAATATCACCATGATTAAAGGTCTCACTATAACCCCACCAGTTTTAGGACGTATCAGCATTGGACGTGTCATTGTAAAGGATGGCAAGCGTCTACCTGCCAAAGACGATCAATTCACCATCACCAGCCAAGTTCAAAATAAGGACGGCTGGATCAATCACCCACTAGACGAGAAGCTACGCGAAAACAGCAACGGCAAACTCAGACAAATACCGGTACGCATGCTGTTTAATGATCCTGAACTAAACTTACGTGCTGAGTACACGCTATTTGATAGACAGACCGGACGCCCACTATGCGTAGGCGACGGTGAGCAATGTCAGCGACGCACAAACAAAGGCGTTGAAAACCATCCATGCCCATCACCTGATCGCTGTCCATTGGCACAAGGCGGTGCTTGTAAACCTTATGGAAGGCTCTATGTGAATCTGTCTGAGGATGATGAACTTGGCACGTTCATCTTTCGGACAACTGGCTTTAATAGTATTCGTACGCTTGCCGCAAGGCTGAGCTACTTTGCAGCAGTATCAGGCAATAAACTGTCATGTCTGCCATTACAGCTTACCTTGAGAGGCAAAAGTACGACACAAAGCTATCGCACGCCGATTTACTTTGTTGATTTAACACTGCGTGATGGCATCACACTCAAGCAAGCGGTGCAAGATGCACAAGCGATAGATGCGGAGCTGAGTGAGCATGGCTTTGATCAAGCAGCATTAGAGCAAGCTGCGAAACAAGGATATGTGAATTCATGCTTTGAGGTCGATGGCGATGATTTAGCAGAAGTCGCTGAGGAGTTTTATCCGATGGAAACAGACGCAGCTAGCAATCAGCAAAATAACTCTAAGAGTGAATTCCCCATTAATACAGTAGCTAGTATTGAGCAAGGTCTACGGCAAAGTGTGACGGCTGTGAGTTGATACTGCTAAGCGTATACAGAGCATATAAAGGAGCTGATTAATTCAGCTCCTTTTTTTCGTGAATTAAATAAGAGTAAACAATCGGACTGCATGGGATGCCGTAAAAAAATATAGGACTGGGTAACTGTATGAGAGGAAACGCTCTCAATAACTTACAAGGAGCTAATCGTGGAAAATTTAAATATTAATAACCAAAATAACGCAGCTAACCTAAGTGCTTTACTCATACCAAGAATGGTGCCACTAAAAGATGTTGTCTACTTCACTGCGCTTAGTAGTACAACTATTTACGACATGTTAGATAAAAGATCTAGTCGTTATGACCCAACTTTCCCTCGTCAAGTTAAATTATCAAAAGGCAGAGTAGCTTGGGTTGAGAGTGAAATTACACAATGGTTAGAGTCCAAGATGGCAGATAGGGTTCACTAGGTAGCAATACAAGAATAAGTCACTTTAATTGGCTTATTTTTTTCTTCCTAACGTGATTAGTATTAACCCAAAAACCTATCTCGACATACGCATTAAGATGTAATTACATACCTGACCAATATAATTTTAACCCCTTAAATACAACTAAACCTTCCTGACGCATTTTTTGTAAAAACTCCCTGCTCTATATTCCAATGCTTTTTATATAACAGTTTTAAGCGTTTTATGACAAGTGTTGAAATGAGTGTAAAAGAGTGGATAAAAAATACACTAAAGAATCGTAGCAAAAGGTTAAAAACAACGAGAGTAAGCCATGCAATTATCTAAACGTGAGCATATAGCCCTTGAGCTATTGAAAACTAAAAACTTTTCTACAAAAAAATCTTTTAAACTTGCTGATGAATTCAGCATCTCTTCACTTGATGTTGATCATCCTATTTCAGAAGACTGTGACCTTAAGAAAATATGGCAATGGGCAGATGAGTTTAATATCCCTGAAAGCGAGATTCCTCGTAATAAAGATCAGTTGCTATCAATGAGTCATTTGCAAATACTAAGAGATTACGATGGTAATTCTCGCTGCCTAACCTACTTGCCTGAAGCTATTGGGATACTAGTCAATTTAAAGCAAATTCATTTATTAAATCATGAGCTAACTAAACTACCTGATAGCATTGGTAACTTAAAGAAGCTAATGTTCATATCTGTTGATCGTAACAATCTAACAGAATTACCTGATAGCATATGCAAACTTAGAAAATTACAAGTTCTCACTGCAACAAGAAATTCGTTAATTAAGTTACCTAATGAAATTGGGAGCTTAATGAGTTTGCAACTAATTGAACTAGCAGGCAATAAACTGAATAAACTACCATCTAGTATTACTCATTTGACTGAGCTAGAAATACTTGACATTAGATGGAATCGACTAACTGAGCTACCCGATACTATAGGTCAGCTATCAGAATTACAAGAACTTCACATTGAAGAAAACTTCCTAACGAATCTGCCTGATAGCATTGGTGAGCTATCCTACCTAGAAGAGATTCACTTTGACAATAATCATATAACAAGAGTTCCTGAAGGTATCTGCAATCTTAAAAGAATTAATACCTTAGTCTTGGATAATAGCATATTCGAGAATTCGTCTAATTCAGTTAAGGGTTTTTTAAATGGCATAGAGAGTTTTGAGAAAAAATTATAGTGATAAGACCTAACTAATATAAAAAGGCGAGTCAATCTAAATGACTCGCCTTTTATCATAACTTCTCTAACAAAATTATGAGTCGCAACAGCTTTCAAAAGTCCTTTGAATAAACACAGCTGAAGGCTTCGAGAGCATAAACCTAAGCTATTATAAGTAGGTTTTAGAAGAACTATTCTCCTGGTTTGGTATCAATATGTGCACCAGGTGGTAGACCTTCTAACAACGGTTCATCAAACGTACCACTTTCTATTTGCTTTGCAATCAAATCACTCTTTTGTTGCTGTTGATTTGGGGTAAGACTTTCATCATGATTGACTTTATTTCCATTCTCATCATACTCTTCGATCATTGTACTGTCCTTATACTAATTAGATAAGGAAGCAGTATTAGATGATAGAAACAATATTTCAAGTGTTTTTTACACTCATCTTCTGATTAATTTTTCAATAGACTGTATTCTTGCAAAAGCACCACTGCTAATAACATAAAACAAAATATTAACAATGGCCTATGCGAGACATCTGTTGGATTACATGAAGCAAAAAACTCAAGTGATCTAGTCGCAAAGAAAAATATTCACCCCCAAACCAAGTACATGAATTATGGTCATTTTTTTAGCTCGTTACTGAAGTTTTTTATTCTTTTACTATAGACTGTATGCTCAGATTAAGGCGCATTCAAATAGACAAATATTTATTTTAGATACATGTGAGTAAGAAAGATGAGAGAGATTATTACCGTTGATCAATTAAATTTTAATTTTCTTGGCAAGATTTTTGGTAAAAAAGGCATCCGTCTGACAGAGCAAGGCTTGCTTATAGACACTAAAAAAGGACCAACTGAGCTCATCTCTTTCGCTGAAGTTAAGAAGTTTGCTTATATTGAAGAAGGATTCTTTGGCGCAACTCTATTTGTTCACAACAATCAATCATTGCGAGAACACAAATTTTTATCCAAAACTAACTCTACAGCGTTTTTAGAGTCTATCAACAAAAAGATTGCTCACTCATTACAACCCCATCTTCTTAACTTAATTGAAGACTTTAACCTTCGAGTGTTGAGTAACTACCCTAGAGATTCTAAAATAGAACCAATTAAGTCATTAGCAGATGAACTGTCTATATTTTATAAAGATGCTAGGGTGCCATGGGCTTACTTTACCAACCCTAAGCTCTTTAGCGAAGTTGAGAAGATACACAACCTCTGCCCTATCAAACAAGAAACCTTAGGCGCGTATCATGAAAAAACCAACCTAGAACAAAGAAAATCTTTTTTTGATAGCGTAGAGTCAAACCCGTTGACTGATGAGCAAAGACTGGGCGTACTTCGCTCTAATGATAAGAATATGGTACTGGCTGCTGCTGGCACAGGCAAAACCTCTGTAATGGTTGCCAAGGCCCTCGACCTTATTGATAGGGGACTAGCAGCACCTCAAGAGATTCTAGTTCTGGCTTACAATAAGTCAGCTGCTGAAGAGTTAAAAAAACGGCTTGCTGATAAAGCTGAGAACTCAGGCATCGTATTAACTGAATCCCCTCAAATTTCAACATTTCACGCTTTAGGTAGAAAAATCCTAGGGGATTCTGGTATCTCAACCTATATGAGCGTCTTCACTGAAGACAGCTTAAAGCTTGGTGCGTGGGTAACAGAGTGGCTAATAGAGTATTTAACACAAGATCCCAAAAGAATGGTCGATTTTATATCGCTATTCCCAGAACCTGTGAATCCTTTCGACTTTAAGACTCAAGAAGAGTATGAGCGGCATATCAGAGACAATGAGTTTAGAACCCTACAAGGCGAATTAGTCAAAGGGTACCAGGAGCTCAGGATAGCTAACTGGTTAGCTATTCATAGGATCGCATACGAATATGAAGCGCGTTATATCAGTAAGCGTAGAATTGACATAGGTTTTGACTACCAACCTGATTTTCATATATCGGACTCTAATATTTACATCGAGCACTTCGGCATTGATAGGCAGGGTAATACTCGACCAGATATTGATAAGCAAGCATAT
>TARA_R100001369_G_scaffold52416_1_pt1 | contig 11370 bp, 9 predicted proteins | sample TARA_R100001369 | Tara Oceans TARA_R100001369 (sample SAMEA2621528) | marine metagenome | biome: marine biome (ENVO:00000447); feature: surface water layer (ENVO:00002042); material: "saline water (ENVO:00002010), including plankton (ENVO:xxxxxxxx)" | depth 5 m | reverse complement strand
CGACTGCGCGCTATGCGAGCCTGAATGTCCTGCCAATGCGATCTTTTCAGAAGATGAAGTGCCCAAAGGGCAAGAGATGTTCACGGAGCTGAACGCTGAGCTGGCGCAAAAATGGCCAAACATCACTGAGATGAAGGGGCAGATGCCAGAAGCTGAAAAGTGGGATGGCGTGGAAGGTAAGATTCAGTATTTAGAGAAATAGCTGGTATTTTAAAAACGCTCAATATATTAAAATAATGAAAAACCACCTAATAGCGATATGCTAATAGGTGGTTTTTTATCAGATGTCATCCATGAAAATTACATTATTTTATTGACAGGTTCGCGGCAAGTAAGCTGTTGGAATACCTACGGATGGGCGGCACTGCCATGAACCATTAAAAGCTCGGTCAAGGCTGAGCGACTGCCCTTGTATATAGGGTAAGTTTTGAATAGTGCATTTAACTGCGTCAGCAGTTACCCCACTTATAGCAGGTGCGGTGACACTAAAATGACAATATTTGGTCTGTGCTGGTATATTGAGTCCGGTTGGACTGAATCCTGTCACCCCTTCCCCATCATCTATCATAATCTGATACGGTAAACGAAAAAGATTAATCTCTTGATAAAGTGTTGTTAATTGCGTTCGTCTAACCTGTGTTTGATAGCTAGTGATAGCTATAGCCGATACTATGCCAATTATTAGCACAATAATCATCATCTCGATAAGCGTATAACCACCTTCATTATGGGATAAATGTAGTCGCGGCGGAAAGTGTCGAGGCGAAATATTATTTTGTGCGTCATACATAGTAATATACTTGTAGTAGGTAATATCTTTACCATGCAGACATTATGCCACCATTATTTTTTATAAAAATATATGTGATTTTTTATATCATAGTTTTAATTATATAATTCTTCTAAATCGCTTCAAGTTGACTCATTATTTATACACTTTAAATCTTTGAGCTCAAATTCCTCTTCATACATATAATTAAGCATATTTAAATACTTTTGAGCTTCTTGTTGATTATCATTAAAATACAGAACTTCTGAAAACTTGTATAAGTCATAATGAATCATATATGTTTTGACCATATATTTTATCTCTTCAATCTGATTATTATCTAGTTTTGTGCAAGGATATAAACCAATCCATCTAGCCCGACTTTCAAAAGTATCAAAAAAATGAAATTTATATGGAAAAATAATAGCATCCTTTCGCTCATTTATTTCATGGGTTTCAGCAGCAACCATATTATCTGGAATATAACTATACTCTCTAACGATATATAAGCTCGAACCCATCGCGAATATAAAAATCAAAACACAATATACTCCACTTATTTTTATACTTTTTTCATCGAACGTAAAAAACAAAGCCCCTAACATAAACCCTAAAGGTAGTAGAAAATAAGAATAAGACAGTGGAAACTCAAATAAAGCATGAATTAAAATGACACAAACTGCAGTTATTAAGCAAACCTGAGAGCGAGTTATTGATTTTATTAAGCATTTAATAACCATGTACACACAGATTATTATTACAGTGAGCCCAATAGGCATGCCACACCACACTATAATGTCTAAAAATATATTATGGAAGCTGGTTAGATAACGCTGTACATAGCCAGCTTGTAAGGTTTCATATTGAGCAAAAGAGCTTTGATTCCATCCATATCCCCACAGTGGCTGCAGTTTTATTGCTTCGATTGCTTGCTGCCAAATCTGAATGCGTTCATAACCTGATGATGCTCTTTCAGCGGCAGTCACTGTATCTATCTTCAACAAAGATTCTTTAAAAATTGGTAATAAAATAGCAGAAGCGGCAAAGTAACCCAAGAACAAACTTTGCTTTTTAAAGCTAAGATTTATTAGGTTCCGTTTATAAGATATCGCTAAGTATACATATATAAATAATAGAGAGACCCATGCAGTACGTGACTGGGTCAGTCCAATAACACTTAACAATAATAAGCTAGATAGCAATAGAGCTATACTATTAAATCGCTTATGTTCATAAAAATATAGACAAGACATAAGACTTAATAATAAGAAGGTTGCAAGATGATTTGGCTGTGCCATATTTGCACTTACTCGAGGTTGAGATGCCATAATCCAGTCAATACTCATCTCTATATTAAGCCACTGTGCTACCGCTATAAAGCTAGAGATTAATCCACAGCCTATAATAACTAAAAAAAAGTAGTCCAAGCTATACTTATATCTATTGACGCTATTAAATCCTACAATGATAGCTAACCAAAATGAAATAATATAAAAAAAGGATAATATAGCCTTATCAAAGTAAAATATTTGACCAAAACTATATTGAAATATAGGAATAATACTAACAAGTATGAAAAACAGAGATATTTTAGGTATAGAAACAGTATTTCTAACAAACAAAGGTAATAAGAAAAACAAAGATAGAGAAGCAAGATACTCTGAAATAAAGCTGGACCAAGGCTGATAAAAAGATGGATTAAGAATAGACAGAGTAAAGCAGATTATACTTAAAGTGAGTAAGAGTATATAAAACATATTAGCCTAAAATAAAATTAAAAAAAGGGCAGCAAAGCTACCCTTTTTTTGTTAAGCAGCTAAGCCACCTATTTTATAGTATATCTATAATATACTACTCAAAATTATTAACCACCACAAGTTTTTGGCTTGAATTCAGTTGCTACAGTAGTTGCACATGTCCATGCACCAATTACTCCAGTAGCCGGTACATCTACTGCACGTGTCCATGTAATAGTTTGGTCTTTAACAGAAGATGTACCTTTTAAAGTACAAGTAATAGTAGATGCACCAGTTGCCGCTACGCTAGCTGTAATAGCACAGCGTTGAGTAGTAGCTTGTACACCAAGATCAGCGGCAGTAAGAGTGTTAGAAATACCTTCAGCTAACTTTGCTTCAGCATTGGTTTTAGCTGGTGAAATCTCAGCTAGACCCGCTGCCACTTGCGATTTAGCAATATAGCTTTGATAAGCAGGGATAGCGATCGCAGCCAAGATACCGATGATGGCAATAACGATCATTAGTTCGATTAAGGTAAAACCTTTTTGAGCAGTGTTCATAAGAACTCCTTTTGGGGTATATAAAGATAATTGGCTAATAGCGCTTTTTATCTTTAGGGATATAATATGTTTTTCTCTTATTATAGATGCTGCATTTAGCGTGCCAAAGTTATGGTCATCTTTATCTTTTTATCTAAATACTTAATTATCATCGCCATTTATTATTAACGCTTCTCTTTTTTTATCTTAACCAAGTTCGAATGTTACGCCTAAGCTACTAAAAATTGTCAGTCTACCTATCATGAGTCACGAAAGGTAAAGATAACTGACGTTTTTTGTCAAATTCTCAACATTTCTATTTTATTTATCTTATTTTGTCCATTCTTCACCAGTACCACAGATACTGCCTCGACATTTCGCACCTTGATAGTTAAGGCTCAGATTACCATCGCTTGCCATTTGTGTACCTGTCTTAGGAAGGGCAATAATCCTCCACTTAGCAACAAGTGGATCGGTTATGGTCACATCATATAGCTGAGTGCCCTGCCTTGGATATGCGGTAGCAAAATCTGTTTTGACACTTGCACTAATAGCATTATAGCTACCTAATGCAAGCTTACGGCTTTCAATCTCTGAAGCAATGTTCTGCATCTCACTCATCATGTCAGTACGTTTGGTTTTAATAACGTAGTTTTGATAACTAGGATAAGCAATCGCTGCCAAAATACCTATGATAGCAACTACTATCATCATCTCAATCAGCGTAAAGCCCTGATCATTTTTTGATATTTTTTTAGATAATTCATTAGAATATGACATTACCAGTCCTCATTTCCAGTGCCGCAATTGGTAGAAGCAATGGTGACTGCCCTATCCTTACTTTTACATTTCACACCCGTACTATTTATCATCACAATATGAGCATTTGAATTTTTAAATGAAGTATTTGGCTCTGCTAACATGCGCCATGAGCTGCCTGCGGTAGAATAACCAGTGCCTGTAGGAGCTAAGGTGTTACCTGTACTGCCATCTACTAACGTAATCATATAACGGTAATTCGTGCTATCGCTACCTTTAGGGACATAGATAGTTTTATTGTCAGTTGCATCATATGCATAGCTGATATCGCCATTACTTGCTATTTTTTTGGGCTTAAAGCCTTTATAAGTTAAAGCACTAGCACGCCAGCGGTTCAGCTCTATATCCAGCTCCTGCATTCGTGCCTGTGCTTGTGATTCAGCATTACGCACCACAAACTGCCGATAAGACGGAATCGCAATCGCCGCTAAGATAGCCACGATTATGATGACTATCATCAGCTCTATAAGCGTAAAGCCTACTTGTCGTTTTAACGTCTTCATATTCATACGACCATCCTATCAGTCTACTTCGTACCACGTTTTCGGCTGTAGCGTAAAGCGCTCATTAAATATCATATCAGGCGCTGTACCATTACCAATGCTGCTATCAGTTGCTACTAAATTGCTTTGGTTCAGCCCTTTAGGGTTCGTAAGAGTATTGAAAAGCCCCTTACCATTATCAGACCCAAAGTTTACGCGATCATTAGCACGTTCCGTCAATGTACGTGTCCCAATAAGGAGACGTTGGTTGGAGAGGCTGGAGCTACGTGGTCCGAGCGTCAACTCTTGAATACCTTTGCCTGCCTGCACATATCCACCAGTGCCATTCTTAGAGGCGTCATCGGTACAGATACCATAAGGTAAGCAATAGAGCTGTCTTTCTGAACCGCCTGTCACTTTTGCAGAGCAAGAATCTACGTCACCATAGCTCATATCTGGGTTATAAACCGTGGTATATATAAAGCTGTCAACCACTTCAGATTTACCAATGCCTTTGCCATATCTCACATTACCGTAGCCGTCAAAACGAGTCAGAGGATAGTACCAACCCTTTTTTGTGCCAGCTTTTTGGATATTAATGGCTGCATTTTTTTGAGCCAAAGTATACTCCGTAGCTGTAGAACTTCCAAGGGTTGAAGGCAACTCAGCTAAATGACTTGAGGCAGTATTGTTAGCTTCCAAATCCATGATTTCTTGACCACCAGATGTTCCCGTAGTCGTGAAATTACTAGCATAAAAAACACTGTTGGCCTTAGTCACATCACTGTCTATAATGCCATATAGCCGATCAGCTTTGGTATTATCACGTATTTTTGATAAAGGTGAGCTACGATCACCTGAGATGGCATTAACCAATGCGAATAGTCTATTAGTCGTATCGTTACGATAGAAACTGACAACTGGGCGTTCATAAAAACGGTAGTTATACTTTTTATCAGTGCCTGTATAGGCACTTTTGAGTACACGAGTGACTCTAGTATTGGTAAAAGAAGTTTCTGCTGATGCGGTTCCTGTCGTGACTGGCTTTATAAAACCTGCATTGGTAAAGTCAGCACGGAATATCTGACCACCCAAGTCTGCGAAATACATATGATCCATCAAGCCATCATTATCACGGTCTAAGGTAGTCACACCAGCGACAACGCTATTAGTCATAGCAGATACAGTATTGGATGCACCTGTGGAATTAGAAACGTTAGAAGCCGACCATATTAGAGCGCCTGTTTTGGCGTTAATGATATATACCGAGTTACCTTTGGTAGACGATATGTTTGAACAACTACTTAATAATTGTGCATCTATCACGCCAACTTGGAAGGTTTCTTTTTCATAACACATATCATAGCCACCACCGAACACTAATACATCGGTACCTGTATCAGTATTGCTGGTTTTTATTTTGGCCTTAGTAGGTTTTGACCATATCTGACCCATACGACTAAAGCCTGCAGTGGCTGGCGTTATCGTAAACATCATACTCGGATTATCACTATCATTGAGGTTTAGCCCGTAAAATGCTTCACCGCCCATACGCAGCCCGCCATAAGCGAATACACCCTTACCACCTGTCTTATTGACGTTTACCCTATTATTAGACAAATCATACTTATAGTCAGCAGTGACTAACCAAGGGGCGTCTATACCAAAGTTTGGAGATCCTATTTCAGCTTTTTTTGCGTCTTTAATAAGCGCATCAGACTTACTGGCATCTCTTAACATCTCTCTTGGTATAATAACAAACTTTTCTTTGCCACCATCACCAGTGCCTTGATCACCTGCATCTACCAAATGCAAGCCACCTTCGGATGAGCCAAATAATACATAGTCATCGCGTGTGTCCGTGACTCTACCAGTAGTAGGATCGAGAGTCGCTGAATAGGAAACTGCCGCTGGTGTAGAGTGAATAGTAGCACCTAGCACCTTAATGGCTTTTGATACATTAGCGGTGCTAAGCGTCATATCTTTTACAGCCGTGCCTGTAGCTGGAAGCACATCAAATCCTAAAAAATTTAGTAGTTTTCTCAGGGTTGCTGGGCTATAGGTATTTGTATCTTTAAAGGTAGTATCAGTTAAGACATTATTATCTACAGTCATTTTTCCAGCAATATTTACTCCTACCTTTCTTAAAACTGTAGATTGATCAGTCGCACTTTTCCAATCTTCGACATACAATGCTCTGACCGAAGTAACACCATTAACAGGTGTCTTTAACTGAGCGTAAAAACCACCCGACTCTACTTTATCATTTTTGTTAAGATAATCTTGATCTGACCAGAAATCTGGCGTTACTGGATTTAGCTCACCTGCTATATTTTTAAATAGTTTAGAACCACCCTTACCAAATAGCGTACCTTCATTTAATTTATACTTTTTCATATTACCTTCCCAAATTACGGAATTATCACCGACTTTGGGTTGTAAAGTTGGGTAATATGCAACTGCCAGTTGACTGTCCGCTCGATAAGGGTCGTCAGGTATAATGATAGTTCCTGAAGGTGTCGAAGGTAAGGTGTTATCCAAATCGGTTACAAAAGATATAATACTATTGACAATATCATTTGTAGACTGCGCTGAGTAGAATCCACCTTCCCCAAAGCCTCCAACCCCTGGTAATGAAGGATGCGCCTTTTCTCCCCAGTTACAAGCGTTTCTTGCATCTAAAGTAGAATCATTATTCTTACCAACTATATTTTTGCAGTTATAAAAATCACGATTTGATATAACACCAGTTTTTGGATTGGTATAAGATAAGTTACGAATAACTCGCTGCGATTCCGGCTTCGCTGCGTCTTCCACTCTATCGACATCGAAATCTGAACCAAAGCCAACCACTGCGGTATAGATTTCTTGATCTGTACCTAATGGGCTAACCGTCGAGTCACGTAAGGCTTTGGCAAACGAACCAACTTCGGGCATACCGTTATTATTACCACTGCCACTCGGCAATGTGTCGTTAGATTGGCTAAAATTACTGCGGTTTAAAGCCAGCTTCATTAGATCTAAAGGCTTTTCAGAGTTATTTGGTGCTCCATCAGTCAAGAAGTAGATGCCTCGTCCGTCGCAGCTAGAAGGCTTTAAAAGTGGACTGATATAATTGCTACCACTATTACTTTTAGAAGATATAGTGGATTTGCTAAAACCACTACCAGTACCACTGGTTTTGGTACCCAGCATATAGGCGCCAACTTCTGCATAAGCATTCGCTGTCGGTGTACCGCCTCCTCCAGCTGCAGCAGCTACAACTTGGCGAATCTTTTGACGCTGTGTTTCATCTAATAATGCTGCAGGTAAAAGTATTTTACCACTACTGCCATCAGCATTCTTAGCAGTCCCATTTGCATTAAACTCTACAATATTATCACTGCCGCTTTGTGAAGAAAACTGGCCAATACCAATGGCGACTTTTTTAGGATCTAACTGTGTGCTATTCATTAGAGTAAAGATTGCATCTTTAAGACGAGTAAGGCGATCGTATACTTTTTCACCTGTAAAATAATACTGATTGCCACTACTAGAGGTTATATAGTCATATCCTACAGTCGATGGTGCTTTACTAAGCTTGCTATCACAATCGTTAAAGCTATAATTACTAGATCCAGAGCCATTGCTACCACCACAACGGTACCATTGGTTTTTATCATTTACATCTAAACGATAAAAATATCGAGCATTATTACTACAGAAGTTTCTTATATATTGAGGGTTGGTATTTGACCATTCTGCTCCAACTGCAGAAAAAGTTGCCCCTCCTGGAAGATCACAGGCATAATTTACTTGATTTAACGTCATACTACCGGAGGTATCTAACATCATAGTAATAGTAGTTTTACCACTTTCTGCCGCTTTATAAATCTCTAAATCACCGATTTTTTTATCTGCCACATCTGCCTGTGAGATTGGCATTGCTATCATGGATGCCATGGCAACGACCAAATACTTTAGTGGTACTGCAATCATTTTATTTATTGTCGGTACGTTATCAAATCGCTTCATGACATCTATCCTTATATTGTTTCAGTGCAATGAGTAAGCAGATTAGGGCGCTGTTGAAAGTACACACTTGGAATTTAGTGTTCCTTTACCAAAGGGATAACATTTGGTAGAAGAAGAAACGTTTTCAACATCTGCTTGCTCATACAGCATTTTGCTCGGTGTGCTAGCCGCTAATAGGCACTCATCTAATGATTTTTTGCCAGTTGCTACATTATTACGAATACTGGTCTGCTCAAAGCACTTTTCAGTCCCTAATTTGGGCTCATTATAAGCGGGCAATGAAGATGTTGGTCGAATATCAAATTTAAACTTTTTGCTTGTTCTGTCTTCAACTTCTTTACCAATGACAACATGTTCAAACGCTTCTATATTTGCACTAGGAGGAGTAATCGCAATACTCACCTGTGTCATAACTGCCTGCCTAGCACTAGTGTAATCAGCAGCATTTGCATAATTACAGACACCGTTATTAATACCATCTACATACCCACCAGCAGGCACCCTGACTGTTGCACTATTGGTTAAATATCTCTGGGTACGTGGATTAAAACAATAAATAAATTCATTAGCTTTATTATCTTCAAATAATAAAAAATGACCGAGTGCCCCTGTCGCACTTGTTACATCTTGGTATCCATTAGATGTTGGGCTCCCATTTACCATGGTCTCTATTTTTTGATTAGCACTATCTGCTGATTGCAGTAATACTGTATTGATCTGATCACTTGTCGCAATTTTAAGATCTGTCGTACTTTGTCTAACTGCAATAGCCCCTGCCAACATAATCAGCACTAAAAACAATAACACCACTATTAGCGTTGCTCCTTGCTCCGCTCTCCCGTATACCAAACCCATATTGATATGTTTTTGTGTCGAACTTGATAAGTCACGATAGTGAATCACTTTTAGTCTCCTTACCAATAGGTTATAGGCTAGTATTTATATTGACTACACGAGCATTACGTAACAACGTTGTGGTTTCATAAGTACTACGGACTTTCTTTTTGCTACTAGTATCTGCCTTTAATTTATTCTCTGTTGACGATTGCCCTAACAAAGCAAATTCTGACTGTTCAGCACTTCCTATAATAGGTGTACTACCATGAACAATTAAACCGATCTTGACAGCGGTAAGTACTGGATTACCAGTTGTTATCAATGAATAGGCACTGCTCGGAAGATAAATGATTTGTCCTGCATTAGTACCAGTCGTGTACTGAGCGCCTAATAACACCTTGAATTGATCGATATTGACAATAAATTCTTGGCCAGCCTGACCAAAGTTTCTTGAATCACTTGATGGTGTCACAGTATCTATACTACCAGTCTTTTTAACGCGTCCTGCATCACAAGCCAATACTAATTTTTTGATAGCGCCAGTACTGGTATCCCCTGTTGCCTGACGTACAAAATAACGCTCAATAACGATATCATTGACAGCAGCAACCGCTCCTTCACAATCTGTCATTGGAGCGCCTGTTATGTTGATATATTGAATCGTCAACTGATCGCTATTGGTATTAGTATTTGATATGCCTGTCCACCCATTCGCACCAACGGCACTATCTCCTGCACGTCTTGTCAGATATCCCGTATTAGGATAAGGATTCGGTTCATTCGGATTCGGAACGCCAATATTAAGACCCGTTAAGACAATTCCGCCATTGGGAGTGGTACCATCAATTCTAGTGGTTGGATTACCAAGGTTTGCTAGGCGAATACTTTTTTCTAATTGTTGTAATCCGAACACACTAGCATCCTGTAGCTCACTACCACTTGCCTGAATACTGCTTGTTTTTACATTGATAAGATATACTTGAATAGCGGCTGCAGATACAATCAAGCCAAGCACTAAAGAAATCATCAGCTCTATTAACGTAAAGCCTGCTTGATAATCATTCATATACTTATTTTTATGACTATATGACATCAGTAAGCCTCCATAATAAAGCACTCTGCGCCGTTTTTATAACTGCCATTTGCGTTGGCACAAGCTTTAGCTTCAGTATCACTTAAACCAACTGTGGTGTCTCCCCAACTTGCTACAAAACACTGGAGTTCTTGATTACCTGATGTACCAGGACAGCCATTTGGAACCATACCAATATTAATGTCATTGGCGCTTGCATATGACTTTAATAACAATCCGTCACGTGTCGCAAGTTGGTCAATAGTACAACTGGCTGATGCTGCAGGTGCGGTATTACCACTTGTCAGACAACTGTCTTTAGTTATGCTCTTACTATCAACACTAACAGTGTCTGAAGATCCGTTTATTGCCGTCTTAAAAGCAGCAATACCGCTAGGATTAGTACGCATCGTCTCTGCACCGCCTCGCATAATAGCTAAAGAACGAGTACGCATTAAACTTTCGTCTGTCGCTTTTATAGCGGACATTTGCATGGCGCTGAACCCTAATACAGCCACTGCTAATAATAGCAATGCGACCATCACTTCTATTAACCCTATGCCTGACTGTGTGTCTTGTATATTCATTAACAGATCCCAGCATTTATAGTATTAACGTTAGCAATGTTAGTAAGGCTTACTTGTCTGGGCGTTTCACTATTAGAGCCACTATCACAGATGGTATATACTACTGTGGCATTGTTAGCTATTCTCTTATTTGGTTGAAAAACGATATTGGTTACTGTAGATGGAGTAATCATTTGGGTAACAGTACTTTTATCACTAATATTATAGCTAGATATTTCGTTACCATTAGCTTGCAACTTGATCGTTTTAGGCGCGCTGCTATTACCATATACAACCATTATATTCTGACGGCGTAGGACGCTTTCTACCTTTGCTTCTGTTAAAGCATTTGCCAATGTAGCCGCAGTCGACTTAACTCTTTGATTGGCAAGCTGAGTACTGATATTAGGTGCTGCAATACCGACAATAATAGCAAGCACGGCAATCGTTACCATCAGCTCAATCAGAGTAAACCCTGAGCTACTTATACTCAATTTCTGTGGTCGATTGTTAGCCGATGCTTTCACGTTAAATTC
>TARA_R100001369_G_scaffold85386_1_pt1 | contig 11378 bp, 9 predicted proteins | sample TARA_R100001369 | Tara Oceans TARA_R100001369 (sample SAMEA2621528) | marine metagenome | biome: marine biome (ENVO:00000447); feature: surface water layer (ENVO:00002042); material: "saline water (ENVO:00002010), including plankton (ENVO:xxxxxxxx)" | depth 5 m | reverse complement strand
GCCCTATAAATAATGTCGTAGGTATTCCATTCCAACGGACTTCTCATGGCATTTACCAAAGGGGCCTCGTCCTTATAGATACTTGCTGCCTGTCCGTTACGGTAGGTTCTATTGTTGTAGGAGTCCAAAATTTGAAGTTCATACCTATTTTGCAAAAATAATCCACTATTGCCCCTACCCTGACTCTCACCTTCCACCACATCGGGAGCACTGAACTCCAAATGTATTTGACAATCCCCGAATTTCATTTTGGTACTGATACCACCAGATCCAGGCACTACCTCCATTTGGTCATTGTCCACAATTTTCCATGGTGCCGGCTTTGTATTGTCTTTTTGACTTGTCCATTGGTCCAAATTTGTACCATCAAACAAAATAATGGCATCAGACGGGGCATCCCCTAATTTTTTTCCTGGCACCACAACTTCAACTTCCGGCTCCCAAATCTCGGTCATTTGTGGTTTCATGGGCATCGGTGATACTTCTGGAGGGGTACCCCCTTTTTTGTTCTGAGCTGTCATTTGCATGGATAGTGCTGCCACAATAAGGTATAGGAAAGGAATCTTGGTATTCATAATTTTTGGTATTTTGATATTGGTTTAATAGTTTGTAATAAAAAATTAAATATAGGTATAATGCTTCATTTTATTAGGATAGCTGATCGCTAATGATTTTGGCCATAGTGTTGGCGCGGGCAGCAACTTCAACTTCCGACCAGCCCAACTTGATTAAACAGGATATATTTCTACTGACCCAATGATCGGACTTGGAGAAATCCGAAGCCTCATAATTTGGAAGCCCGTTTTTAATTTCTTTGGAAAAACTATTCAAGCCATTCAAACCCTTTAAATGATTCCATTTTCGGTAATAATGCCAGTTATTGTCGAACCAATAAAAGCAGGCATCCACACTATTTTCAGAAAAAGCCTTGATCGTCTTTCTAGCCGTTTCTTCCGTTGGAAGAAAGAAACTGAGAAAGGAATAGTTTTCAACACCGTTTTCAGGAACTCTTCTGAAGCTAACTCCAGGAATTTTTTCCAAAGTTGAACGTATGATGGAATAATTTTTTTTCTGGGTCGCAATAAAATCGTCCAAACGTTCAATTTGAGCAAGGCCTACGGCTGCATGTAATTCGGAAATCCTATAGTTATACCCTAGGATGGGATGGTCCTCTGCACCCCTATCCTTACCAATATGGTCATGTCCATGATCGGAATATTGGTCGGCACTTTTATAATATTCTGAGCTATTGGTAATGATGGCTCCACCTTCCCCACAAGTTATGGTCTTAACATAATCGAACGAAAAACATCCCAAATCCCCATAACTTCCCAAGGGTTTGCCTTCATAGCTGCCGCCTATAGCCTGACAGGCATCTTCCAGTAGAATTAGGTCATGTTTGTCACATATACTTTTTAATGCTGCCAAGTCCGCCATGGATCCGCACATATGTACAGGCATCACTACTTTGGTTTTACTGGTAATGGCTTTCTCAACAGCAATTGGATTTAAGGTAAGGGTGTCGTCCACATCCACTAGGATGGGAATAGCCCCAACCGAGAGGACTGCTTCGAAGCTTGCCACAAATGTAAATGTCGGCAATATAACTTCATCTCCTGCGCCTACTTTGGCACAGGCCAATGCCACTGTTAAGGCGGCGGTACCACTGCTCACCAATTGTGCGTGGTTTACTTGCATACGTTTTTGCAAGGCCTGTTCCAATTCCTTGGCTTTCCAATGGCCATTCCTCATGCCATCAAATCCATACCTCATCAATACTCCTGAATCCAAAACGTCATTCACCTGTTTACGTTCCTTATCTCCAAAAAGTTCAAATCCTGGCATATCTTATTCTTAATTATTAGTTTATTAAATCGATTTTTTTTTGATGGAATCAGGGTATATGAATGATGCTTTCATCCAAATCCCTCCGTACTTTTTTTAAGGTAGCAAACATATCGTCTGTTGCCCTATAGCCAACGGGAAGTACCAATACCGATGTAAGTCTTAGTTTATCCAGCCCCAACAACTCGTCATAGGACGTTGGTTGAAAGCCTTCCATTGGGCAGGCATCAATCTCTTCCAGGGCACACACGGTAAGCAGCGTCCCTAATGCCAGATAGGCTTGATTGGTGGCCCATACCCTGACCTCTTCCCTTTCTTTTTTAGAGAAGCTTTCGACCAGTGCACCCTTAAAGGGATCAAGTATTTCATCTGAAGTATTTCTAATTTGCTGTACCCTGGCAAAATAGTCATGGATAAATTTCTGGTCAATTTGCTTTTCAATGCAAATAACAAAAACGTGCGATGCTTGAGCCACCTGCTTTTGGCCATAGGAAAACTTTACCAACTCTTTTTGTAGCTCCTTATTTTGAACCACCAATAATTTGATGGGTTGTAACCCGTAGGAAGTGGCCGTTAAGTTAAAGGCTTGCTTTAATTTATCCAGTTTATCCTCCGTCAACATCTTATCGGCATTGAACTTCTTTACAGCATAGCGCCATTCCAATTTCTTGATAATATCCAAAATTTATTTTCTTTTAATTAAAAAACCATAGTTTAATGGACATGAAAATAACCACAACGATGAGAAGTATTTTCACAATCCTGTCCCCTTTGTCCACGGACCATCTGCTGGTTAACCAGCCCCCGAGCGTCTGTCCAGAGGCCAAAGTTAAGCCTATTTCCCAATTCAGCTTGCCGTTCAACCCAAAAAGTATTAAAGCAGCACTGGTGTACACCACCATCACCACGGCCTTAATGACGTTGGATTTCATTAATGTAAGGTGATTGATCGTAGACAATACCAATAAAACAAAAATACCGGTTCCGGCTTGTATAAAGCCACCATAAATGCCAATAAAGAAAAAGGAGACTATGGCCCAAAATTGTCGTTTTCCCGTAATTAATTCCTCAAAATTGTCAATGCGTATTCTTGGTTGTACTAGCATTACAATAACTATAAGGACCATTACAATAGCCAATATCTTATTAAAGGCAGTTTCATTGATGTCTATGGCCAATTTGGAACCAATCAAGGTACCAATGGTGGCTATTATGGAAAGGTACAAAATAAACGGACTGGCAATTGCCTTGCCTTTGCTGTTATAACCTGCAACATTGGCAATACCTTGGGTAAGCACGGCTATCCTATTGGTACCGTTGGCTACACTGGCTGGTAGCCCTATAAAAATGAGGATGGGCAAGGTAAGTAGGGAACCGCCTGCAGCCAAGGTATTGAGTGCTCCGACCACCAGACCCAACAGGGCCAAAAGCACATAATGGTACCATTCTTCCATAAGGCAAAAATAAGGTCTTGGAGAGAATCTATCATTATCAAAATAATTAAATAAAAATTCCCCTTTTCTTTTAAAAAGAAAAAAAAGGTTTCTATATTTGCACCCGCTAAGGAGAAATGGCAGAGTGGTCGAATGCGGCAGTCTTGAAAACTGTTGAGGGTCACACCTCCGGGGGTTCGAATCCCTCTTTCTCCGCTGGGAATTGCGAAAATTCCACCAAAAGCCCGTAAACATTATGTTTTCGGGCTTTTTTAATTTTCCAAAATATCAAATAAAACCATAAAATATCATAAAAAAGGTGCGGTATTCGGTGCGTAATTTTTAATTTGATTTTACGCACCGATTTAGCTGTAATGAACTAAATTTCAATAGCTTATAAATGTAATTTTAAAATTAAATTATTAATTTTAACTATCATTTTAAATACGCACCTATGAAAACAACATTTTCCGTACTTTTTTATCCAAGAGGTAATGATGTGGATAATGAGGGCGAAGCTCCTGTTTATGCTAGAATTACAGTTAATGGTAAGAGGGGTGAATTCAGTATTAAGCGTAAAGTACCATTGGCCAAATGGAATGCGTCCGCAGGAAAAATGAAGGGTACCACACAGAAAGTTCGCGAATTGAATGCCTATATGGATAAGATACGTTATCGAATTTACCAAATTTATGAGAGTCTTTTAAATAGCAATGATCCAATTTCCGCTGATTTAATAAAGAGCATTTTTTTGGGAAAAACAGACAAAGAGAAAATGTTACTGAAAATTTTCCAGGATCATAATGATAAGATTGCTCAATTAGTTGGTAAGGAATATGCCCCTGGAACAATAGAACGGTATTGTACGGCCAAAAAGCATGTGGAAGAATACATTAATAAAGAGTATAAAGTCAAAGACATTCCAATCAAGAAGGTAGACCACGTCTTTATAGATGGCTTCGAGTATTATCTAAAAACAGAACGTGATTGCGCCCACAATACGGCCGTTAAGTATATCACTAATTTTAAAAAGATTGTCCGGATAGCCTTTGCGAATGATTGGATTCAAAAGGACCCTTTCCTTCATTGGAAAGGCAGATTAAAAATTGTAGACCGTGAATTTTTAACTGAATCGGAAATTCAACAAATGTTGGAGAAGGAAATCAGTAATGCCCGACTCGATCAGGTTAAGGATATCTTTCTTTTTTCGTGTTTTACCGGATTGGCCTATGCGGACGTGAAAAAGTTATCCAATGACAATGTTGTCTTGGGTATAGACGGTGAAAAATGGATAAAAATAAAAAGGTCCAAAACGGATACTAGGAGCAATATACCCATTTTGCCATCTGCACAGGCAATTATCGATAAATATGCGGAGCATCCCTCCGTGCTAAATGGAGACAAACTATTGCCTGTGTTGAGCAATCAAAAAATGAATGCCTATCTTAAGGAGATAGCTGATCTCTGTGGCATTAATAAAAATCTTACCTACCATTTGGCCAGGCATACATTTGCCACAACCGTAACCTTGACCAATGGTGTTTCAATTGAATCCGTTAGTAAGATGTTAGGTCATAAGTCGCTGAAAACCACCCAACATTATGCTAAAATATTGGATAGAAAGGTAAGTGATGATATGAAAATGTTGAGGAAGAGATTAAATTTTAATAACTAGATCTAATATTCTGTTTGATTTGATTGGCCTTTTTCAATTTCTATTTTGAAAAGGATTGCTCCAGTATATCACTCATTATATTTTAGGGTGTAAATACCTCGAGATGGATTTTCTAAAATCCCCAGGTTTTTCAATTGGGAGATATAGACTAAAATAGAACTTATCTTCATTTGAGGGTAATCTTGCAATATTCGGTCAATCAGCTGATTTTTGGTCAGGATCTTTTGTTCCAGAAAGTAAGATTGTACCCTTAGTTGAAATAAATTGTTCAAAATCAAACATTTAAAATACACGGCACATAAAATTACAGACAATTATAGAATAATTGTATAATTATTTTGGGTTTTGAACGTATTTGCAATTGGCAATAAAAAGGCCACTGTTTAACGATTGAGTTAATTTTAGTATTAAAAAAGAACTTTTTGGAGTACTTAATAGCTATTTTTGGTAAACATAAGTTAAGACTTGCAAAATAGGTTATTAAGCAAATCTATTTTTACAATTTAAAAGAGGACGTAGGGGTGCGTCCTCTTTTTTATTGGCACCGCCAAAGGGTATAATACCCCAAGGCTTGCCTCGAAATTTAAAGTTCGTTTCCTACGAATGCCTCGAGGGCTTGCCCCGAGGTAGTTTACTATATATGATTGCTTATGCAATCCTGAATATGGTCTAAAATTGGTCCAATGGATATAACGGGGTAGGCTATTTTGAGCTTTGATTTTCTTTATAAACTATCATCCTCATGAATTTTGTTATTGAAGCGTATAATTAGCTCTTCCAAAAACCTTGTTTTACTATCCTTTCTACTTTTTATCTCCGCGTATGTTTTATATATGTTGTCCAATCGGATATTGAACAAATCTTCAAATGCCGTTGCAATACCTTTTATATCCTCCTTACCATGGTTAACCGCGGAACTGGAATAAAGTGCATATATCAACTCAGTTAACGCCGCCTTTGAGGCACTCCAAACCAAAGTTTTTTTAGGTTTTCCTAGCTGTAAGGCTTTGTGCTTATGTAATTTTAATTGATTTATTCGCTCCTGAAGGTAAATGATAAATTTGTTCATTCCCTTTATCCTTGCCCAAAGCATGTCATGCGAAGTAAAGAACTTAGGATCCAAATAACATGATTCAGGTAGGGAATAGAGAGGAAATACTTGATTGGACCGTGTAAAGTACTGAATATCCAAGTATGTGAGTTCTTGTTCCATGTAATGGACAAAATCCCAATTTCTATTGAAGAACTTGTTGATTCGTTTAATTTTCTTCTCCAAGAAGTTCAATTGATTTCCAAGACCAATCTTGGGCATCAATAGCTCACATGATCGGACTTCGCTAAAATAAACCAGATGGCTTAGAGGTTCCGACTTTACTTTTTTAAAGAAGTATATTTCTTCCTCAATGGACTTAAAGCCATTCTTTTCCACTATTTTTTTCAACAAATATAGGGCATTATTGCTTAGATGAATTCCTTCATTGCTTTTTTTGAGATCAATCCTTTTACTTGGGATAATTTCCTCTAGTTTTTGAAAATAGCCATCAATAATGTGTTTGAATCGGTTATCCATCCTACTAACTTTTTATGGTATGTTGGTGAATAGCAATTCAGAAGATTCAGTTCTGGTTTAAATAATTTTGTGGGGCGTTTTATTTTATTTAACCACTGTTTTCAAGTATCCCAACCAATTCAAGGTTGTAATTGTCCTTGGACTGTATATAGGAAATCTGTGATATTGTTACTGCTCCTAGCTTTCTTTTTTCGAAGGCTGCGGTCATTCCAAATAGAATCTCTCTATATCCCAACTCCCCTGCCCTCTTTATGGTTTGGTACAACAATTGACGATATACTTGATGAACTTTTGCATACTCATAATCCATTCCAATAAAGGATGGAATATAGGCCCTTGCAATATTCTTATAGCAAAACATTACACCTACTACTGGTTCCCTGGCATCCTTGGAATAACCGGACCTTAGCTTAAGAATAATGAATTCCCAATTTTGGTGGTCGCTCATGTATTTGAATATTTTTTTTGGAAAAGGGAAAGTGTTTAAACCAAGGTTGTTTTGTCTAACGTTTTCCAACAGCTTAAAAAAAAGATCGTATTCACGGGGTTCAATTGTATTTTTTATCTCTATTTTAAATCTTGCTTCATAAGGCTCAATATCCTTTCTAAAGTGACTTCGTGATCGCTTGGATAGATTTGATATGTAGCTTGAACTGTCTTTCCATATAAGGTTTGATATTCTGCTGGAATCCGGCATTGAGACTTGAATAAATCCAAGATTATGGAAAAACTCATGGAGCTTTTCATCTTTGATAAAATCCCTAAACACCACCATTTTAGAATTCAATTTACTATCCAATTTTTCCAGTTGATCCATCAGGCTGTGTAATGCTTCATGCCAAAGTGGATGGGAGGTGTCTAAATACAAGTGATTACCTTCAGTGAACAGGGAACCCATCCCAAGTACATAGGAAGTCAAGTAATAGGGGTCCTGCTGTCTTATTTCCTCCACCTTCTTTGAGACCGATTCGGAAGCCAACATATCATCCTTCCATAGGGAGTAGGTAAAAAAGGTGGCCAATATGGGTTTGTCCATGAGGTCTCGAACAATGTAATAATGAAATTTCCAATTTTCTTCTTTCTTCTTGTTCTTTGAAAAAACCGATTCCAAAAAGTGAAGTCCCTCCCAATCGAAAATGCCATTACCACCTAACAAGTTATCCCAGTCATTTTTAGGTATTTTTGAAATGCTATTGGCAAATTGAGTGTTAAGCTTAACTTTTGGTTTATTATTTATTTTTTCTGTTTCGTTTAGGTGAAGTTTAAAAGCTGATCTTACCTTAGCATCATTGGTGTAAGTTGCTTCCAATGCACGCGGATAATGATATTGCATGGCTTCCACCAAACCTTTGATCTCTTCCTTCTGATTGTGCCGAGAAATAGTTATTCGCACACCGGTATTCTTCACCGGTACGGCTGGGAACAATCCTAAATTGACAAAATAGCCCTCTTTCATCATTCGGTTTACAAAATTATAGCCGGTGACAGGCATCCCTGTACCAATGTAGAATACGGGTGAATTGTTCTGTTCAACAAGGGGTAGGCCCGATTCTGAAAGAAGCGTGTTAAAGTACTTTACACGTTCCATAAGATCGGTCTGTAATGAATATATTTCGGGAGTCAAATGTATATCTGCGGAAGCAATCGCGGCAGCGACTGACGCCGGTTCCAATTGGGCAGAAAATGTCAAGGGTCCACCAAAATTTTTAATTTTCGCGTACATTTTGCGATTGGAACATGTAAGTAACGAACCGCTTGCCCCAAAAGTTTTGCTTAAAGTTCCAAAAAGTAAGACCTGTTCGGGAAGTTCTTTTAAATTATCGAGCACATATCCGGTGCCGTTCTTACCGATCCAGCTCATTCCATGAACATCATCAAAATAAAGGTGTAGTTGGGGATATTTATTACAAAGCCCCATGAGTTCCATTACTGGTGAAACATCGCCAAACATAGAATAGACTCCGTCTGCCATATACCATATTTTCTTATGTTTGGAAGAAAGTTTTCTAATCCTATCTTCCAGCATTTCCAGATTATTATGCCTGATCATATCAATTGGAATGCTCCTGGATTTTAGAAGTTTGGCGGCGCTTTGAACGCTCCAATGCACTTGATGATCTAGAATTATAGCATCTTGATCGTCAACTGCGCTTGGAATGACACCGATATGGCCTAAGGTGCTGTTTTTAGTAATAATAACAGGGTTGGAGTACATTTCTGTAATCTTTTCCTCCAAGGTCTTGTACAACGGGTGTGAGATATAGGTTTTAGAAAGTGGAAATTGTGTTCCATATCTATTAATGGCATCCACTGCGGCTTTTTTCAACCTTGAGTCTTGTTCCAAACCTAAGTATCCGGTAGTTCCGAAATGGAACATATCCTTTTGTCCTACCTTGATATGCCTACCGGTAAACTGGTCACCTTCTGCATAAAGGTGTAATATGCCCTGTCGTTTGGCATCATTGAATACACTATCCACGGTATCAAGAAAATTATTGGGTTTTATCTTTGCCATTTTAACTTGGTTTATGTACGCTGCAATATTCCTATTATTAATTTTAGATATATAAAGTACACAAAATCAACAGTGTAAAGCTTCTTCAAATGGTCTTGATACCGAATAAATCCTTTATAGAACATTAATAATCCCTTACAGATAAGTTCTAAAGCATTTTATCGATAATCCTACAAAATTTGTATAAAAATTATTACTTTGAGTGGCATTTTTGAAAAGTTACCATGGAAAATAGTTTCGAAAATGAATATGCTGAGTATTATATAGATAATGGAGTTGTCCGATTTATTTACAAGCAAAATTTAACTATTCAACTGGCCGGTGCCATGGAAATAGTGTCTGATCGTTTACAACTTCAGAAGGGTAAGGCCTATCCCATACTCTGTGATATTCGAGGAATAATAGATATAAGTAAAGATGCCAGAAGATATTTGGCAACTGAAGGCTCGTCACTCACAAAAGCTGTGGCCTTTATATCAGATAATCCCTTATCCCAAATTTTGACCGACCTATACCTATTGGCCAATATGCCCCCTATACCCACTAAGGTGGTAAGCAATGAGTTGGAAGGAATGGAATTTCTTTCCGAATTTATCGAATAAATGAACGTACTAAATTATAATTGAATCCATAATTAATAAATATAGAAGGGTAATTAAGTACCATAGCCCATATATTCATGGAAAATATAACGTACAATGGCAGGCTTAACAAAGTTTTTCAACTGTTGATCGAATTATCAAGGGGTAATTTCTCCTATCGCCTGGAACGATCGGATAAGCGGGACGAGCTGGAAGCACTTTCTGCAATGGTGAATATAGTAGCCGAAGAAATAAAGGATTCCTTCTTACATCAAGGGTATGTTAATATGCACGACTCGTATATGCATATGGTGCAAATGATTTTTTTCTTGGATGACACCTTTAAGATAACTTATATAAATCAAGATGTGACTAAATTATTACACTGGGAAAATAGTGAGCTACTAGATCAACCTATGGTTAATCTACTTGAAAAAAAATCGATCCTAAAATGGGTCGATTTGACAAAATCATTAAGTAGTGAGCATGATTTTGAAAGTGAAATGCGACTGGTATTTAAGACCAAAACGAATTTGCAACTTCCTGCATATTGTAAGATGGTTGACCTTCCCCAAGTGGAAAACTCCATTGTCAGGTATATGCTAATATCATCGGATATTATTAAAAACACCAAGCTGTACGAAAGAAAACTGCAATCTAAAATATTAAAACAAATACGACTTACTAAGCACAAACATCCTGTAGAAGAAAAGTCTTTTTTAAATATATCCGATTTGGAAACTTTTAGGGCCATAGGAAACTTTCTCAAGAATAATCTAGATAAGAATGCACCATCCCTTCAGGAGTTGGCCCATGAATTTGGAACCAATGAATATAAATTAAAGAAAGGTTTTAAGGAGTTGTTTGGTATGACAGTGTTTCAGTTTCTAAAAAATGAGCGGCTTAGAAATGCACATGTTTTGGTAAAAAGTTCCAATGAACCCTTTAAGCGCATAGCTCGGCAAAACGGATTTAAGAACGCTACCCACTTCTCACGGGAGTTCAAGGCCAGGTATGGCTATACTCCTAGAGACCTTAGAGCTAACTCTTGACCGTGTTACTTACTTAAAACTAATCCTTTTCAGAACAGTTATTATCCCAGAGAGATAAATCAACCTCTTTACTTTTATACTATTCAATATCAAAACGGAACAAATGATATGAAATGGTATCAAAAGCATAGGGAGACAATTGTCGAGGTTACTAGCTTGTTATTCATTATCCTATTTGCTTATGCCGGACTCACCAAACTCCTAGAAGGGCATCTGTTCTATGACAACATCAGGAACTCTCCCGTACTTGGGGGCAAGGCCATGGCTTCCTTGGCCTCTTGGACCGTACCGCTATCCGAATTGGCTGTTGCCCTATTATTGATTGGCCGCAGGTCCAGATTGATAGGCCTTTACGGAGCTGCTGTCCTGATGCTCCTATTTACCGGCTACACCCTGGCCATTGTATTTTTTGCCCCCTATAGACCCTGCTCGTGTGGGGGCGTTATCTCCCTGCTGTCTTGGGAACAGCATTTGGTGCTCAATGCGATATTGCTCCTATTGGCCCTACTGGCCATATGGTACTCCCCCAAACATAAAAAAAATTCCATGGGACAAGATCCATCAAAGCCCGTAGATGGCCATGGGGTCTAAACATTAAATGTAAAATAATGAAGATATTTTGTTGCAACAGAAGCAGGGGGAAGACCGAAAACCTGTACAAAAGAGTAGGCACTTATTATTAATTAAAATTATATTATCATGAAAAA
>TARA_R100001369_G_scaffold90153_1_pt1 | contig 11400 bp, 5 predicted proteins | sample TARA_R100001369 | Tara Oceans TARA_R100001369 (sample SAMEA2621528) | marine metagenome | biome: marine biome (ENVO:00000447); feature: surface water layer (ENVO:00002042); material: "saline water (ENVO:00002010), including plankton (ENVO:xxxxxxxx)" | depth 5 m | reverse complement strand
ACGAATGGGATGGTCAAAAAATGTGGATGGACTATTTAAAACCATATGTTGATGAGTTTATTACCGATACCTACGGAAGTGCGGTTGGAGTGATTAATCCGGATGCTAAATATAAAGTGGTTATTGAGGGGCATGCAGATGAGATTTCCTGGTATGTTAATTACATTAGTGATAATGGATTGTTATATGTGGTACGGAATGGTGGTAGTGATCACCAGATAGCGCCTTCAAAAATTGTAAACATTCATACTAAAGATGGTATTAAGAAAGGTGTGTTTGGCTGGCCCGCGATTCACACCCGCAATAAATCTAAGGAGGCAGCTCCTAAACCTGACAATATTTTTATTGACGTAGGCTGTAAAGACAAAGATGAAGTTGAAAAAATGGGCATTCACGTGGGGTGTGTTATCACCTACCCTGATGAGTTTCATATTCTTAATAAAGATAAATTTGTTTGCCGGGCATTAGATAATAGAATGGGTGGTTTTATGATTGCCGAAGTTGCACGTCTGTTGCATGAAAATAAAAAGAAGTTACCTTTTGGTTTATATATTACCAATTCGGTACAAGAGGAAATAGGGTTGCGCGGTGCTCAAATGATTGCTGAACGCATTAAACCTAATGCCGCAATAGTTACGGATGTAACGCACGACACCAGCACACCGATGATTGAACAAAAAAAGCAAGGGGATGTCGAGATTGGCAAAGGACCTGTTGTAGCCTACGCTCCTGCCGTTCAGCAAAAACTTAGAGATATAATCACTGATACTGCAGAAAAAAACAAAATACCTTTTCAACGTGCTGCACTATCTAGAGCTACGGGAACCGACACCGATGCTTTTGCATATAGTAATATGGGTGTTGCTAGTTCCTTGATATCACTTCCACTCCGTTATATGCACACTACTGTTGAGATGGTACATAGGGATGACGTAGAGAATGTTATTAAATTGATTTATGAATCTCTTTTGAATCTTAAAGATGGAGACACGTTTAGTTATTTTAAGTAAGATCTCAAATCTTTAACCCCTCAATTTTAAACACATTATCATATTTAATTCATATTTAACAAAATAATTTGTTAAAAATTATAAATTTGCGTCAAATACAATTAACCCTCGCAAATTAAATTATTTATGAAAAAATTACTTTATGCTTTTATCGCAGCTGCAACATTTGCCTCTTGTAGTGTTGACAACAATGAACTTACAAATCAAGAACAGGATTTAACCCAAGAACTTGCAAGTAATAAATCTAATTTAGGCTTATATAAAGGTGTATTTACTACGGTAGACTCTAAATATAGAGCAAAGGTTGACATTATATTTCCTAACAAAAATATTATGGCAGCTTCGGTTAATCCAACTAATTATCCTACCGCTACTTTAACAACCCAAGACGGTGATGTTTATGAAGCCAAGGCAAATAAAGAAGTATATAAAAGCGAAACCATTTCTAATTTAGAGTTTTCATCAAAAGCCTTTAAATTTACTTTTTCTGCTGATAAATATGGTGAAAATGTAACTGTAGAAAATGTAGTTTTTAAAAACACACCAAGTTCTATTCTTGCTGCCAAATCTACAAGTGAGAGCCCAATTGTAAATTTTACTGGTACTTATAACTGTGTAGATTGTGGAAATCCTGAACCTATGACATTTAATGTGATGATTAGTAATGACGGAACAGGAGATCAATCATACAGTACCCAAATGAATTTTAATGGCCAGACTTATTTTGGTGATGGAATACAAAACGGGTGTACAGTTGATGCTACCAATGGTGATCTAACTTTTTGTAATGCCGAAAGTGGTGACGGAGTATCGTCTGTTGGTTTTACAGTGGGCACAAATAGTTACCCAGTTGAGTGGACAGGGCAAATGGGATACTCAACCAATACGCCTAATTGTTCTGAACTTGTTGGTCTTTGGTATTTCAGAAGAGGTACTTCAGCGGAAAAATCGGGTACATTTAGAACAGATAGCTCTTTTAGATGCCTTGACAACTTAGTGTTTGAAGACTTTGAAGATGCAGATGTTAACTATATTTCAAGCGTACCTGAATTTACTGATGGTAGTGAAGATTACTTCATACGTACTGATGGTAGTGATTTTGCTGGTGCTGTTAATTTTACAGATATAATTGGAAACAGTTTTTTTGCTGCACAAGATATAGATGGTGAAGTTGCTTCCCCTATTCAAAGTATTGTTTTTGAGAATATGGATGCATCTCTTTATTCCACCATTTATTTTGATGCCATTTTTGCGGAAGACGATGATAGTTCAAATGAAGATTGGGATGATAGTGATTATGTAAGTGTAGATTATTCTTTTGACAATGGAACTACATGGACTCCCTTTTTTGCAATAAGAAATGATGGAACCGAATTCAATACAGTTCCCTTAGTTGACACCGATTTAGATGGCATTGGTGACGGAGAAGAAATTACAGACACCTTTAAACCCTTTAGAGCTGCGTTTGAAAATAATACTAGTAACAACCCTACTAACTCAACCACGGTTTCCATCCGTATCTCTATGAGTTTGAATAGCGGAGATGAAGATATTGCTTTTGATAATGTATTAATTAGAGGTTTATAAAATATCTTTTTTCAAAGAATACAAAGCCCGAATTAATCTTCGGGCTTTTTTCTTTTAAAAAAATTTTTCTCTTGCCGTTTTTACTATATTTGGCATCAAAACAAGCTAACCTTTGTTATTCAACTCATTTTCGTTTGGGCTCTTTCTACCTATTGTGCTACTTGTATATTGGGCAGTGGGTTTTAAACGCATAAAGACTCAAAATGGAGTCCTTCTCATTGCTAGTTATATATTTTATGGCTTATGGGATTGGCGCTTCTTATCGCTTATCATTGTCAGCTCATTAGTGGATTATTTGGCAGGTAGGGCTATAAACGCTTCAAAAGCTAAAACCTATAAAAAACTATACTTACTACTTAGCATCTTTTGGAATTTAGGTGTCCTTTTTATCTTTAAGTATTACAACTTCTTTGCTGAGGGTTTTGCAAACTTATTTAATTTAAACCTACAGGGATACACCTACAACACTTTAAACATAATACTCCCGGTAGGGCTGAGCTTTTATACATTTCAAACGATGAGCTATAGCATTGATGTGTATCGAAACCGTATAAAACCTACCCATAATATTTTAAACTTTTTATGCTTTGTTAGTTTTTTCCCACAATTGGTCGCCGGACCAATTGAACGTGCGCGATCATTGTTGCCACAATTCAATAAGCAACGGGTTTTTAAAAGGTCTTTGGTTGTCGATGGATTACGCCAAATGCTTTGGGGGCTTTTTATGAAAATGGTGGTGGCCGATAATGTTGCCTTGGCTGTAAACACTATTTATTCTGAACCGGATAGTTTTGGTAGCTTATCCCTGTTATATGCCTCTATCCTATTTTTCTTCCAGATATATTGTGATTTTGCCGGCTACTCGAACATTGCCATTGGTACGGCAAAGCTGTTTGGTTTTAATTTGAGCAAAAACTTCAATATCCCCTATTTGTCCCGAAGTGTAGCCGAGTTTTGGCAGCGATGGCACATAACCCTTACCAAATGGTTTACCGATTATGTTTATGCTCCACTCATACGAAGTTGGAAAAGAAATTATGTTTCCAGGACCGTTGCTTTATTCATTACTATGACCCTTATTGGACTTTGGCACGGAGCCAATTGGACTTTTGTGTTTTTTGGGGTGTTTCAGGCCATTACCATTTCAATTGAACGGATACCAATGACTATTAAGAGCAAAACCTATAATATAAATTATTTTTTAACCAGAATGCCTTTACCAGTTACTATAATCTATAGTTTTACCTTAATTATGACTTCCTGTATTTTTTTTAGGGCCGAAAATTTTGATATGGCTCTAAATATTATTCATAGGATTTTATCATTTATCCCCAGTAAGCCTTTTTCGTTAGAAATAGGTCTTCGAGTACTTTTTGTACCTTTATTGATTGTGATGGAGGTATTGACCAGAACCAAAAACCATCCATTTGAATTTTTAGAAAAAAAATATAACAGACCCATTCGTTGGATTATATATTATTTGTTTGTCTTTTTCATTATACGTTATGCCGGACCCAAAGAAGAATTTATCTATTTTCAGTTTTAAAAAAAACCAACTTCGGTTTTTACTGCTTTGCTGTGTGTTTTTTATACCGGTAATAATGGCTTATGGTATTATTGAAATAGCCGTTACCAAGGTTCCTAATAATTTTTCCATCATAAAAGATTATATGGACGATGAGAGTTTTAATATTGAAACCGTGGTTTTTGGATCTTCACAAATACAAAGCGGTGTTAATCCTGTGTTTTTAGATAAACCAGCCATAAATTTAAGTTCGCGGGGGCAACACCATAACATAGATTTTACGTTATTAAAAGGTATGATTGATAGGTTTCCGAACCTTAAAACAGTGGTTTTTGAAGCTTCGTATGGTCATTTTGAATTACTTCACAGGTCAAGGTATTTTTGGAAAAACAGCTTGTTCCTTAAATATTATCATGTTAACACTTTTGGCCGCTCTGTAACCCCAATTGATAGTCTTCTTTTCAAATCGCATCCAGGTCTGTTTTCAGAAAAGCTTATTACCTATTACTTAAGGGATACCTTACCTGATGTTTATAATAAATATGGGTTTGATTTAAATCATTATGAAGGAAAGTTTAGAAAACTAAACTATGACAGTACTGCTATTATTAAAAAGCCCGTAAAAATATATAAAAGGGAAGACCATAAAACATTCAGTTACAATAGCAATTATTTTTATAAAATGATTGAATATTGTTTAAAAACAAACTTGAAAGTAGTTGTTTTGAGCCCTCCTACTTTTCCAAATTACAATGAGCTAAGAAACCCTAATGTTTTAAGAAGAAGGGACAGTATTCTAGATTATGTAGATACTACTTATGAAAACGTTTACTTTCTGAATACTGAAAAAGATTCGGACTTCAAAGTTGAAGATTTCAGAAATGAAAACCACCTCAACCCAGATGGGGCAGAAAAACTAACTAAAAAACTGAATTCTTTTTTAAAGGAAATAGATAAGTAATCTACTCTATTTCAGTTTTAAATTCCCGAAATATTTTTTAGCTTCTTTAATTACCCGTGGTGCCAATAAAATAGTTGCAGTCATGGTGGGTACAGCCATTAATGCAAAAAAGGTGTCAATTAAATTAATCATCATACTCAACGATGTAGTGGCTCCCATAATAATACTTACAATATAGATATAGTTATAGTATCCTTTGTATTTAGCACCGAACAAAAAGGACATACACTTGGTTCCGTAATACGAATATGAAAATAAGGATGATATGCTAAAGACGGCAATACAGAGCAATAGCGCATATTTACCAAAATTAGGAATGCCATCTGCAAATGCAGTAGCCGTTAAACTTACTCCATTAGCATCGCTGCTTTGCCAAACACCGGTTACCAAAATGGTCAATGCCGTTAATGTACAGACAATAAGTGTGTCTATAGCCGGACCTAACATCGCTACCAGTCCTTCACGGATGGGCTCGTTGGTTTTTGCAGCCCCATGAGCCATAGGTGCTGTACCTATCCCCGCTTCGTTAGAAAAAGCTCCACGACGAATTCCCAATAAGATGATTCCGCCAACGATTCCGCCTAAAAATGCATCGCCTTTATAAAATGAAGCTGAAAAAGCATCTGTAAATATAAGTTTGAAATAATAAGGTAATACATCAATATGCACCCCTAAAATAATTAGCACCATAATAAAATAGAAAACCACCATAGCAGGAACTAATTTAGAAGCTGTTTTACTTATACGGGATAGCCCACCTAATATCACTATTGAAGTAATCAATACTAAAATAACACCAATAATCAAATCACTTGAAAACCCGTAGTATAATCCGGCAGGTTTCAATAAAATGTCATTAATTGCTTGAGTTAACTGGTTTACGTTAAAAACAGGTAAAGCACCCACTAACCCAGCAATACTAAATACAACGGCCAATGGTTTCCACTTTCTGCCCAAACCTTCCATAATAAAATACATAGGACCCCCTTGAATTTTGCCTTCACTATCTTTTCCTCTATACAAAATAGCAAGCGTAGCTGTAAAAAACTTGGTGGACATCCCGATGACGGCACTCACCCACATCCAAAAAACCGCTCCAGGGCCTCCTAGGGCTATAGCTACAGCAACTCCTGCTATATTACCCATGCCTACAGTTGCAGAAAGGGCTGTCGTTAAGGCCTGGAAATGTGAAATTTCACCGCAATCACTTTCATTATCATATTTTCCCCGTAAAACTGCGATAGCGTGACCTAAATATCGAAACGGTAAAAACTTAATACGTATCAACAAATACAGTCCGCCACCAATGAGAAGCAATAGTAAAGGTAGCCCCCAAGCCGTAGAAGCCATTTCAGAAATAAATAAATCTAGTTTTTCCAATAGTTAGCCAGTAAAAAATAGCACTAAAAAATCCCTTATATTTTTAAAAGTAACATTTATATTGTTTCTTGCAGTTTTTTATGAAGAAAACTATACTAACCTCATTATTATTATTTTCATTTGGGTTGTTTGCGCAACAGCCTGACTCTTTATCTAAAAAATCAAACTTTATTTTTTCGCCTGAAATATTATTGGGCATTACCGCCGAAGCCAATAGTTACTTTCCAGATCGTGGATTACAATCGCAAGCGATTGTTAGTTTTGGATGGGAACATGATAACAACCCGCAAGAATGGGCACACCGCCTTAAAGGCCCCAGAACGGGAATAAGTATTGGTTATACCAATTTTGGAAACACCGAAAAATTGGGTAGCGCAATTTCAGTATTACCTTTTATTGAGTTTAATGCGTTTAGAAGCAAAAGGCTTACTCTACAAGTAGGAATGGGTGCTTCTTATTTTACAGAAAAGTACGACCCCATTACCAATCCAAACAATGAGGCCGTTACTACAGATATAACATGGTCTTTCAAACTTTTTGGATATTATAAAGTTTTCTCTACAAAAAATATTGATTGGCGGGCAAGTCTTGGGTATTCACACCATTCCAATGGGCATACACGGTTACCAAATCAAGGGTTTAACTCTTTTTTGGTTGGTGTATCAGCAGATATAAAAAATAATGGTGACCCTACTTTTTATTCTGAAACGGATAAACTTGTTTTTCCTACAAGTAGCTATAGGTATCTCGCATTACGATCGGGCTATGGCCTACAGGTGTTGGCAAAACCTTTTAATGATAAAAAAGGGGTGTATGTTGTATCTGGTGAATATGGAAAGGTTTTTAACAGTACTTATAAAGTTGGTATTGGTGCCTATTATCGTTTTTACAGACATTATTACGATTATATAACAAATAACGAATCGTTAGTACAAGATGGACGAGAGTTCGATTCTTTTAAAGAAAACGCTACTTGGAGTGCCTCAAATATTGGTGTTTTTGTTAGTGGGGAAGTATTGCTGAATCACTTCGGAATAAATTTACAAGTAGGTTTCAACATTCATAAACCAGCGTATAATATAGATTGGCGTATCAATCAAGGGTGGGATGTGGTACCTAGAGAAATTCCTGAAAATAGCAATATTGTTTTAGGGGAGTTTGATACCAAGTTTAAACTGAAAAAACGCATCTCGTCTCGCTTGGGATTGAAATATTACTTCATCGGCACCCGAAAGGCACCTAAAAACAACTTTTTTATTGGGGTGAGTCTCAATTCTAACTTAGGGCAGGCAGATTTTACTGAATTAAATTTCGGGTATATGCATAGCTTCAGTTTTAAAAAAGAAAAGCCCCTTTCAACTAAATGAAAGAGGCTTTCCACAAAAAACTAAATTGAAATTTATTTAGCCAAAATCAATCGGTGTGTTGATGTCCCTTCTTCTGAAGTTACATTGATTATATAAACACCGTTAGCCATAGCATTAAAGTTTAACTCAGTTGCTCCGAAAGAGGTTGTAAGATTATTTACAACTTTACCAGAACCTAATTCAACTATTGTAATTTGAATAGCTGCACCAAAGGTTTCAGGAATTTCTACCGTTGCTATTCCTGTAGAAGGGTTCGGGTAAATTACAATTCCATTTCCTGATTGCGTGATATCCTCGATAGAAAGTAATATTTCCTGTGCTTCAAAAGCACCAATATCGCGAACATCATCAAACACAGCTTGATCAATTTGATCGTTAAACTGATCGGCTGGATCACCTGCATTGTATGCTGGAGATCCTTCCAATAATTGATGTGTATTCGTTACACCACCATTATTTTGTAGTGGTCCAACCAATGGGTCTACTTCTTCAATATCATTGTCTTGTTCAGGGAACGCACCTTCGTCGTCTGTCCCAATCAAGTTATAATCGTTAGAAGCAAATACTCCTGAAACATCTTGACCATTCCCTGCATTGTTTAAAGCAACCAATGTGTTTTTAAGTGACGTAGTAGTCATACTACTAATACCGCCTCCATTTGCTAATGCGTCGTTCATCGCTATTGTAGCCGCATTGATATCAAAACTGTTTCCGTTATTGTGGATTCCACCACCAGAACCGTTTGCTGTGTTTCCTGAAATAGTACTTACCATTACAGTTACATCACCGCCATCGGCATTGTGAATACCACCACCAGAACTCGTCGCTCCAGAAGCAATATTATTAGATACTGTAGATGTATTAACTTCAACTATACCTCCATTGTTGAAGATACCAGCTCCACCGTCATCGGCAGCAGTACCAAATGTGCTATTTGAATCGATTGTAGTTGTTTCAACAACCATCATCGTTCCACTTTGGTTCCATAATCCACCACCTTCTTGAGCAGCTTCATTACCTGAAACAATACTTTCTGAAATAGTAATCAATCCGCTGTTTCCTGTTACGTGCAGACCACCACCGTTACCCGGTGCTGCTGTTCCTGCCGTTCCATTTACATCGTTGTTTGTCATTTCAGAAGTAGTAAATATTAAGTTACCATCAATCAATTCAATAGCTCCACCTGCCCTATTCGCAGCATTGGAGTCTAACGTAGCATCGGTAATGGTTACATCACCAGCTGTACTCAATAATCCACCACCAGAACCTGAAGCTCCTGTAGCCATATTATTAGTAATTGCTGTACCGTTGACAATGTTCAACGTACCTCCATTATTGAAGACACCTCCACCACCAGTATCGGCATCGGCTCCTTCTGCGGTGTTTCCGTCGATTGTCATTCCATCGATTGTCATAACTCCTAAACTGTTCCAAAGTGCTCCACCTTCAGCAGAGGCAGTGTTTCCACTTGCAGTTCCACCCGTGATGTTAGCATCTCCTTCTCCAGTAATGTGCAATCCACCACCGTTACCCGGTGCAGACGCAGTTGCGTTGTTCATTAGGTCAACATTAGTCAATGTCAACATGTTTCCAGCAACTGAATTATCTTCAATTGCACCACCGGCTCTCATTGAAGTGTTTCCACTTAATTCAGAATCGGTTACAGTTAGAGTACCTTGATTGTTCAAGATGCCACCACCAGATCCAGATGCGCCGTCAGCAACATTGTTACTTACGGTTGCATTCAATACAGATAGTGTTCCTCCTTCATTGAAGATTCCACCACCACCTTGATCGGCATCGGATCCGCTTGCTGTGTTTGCATCAACAGTTGTTCCGTCGATTGTCATAATTCCAGCTCCGTTCCAGTACGCTCCACCTTCAGCAGACGCCGTGTTTCCACTTGCCGTTCCACCTGTGATGTTTGAGTCTCCAGGACCAGTTATGTGCAGTCCACCACCGTTACCTGGTGCAGATGCAGTTGCGTTGTTCATTAAGTCAACATTCGTCAACGTTAACAAGCCTCCAGCAATTGAATTATCTTCTATCGCACCACCGGCTCTCATGGAAGTGTTTCCACTTAACTCAGAATCGGTTACAGTAAGTGTTCCTTGATTGTTCAAGATTCCACCACCAGAACCAGATGCGCCATCAGCAACATTGTTGCTTACAGTTGCATTCAACACGGATAGGGTTCCACCTTCGTTGAAGATTCCACCACCACCTTGATCGGCGTCGGCTCCACTAGCTGTGTTTGCGTCAATGGTTGTTCCATCAACTGTCATTTCTCCAGATCCATTCCAAAGACCACCACCTTCGGCAGTTGCAACGTTTCCGTTTACTGTTCCGTTGGTTATCATAGCGGTACCAGGACCTGTTATATGTAGTCCACCACCATTACCCGGTGCGCTTCCTACTTCATTGTTATCTAAATTTACATTAAACAGCGTTATGCTTCCTGCAGTTACTGAAGAATTATCTTCAATACCACCACCGGCTCTGTTTGCTAAGTTGTTTGAAATTATCGTGTTATTTACGGTTACAGATCCGCCAGCTACATTTTGGATTCCACCACCAGAACCTGCAGTCCCATCGGCAAAATTGTTTGTGATTTCAGAAGAATTCTGTACCATCAATGTTCCGCCATTGTTGAAGATTCCTCCTCCACCTTGGTCAGGATCGTTTCCACTTGCAGTATTACTGTCTATAATGGTATTATCTACTTCCATAGTGCTTCCGGCTTGGTTCCAAAGACCACCACCTTCAGCAGCAGCATCGTTAAGGGAAACCGTACCTCCAAACATGGAAACATTAGCGACACCACTTACATGCAATCCACCACCGTTTCCTGGGTTTGGTGCTCCAGAAGAACCATTTACTCCGTTAGAGTTTAATGACGTATTTGCCATAGAAAGCATTCCATCGATAATTTCAACTCCACCACCAGCGCGGTTAGCAGAATTATTATCAATACTTCCTCCTATAACGGTAACATCACCATCAGTTGTCAATACACCTCCACCAGAACCTGAAGTTCCTGTAGCTGTATTACTTTGAACTGTAGAATTTACAATTCCTAAGTCACCTCCATTGTTGAAGATTCCTCCTCCACCGTTATCGGCGTCATTACCGGCTGCGGTATTTATATTTACCATCGCATCGGTAACAGTCATTGTAGCTCCGGCTTGATTCCAAAGTCCACCACCTTCACTGGCAGCTTCGTTTGCTGAAACCATACCTCCATTTATAGAAACTGTTGCGGCACCACTTACATGCATTCCACCTCCGTTACCCGGATTAGGTGTTCCTGCTGTTCCATTAACATCATTAATACTAAGTGCGGTATTGTTTAAGGTTACTGAACCTTCAATAACCTCCATACCACCACCGGCACGATTCGCGCTATTTTGTGATATTACAGCATTTGTAACAGTTACTGAACCTCCAGTACTGAAAATTCCACCACCAGAACCCGATGCTCCATTAGCTAGATTGTTCGTTATATTGGTTCCAGTTTTTACATCTAATGTACCTCCATTATTGAAGATTCCACCACCACCGTCATCGGCA
>TARA_R100001369_G_scaffold37573_1_pt1 | contig 11426 bp, 12 predicted proteins | sample TARA_R100001369 | Tara Oceans TARA_R100001369 (sample SAMEA2621528) | marine metagenome | biome: marine biome (ENVO:00000447); feature: surface water layer (ENVO:00002042); material: "saline water (ENVO:00002010), including plankton (ENVO:xxxxxxxx)" | depth 5 m | reverse complement strand
TTTTGGGTGGTTTTGGGTAGACAGTGTGTTAACTGTTTTAATAGCTGTTTATTTATTGGTGGTAGGTATCGATTTACTTAAAAACTCCTTCAATGTATTAATGTTGTTTACGCCCAAGGATATTAAATTGGAACGTATCAGTAAAAAAATAACGACTATTTCTGAAGTAAAAAGTATTCATCATATTCACGTATGGCAGCTTAATGAACAAGAAACACATCTTGAAGCACATATGGAATTTTCTAAAGATTTAACCCTTTCAGAATTTGATGCTATTTTAGAAAAAGTAGAAAAAATATTGTTTGATGACTTCGGAATCAATCACGTAAACATTCAACCAGAATTTCAAAAAGACGATCCGAAAGAAATTATTGTTCAGGATTAAAAAATAACTCAATGGAAATTACCATCAAAAAATTTGAAGACCTATCCATTTACGAACTGCACGACATATTACAGCTTCGTTCTGAAGTATTTGTTGTAGAACAAGATTGTGTATATCAAGATATTGATGGGAAAGACGAAAAAGCTCTGCATGTTATTGGAAAAAAAGAAGGAAAAATAATAGCGTACACCCGTTGTTTTCCACAAGGATTTTATTTTGAAGAAGCTGCTATTGGAAGGGTTGTTGTAGCTAAAGATCAGCGAAAATTTAGCTATGGTCACGACATTATGGAAGCTTCAAAAAAGGCCATAAAAAAATATTATCAAACCGAAAACATAAAGCTTTCGGCTCAACAATATTTAATTAAATTTTACCAATCTCATGGTTTTGAACCCATTGGCGAAGGATACCTTGAGGATGGCATCCCACACATTGCTATGGTTACAGCTTAATAAGCTTTTTTTCCATATTCAAGTGATCCAACATTTCATTGGTAAATTTATAATGCCCCCGTCTTGTAATAATTTTAAAACGCTCGTTTCTCATACGAGTTAATACGTCTAAAAAGCGCCACTTGGACTTAAGTAAATTTGTTCTATCAGACTTTAAGCTTACTTCAAAATAGTGCTTAATTCCTGCTCGTTCCGCTACAATATCTGGGGTGATGCTTATATCACTTCCTTTTTTATTGTACGACTTAGGGGTCTCATAGCCTTCAATATCGGCTTTAATGTTCTCAAATCCTTTGTTTTCTAAATACGTAACGGATTCTTTAAGAACGTCGTCGTTTTCCTGCTTGTCTCTTTGTACCATAACCCATATTATACGAAAATTTAAGCAGTATTTCTATTAATAATATGTTAATAAGATGTTTTAATGAGGTTCTTTTCCTTTAGAAACAACTGTTTTGTTGAAAGGAATTCCCAATTGTGTGAAGATACTCTCATCGTCAGTATGGTCTGCTAAATCTACTCCGTATTGAATTTTCTTGGTATCGTCATAGACAAATGTGCCGAACAAGCGATCCCAAATAGAAAACATATTCCCAAAGTTGCTATCTGTCCAGGGAAGTTGGTAATGATGATGAAATTTGTGCATATTGGGTGTTACGAATAGATAGCTTATACTTTTGTCCAACCAAGCCGGTAAACTGATGTTGGCGTGCGTCCAATACGTGAATAGTACGCTTAAAATACGGTAAAATAGGTAGAAAGCGATGGGCATTCCCATAATCACGACCGCAATAAGAGCGAAGGTTTCGCGGATGATAAAATCAAACGGATGATGACGGGTTCCAGTGGTGGCATCTACGTGTTTATCACTGTGGTGAACAATATGCAACCGCCACATAGCTGGAACTTTGTGCAACAAATAATGCACACCATACTGAGCAATAAAATCTAAAACTAATAGTGAAAGTAGTAACTCAACCCAGATAGGTGCTTGAAAGAAGTGTAATAATCCAAATTGCGAATCATTCAACCAAATGAAAATAGCCGCTGTTGCAATACCAAAAACAGCGTTGATAACCATGACAAAAGCCAATAATATAAGATTGGTTTTAGCATGCTTCCACTTTTTGTATTTTAAGTTTATTAAACTGTAATATCCTTCTAAAGTCCAAAACAACGCTAACACAAAAAATACCCAACCGGCTTTCATCCAGATGGGCATGGTTTCAAAAAAAGTTAGGAAAGCTTCCATTGGAATAAATATACGGTTCTATTGATTTCGATACAATTTTAAAAGGCAAAAAGCTTTTCAAAACCACTCTACCACTAACAGTTTTAACTATTTTAAAATCTTTTCATATCGATTCCCATCGGTCAGAACAGAAACAGCTTCTAAAATTTCAGGATTGTGATTTACGTGATAGTTGTACATCCCTTCTCGGTAAAAATAACGTTTTAAAATTTCGTCACTTAACAACGATTTTATTTCGGCTTTTTTAGAAATCAATGCTTTTTCTTTGGCTCTATCAATAGAAGTCATTAATTGGTTGTACCCTTGCTGTATTTCATCTTTAAGATCATCATCTTCCGCTCTTCGTAGGGCTTCAGCAAATTCCTTTTCGGTTTCAGTTTCATATTCAAAACCGTTTTTCTTTAAATAAGTAACGAAATTTTGGAAATCACTATCGGTGAATTCAAATGTATTGTAATCTTCTAATTCATGTGAATAGTAATATTGCGTCGCATAATCGAAAATCGCCATATCTTTTAGCAAGGCTGTAGTAATGGGGCTAAATTTTGCCGTTTCCACTTCCACATCGGGCATAATTCCGCCGCCGTCATAGACCGTTCTTCCTCCTTTTGTTTTAAACTCGTTATACTCTTCGGTATCTACCCGAATTGGATCGCCATTTTCGTCGCGGTTCCAATAATCTAATGCTTGAATACAACGACCGCTTGGCGTGTAATAACGAGATATTGTCACTTTTAACTGCGTGCCATACGTAAGCTTTTTAGGGCGTTGTACAAGGCCTTTCCCAAAACTACGGGCTCCAACTACCACAGCACGATCTAAGTCTTGCAAACCACCGGAAACAATCTCACTCGCCGATGCGCTACGACCATTGACCAATACAACCAATGGAATTTGCTTATCCACAGGTTCAAGTTGTGTTTTATACACTTTGTTGTATTTTTCAATCACTGATTTTGTGGTGGTGATCACTTCACCTTTATCCACAAATAAATTAACCACGTTAATCGCTTCGTTTAAGAGTCCGCCAGGGTTTCCACGAAGGTCTAAAATTAATTTATCGGCGCCTTGCAGTTTTAAATCTTCTAAAGCCGATTTAGTTTCTTGGGTTGTTTTTCTATTGAACTTACTTAGTACAATGTAACCAATATTATCATCTAATAATTTATAAAACGGCACCGCTTCTATTCCTACTTTTTCGCGGGTTAGCGTGGTAGTTTGTGTTTTCCCTTGGCGTTTAAAAGTGATTTCTACTGAACTACCTTTTGAACCTTTTAAGAGCTCTCCAGCGTCACCATCAAACCCTGCAACGGGTGTCGTACCGATTTTAACGAGTTCGTCACCAGCTTTTAACCCAGCTTTATCGGCCGGATACCCTTCAAAAGGCTCAATGATAGTAATTTTATCTTTTGTGGTTTTAACCGAAGCACCAATCCCAGTGTAAGTACCCGAATTTTGTATACGCCCATCTTCTACTTCTTGTTCGTTCCAATACACGGTATAGGGATCGAGATCTTCTAGCATTCCGTTAATGGCTTTATCCATTAAAGTTGCGGGTGTTACTTCGTCTACATAGTTCATGTTTAGTTCTTTGTAGAGGGTGGTGAAGATTTCTATTTGTTTGGCAATTTCAAAGAAATCACTTTTAAAACTCACCGTTGTAAACATGATAACCACGGCGATTATTGGGATAAAGATTTTCTTTTTCATGGTTCTTTATTTTAAAATTGGCTACTGTAGACAGTAAAAATATCAGCTACTAGTTAAAGATAAACAAACGTTTCTGCTGTAGCGGAAAGATAATAAGTAGAAATCAATTTAGATAAATTTTGTTGTTGTAATTAAATCTACAGATTATTATAAGTAATTATTTATAAAACTATTAGATAGTAATCCAATAGAAAATAATCAACGCAATTAATACTGAGATTATTATTAAGATTACTTCAATCTTGCGATTCTTTTTTGCTTTACTTCTAATCTCACTCTTTATTTTTTTCAACTTAGCAGGGTCGACTTTTTCAAAATCAATTTTGTTGTTGTCTCTCGATCTAATAATTGTATCGCCCTTTATTCGACCGTCCTTTCTTCTTCGAAAATCCTCTTGCCGAGCTTTATGTGCGTTAAGTCTTCCTCCTTCTATTGGCATTTTTATTGATTCATTAATCGTCTATGATAATTTATTTGCCCAAGATGATACGTTAAATGAGTAGTTAAATGAACTAATAAATATTCAGTCGATTCTATTTTTGAAAACTTCATAACAGGATACTCTTTTTTCAAATCTTCGTTTGTAATTGAAGCAAGTGAATTCTTAACCATTTTTATGGTATCCTTTATACCATCAATCAATTCTTGTCTTGAAACATTTTTTCGAGTAAACTCAAGTTCTCTATTTCTTACGTAGCCTGTTTTTCCTATTTCTTTTCCAATAAAGGTGTGCAAGTTTCCAACTATATGTAGCACTAAATTCCCTGCTGAATTAGCAATGTTTTTTTCTACTCGCCAAATAGCTTCTTCATTTTTATAAAGCTCTATTTCAGTGATTAACTTGTTTAAGTCTCTTTCAAAAAATGATAGTAATGCGTCTGTATTCATTTAAATAGGATGTTTTTCTAAATTGTTACTAAACACTCTTGTTAATTTGTCAATTATAAAAGATAAAATAAAATTTATCAAACTCACTTTTAACTTCTAGATTTTTTTCTCTTCATCCTCCATTTTAGGTGGCGGTGGTGGCGGAAATTGCCTTAAATAGTCAAAATAGACTTTCAGCTCGATTGTGTCATTTACTTCGTTTTTTATTTCATCAAATGTACGTGTCAAATTAATTAAAACGTCTTTGAGTTCTTTGCCGTTTTTATTTGTGTCAATTGTAATTTCTACAAGAGCTTTTTTAGGGGAATCAGAGTATCTAAAGTTTTTGCCTTTATTTAAATAATGTCTTTTCAAAATTCTCTTTAATTCAGAAATTGGATAGCCATCATCGATAAGGATTGAGTCAGATTTTATTTCGAGTACATTTCGGTATTTTATTAATCCACCACCGTAAACAAATGGTTTGAGATGTTTTTTTATTTGTCCATCATTAAAATCAACAACTAGGTATTCTAATTTCCCATAATAACTTGCAACTTTATTAGTAATTTGTCGGAAGTTCATATTTATAGTATCCAATCCGATAAATTGAGCTTTTTCTGTCGAAAAATTAGCTGTCGAAGGATAATAACGAATTTCAGAAGTTTGCGGCTTACAGCTTAAAATTACCAGAAATATTGATAGGTAGACAGTTTTCCTGAAATGTATTCTAATTATCATGTAAGTGTAATCCTTTATTTCTTCTTTCCTCTCCTAACCAACCATCGTACCACCAACAGCACAATAATAACCACAATAAAAAACGGCCATAGGTATAACAATCCTAAAAAGAACACCGAAACGCCGTTCCAGCCACCTTGTAGGGCGTTTTTAATTTTTTGTCCGTAGGAAACGGTTACGCCGCTTTCGGCGGTGTATTTGTAAAACTCTAAGTTGATGGTGCTTACAGAAACTCGGTTTTGCAGATATTTTAATCGGCCTTCTTTGGCTTCAATCTCTTCGCGAATGTTAGAGAGCTCGCGTTCAATTTCGAGCATTTCCTTGACGTTTTTCGCTTTGGAAAGCAATTCTAAATACCGGTCTTCCAGTTTGCGTTTGGCTTTTAAACGAGCTTCGAGATCTACAAACTCTTCGGTGACATCTTGCCGTGAAATATCTCGTTGATCGAAATACTCCACTCCTTCAGAAACCGAATTGATAAACGCTTGAAAGTTTTTGGTAGGCACGCGCACCGTCATATTTCTATAAATACGATTGTAACTTTTCCCAGAATTATCATTGGCTACAAACCCTTCGTATTGTGAGGTAAGTTGTAAAATTCTTTGGTGGGTTTCTTCGGGTGATGGTGTTTCAAAAGCGAGGCGGGCGGTTTTAATGATTTTCTGTTCTTGTTCTTCAGTAACCGTTCTCTTTTGCTGAACCATGCTTTCTTCAGAATACGCTTGGTCTTCCATTACTTCGTAAGCTGGTTCTGGACTTGCCGAAACAGTATCGGTATTACGATTTCCATCTGAACACGCTAAGGCAAACAAGAAAAATAATAGGCTAATTGCTTTCATCTGTTAGTTTTTTAAGAAGCGAAATAACCGAAGCTTCAACAGCTTCATAAGTTGGTTTTTCCCTTCCAAGATACAAAAACAACAGCGCAAATTTCTTGCCGCTTTTTTCTAGATACGCTCCTTTGTTGATTCTGTAGGCTTCACGAAGCTTTCTTTTTATGTGGTTTCGGCTTACGGCCAACTTAAAATTTCGTTTGGGAACGGCAAAAGTAGCTTGATTGGTTTCGGCATCTTCCACTTCAATGAAAAACACTTTTACAGGATATTTTTTATAAGATTTCCCTTCGGAAAAAAGCCGGGCTATCATTTTTCGGCTTTTTAGTTTTTCGTTTTTAGGAAATTTTTGGCTCATAGCGTAAAGATATAAAAAGACCTCACAAGTTTACTAAACTGTGAGGTCTGTGTTTTAAGAGGTTTCAGAAAAAATTATTCTACACCCCAAGTGTTGTTTTCAGGATTGATATCAGCCATACGGTCTGAAGCATCAATCTTCATGCTTTTCACTTTTTTACCGTCCGTGATTTCAAATTGGTAAGTAGGATACGCCCACGCCCAATCTGGTAAAACACGGTGTTTCATATTTGGATACGGATTTGGTTTTTCGGCACGCGCCATTTGTAATGGAATGTAGAAATACTCTTCCGTTCCATCTTCATACGTTACAAATAAATCGATAGGCATCGGCATTAATCCAATTCGCTCCAATGTTATAGTTGTAGTATTTCCAACAGATTCAACACCTTTAATTCCGTAGTCTATAGTATTAGTAGTTCGCGCAAAATCTGTTAAGTACCAGTCCAGCTCAAAACCTGAAACTTTTTCGGCTACGCGGATAAAATCGTTTGGTGTTGGGTGTTTAAAGGCCCAATCTTCGTAATATTTTTTGAGCGTTTTGGCTAAATTATCTTCACCAATTACATATCCTAGCTGTGCTAAAAACACAGCACCTTTGCTGTATGCCGTAATTCCGTAGGCACGGTTACTTGCGTAACGGTCTGCATGTGTGGTTTGTGGTTGTTCTTTTCCGCTTTTAGCCAAATACGAATATCCTCTATACGAACCGCTAAACGGATTTGGATTTTTCTCGTCCATCACCTCGTTCATAGCAGCTGCGGAAATATAACTGGTAAACCCTTCGTCCATCCATTCATGTCTCGCTTCATTGGTGGCCATTAAAAACTGAAACCACGTGTGGGCAAGTTCGTGAGCTGTAACACCTACCAAACTTTCAAATTTACGCTCGCCAGTTATTAGGGTGCTCATGCCATATTCCATACCACCATCGCCGCCTTGAATTACGGAATATTGCTTGTAAGGATAGGGTCCTATTTTTTCATTGAAATATTTTAGTAATTCAGCAGTTTTAGGCTGCAAGTTTTTCCAGTTTTCCTTAATTTCCGGATTGTCCTTGTATAAAAAATGAAGTGTTACTCCATTGGGGCCTTCGTATTTATCGTGGATGTATTCATCATCTGCCGCCCAAGTAAAGTCGTGTACTTTTGGCGCTTTAAAATGCCAAGTATATTTTCCGTCTACAGGCTTCATATTCTTTAAACCTTTCGGTCCGTAGCCGTGACCTACTGTTTCAGGATTTTGTAAATAGCCGGTCCCACCAATAGTGTACGCAGCGTCTATGGTTATTTTTACATCGTAATCACCCCATACACTGTGGAATTCGCGGCCTATGTATGGATACGCGTGCCAGCCTTGAAAATCATATTCGGCTATTTTTGGGTACCATTGCGACATAGAAAGAGCAACACCTTCTGCATTGTTTCTACCTGAACGACGAATTTGCACCGGTACTTGTGCATCCCACTCCATGTTGAATGTGGTGCTTTCTCCTGGTTGAATGGGTTTATTTAATTCAACTTCAAGTACGGTTCCTACTACTTCATAATTTAAAGTTTGACCATCTTGTGTTAATAGGGTTGGTTTTATATAGCCAATTTCAGAAGGGGATAATTTTGAAATACGATCTGCTACGCGACTGTCTGCGTCTGCTATAGTTCTTGAACGTACGTCCATTTCACTTCCGGGCTGAAATGCGTTGAAGTATAAATGGTAAAAAACCCTATTTAGAGCATCAGGTGAGTTGTTTGTATAAACCAACTCTTGCTTTCCTTTGTATTGATAGGTTTCAACATCCATATCAATTTCCATTTTATAATCTGCTTTTTGTTGCCAATACGAGGTATTGTTTTGTGCTGCAACTGAAGCAACCATAAAAAAGATAAGTATGTTTCCGAAGATATATTTCATAAGCGTAGTTTTTGATTCAAAAAAAAATGGGGCTCTGTTTTAGCACAAAACCCCAAATTATTATTTTATTTTAAACGTGACCTTTTATCGGCCATAATCAATGCGTTGTACATATTCACCATCTTTCCAGAGGTTGAAATGTTTCCGAAGTTATCAGTATTCGAATCATCTCCACCTAACATAACAGGGCTTTTTGTAGTAAGGCCGCTATCCATAATAATTTGTTTTACTTCTTTTGCTGAAAGGGTTGGATAGTATGAACGAATGGTCGCAGCAACTCCAGCTACAGCAGGTGCTGCCATAGAGGTTCCTTGTAAATACTCGTAAGTATCTAATGGGGTAGTTGCCCAAATTTTCACACCAGGTGCAAAAACATCAACATTAGATTTACCGTAGTTTGAAAAGTTTGCAACTAATTCGCTACCGTATTTGTAGTTTAAGGCACCAACAGTTAATACGTTATCTACATATTCAGCTCCAGTTTTAGTTTGATCATTTGGATAAACTTCCGTTTCATCTAGGTTAAGACCTTCGTTTCCGGCTGCATTTACAATCAATACATCTTTTGAAGCAGCATATTCAATAGCTTCACGAACCCATTCTGGATGTGTGCTGTAGTATTTTCCGAAGCTAGTGTTTATTACTTTCGCGCCATTATCGGCAGCATAACGAAAAGCAAGTGCGATATCTTTATCGTACTCATCACCATCTGGCACCGCACGAAGCACCATAATTTCAACATTTTTTGCCACTCCATCGATGCCAATCTCGTTGTTACGCTCTCCAGCAATAATTCCCGATACGTGTGTACCGTGTTTAGCATCTTCTTTTTTAGGATCTGGACCATCCACATCGTTGTTTCCGTAATCTGTGTCGGTAATGTCATCAGGATTGTCGCCTAAAATACTTCTAAAATCTTTTTCAAGGTTAAAGTGGGTGTCTAATCTTCCGTCAAAATAGTCAATGCCACTTTCCAGTTGCTCCACTACTTTTGGAACTGAATCATCATAGCTTAACATTTGAGTAAGCATGCCAATTTGCTGTTGCTCGGTTGCTGTAGGGTTAGAAATTCCAGCTAAATCTTTAGCGGTGTAATCTTCTTTTCCTAATTTTTTAACCATTGCTTGGTGGGCAGGTTTTACTTGTTGCAATATTTGTTCATACCTAACTTTATTAGCCATCGCATCTTGCTTTTCTTTTTCATACTCAGCTTTAGCTTTTTTGTAAAAAGCAAATGATTCACGATCTGCGGCGCTTATGGAAGCATCAGTTTTTCCTTCAAATTTTGGGCTTAACTTTTTTACGATACGGGCGTATTCCATATTTTCACCTACAATGTCACCTAGGAAATTCCATCCGTGGATATCATCTACGTATCCGTTATTATCATCATCTTTACCATTACCAGCAATTTCATCTTCGTTGGTCCAGATAACATTTTTTAAGTCTTCGTGTTCAATATCAACACCGCTGTCTATTACACCAACGATAACGGTTTCACCTTTACGTTTCGCTAGTATTTCGGTATATGCTTTGTCAACACTCATCCCCGGGATGGTGTCTGTAATAAGATCTGTAGCACCCCATCTTTTGTATTGCTCATCATTTAAGGGAGCTGTTTTAAGTGGTAGGGTATCGATGTTTTCAATAGGAGTTGAAACAATTGGAGCTGAGCTGCTTCCGCATCCAGCCAATAATACTGCTGAAGCAGCAGCCAAGAAAGAAATTTTAAGGATATTCATTTTTTCAATTAATTAAATAGTTCATTAAAAGTAAAAACCTGATTTAAGCGAACGCCTTTTTCAGTGTGTTTTACGGTAATTATTTGGTTGTGAGCATCGTGCTCTAAAAAAAGATAATAATTATTGTCAGCTGCTTGATTGAGAAACTTTTCTTTTTCAGGTAGCGTTAATAAGGGTCTGGTATCATACCCCATAACATATGGCAAAGGTAAATGACCGGCCGTGGGCAAAAGATCTGCCATAAAAACCAATTTTTTCCCTTTATAATTTATGTGAGGTATCATTTGTTTATTGGTATGACCATCTGCAAATAGAATGCCGAAATCCATTTCGTTGGTTTCAGCAAAGTCACCAGTTGGTTTATCAACAAAATTAAGGTGACCGCTTTCTTGCATGGGTAATATGTTTTCTTTCAAAAAAGAAGCTTTTTCACGTGCATTTGGATTTACAGCCCAATCCCAATGATCTTTATTGCTCCAAAACTTAGCATTTTTAAAAGCTGGTTCGTAACCGGTTCGGTCTTTATTCCATTGTATACTTCCACCGCAATGGTCAAAGTGTAAGTGCGTCATAAAAACATCGGTAATATCATCACGATGAAAGCCGTATTCTTTTAAAGATTTGTCTATACTATGGTCTCCCCATTGGTAATAATACCCAAAGAATTTTTCACTTTGCTTGTTACCCATTCCAGTATCGATAAGTGTTAAGCGGTCTCCGTTTTCAATAAGAAGGCAACGAGCCGCCATATCGATCATATTATTACTGTCTGCGGGGTTTGTTCGGTTCCAAAGAGATTTTGGCACTACTCCAAACATAGCACCACCATCTAATTTAAAATTTCCAGATTCAATGGGGTACAACTTCATATTTTGAATTTTAAAGTGTGCAAAATACTAAAAGGGAAGCAGTCCCTTGGGTGCAGACCGAAATATTTGTATTATTTTTAACAAAAAGTTAGCTTTTGAGAAATTTCAAAAGAGCTTATTTTACAAAAAAGGAATTATATGGTTGAATTAGCAGGAATTATCGTTTTAGGAATTTTAGCACAATGGGTTGCTTGGAAATTTAAAATTCCTGCTATTTTACCGTTAATACTTATAGGCTTATTTGTAGGCCCAATTTCCACATTACTATCTGAAGATGGTCAACAGTGGATACAGCCTATTTACAATG
>TARA_R100001369_G_C3326719_1_pt1 | contig 11427 bp, 11 predicted proteins | sample TARA_R100001369 | Tara Oceans TARA_R100001369 (sample SAMEA2621528) | marine metagenome | biome: marine biome (ENVO:00000447); feature: surface water layer (ENVO:00002042); material: "saline water (ENVO:00002010), including plankton (ENVO:xxxxxxxx)" | depth 5 m | reverse complement strand
CGGTTCCGGATCCTCACGGGATTGGGCGGCCAAAGGTGCCAGCTTATTAGGAGTAAAAGCGGTGATTGCCAGTTCGTACGAACGAATCCATCGTTCCAATTTAGTGGGTATGGGCATACTACCCTTGAAGTTCAAAAAAGGGGAAGATGCCAGAAGCTTAAGATTGTCTGGGAATGAAACCATTACCATTACAGGGATAGAATCTGGCCTCAAACCGGGTAAAGAACTCGATGTAATTGCTAGGAGAACAGATGGCTCTGCAATCACATTCGAGGTGATCGTCCGATTGGATTCAGAAATCGAAATTGAATACGTCAAACACGGCGGTATTTTACAATATGTGCTTCGACAATTTTTGGAGGAATAGAGGCAACATTTTTATAGGCAAATCACAAACCTGCCTAATTTTAATCTATAAAATATCATTTATACAAAATAGTACAATGTAAATATGACTAAGTGGATTCTGAAAAATTAAGTGTCTGAACACGGATAATACCTAAAGACGACATCATAATAGGATGACATAAGGTTATCAATTTAATATAAAAAAATTATTAATTTAAATTCAAATAAGATGAAAACGAACATTGGAATTACAAAAGAGAATAGGGAAAAAGTAGCGGACGTACTGGCCAAATTATTGGCAGACGAATTTGTACTGTATACTAAAACATTGGGTGCACACTGGAATCTTGAAGGTCACGATTTTCATACGAAGCACCTATTCTTTGAGGAACACTACAACAGTATTAAAAAAACCATCGATAGCGTTGCGGAGCGAATGAGAAAAATTGGATCATACGCCCCTGCTACTTTAGAGCAATTTTTGGACTTGACCCATTTGACCGAAAAGTCGAACACTGGTAATTCAAGCCAAGATTATATAAAAATGCTATTGGGGGACCACGATGCGATAATCCAGTTCATAAGGGAGAATATTTCTCAGGTGGAGGAGGAATTCGGTGATGTTGGCACTGCCGATTTCTTGACTGGTATATTGCAGGAACACGAAGAAATGGCATGGATGCTTCGGGCAAGTATATCAAAGCAAACTACTGACAAGAAACCACTTGGAGTATAATCCAAAGTAGTGGAGTTTTGTTATTTATAAGCCACTCATCATTCAACTTTTTTGTAAAAAAAGGGAAAGGGGAGTGGCTTTTTTGCAATTGAATCAAGTCTGTTACTGGGCCTATTTCGTATAGGAAAATGAACTTTAACTTCCGCTTTCCAAACTTAATTTAATCGCTGGTCTATATTTTAGTTTAGTATCATTCCTTTTCCTTAATTACGATAGTCCGATAAGGAAATGGAATCTCGATACCTTCAGTATCAAAACGTTTTTTGACACTTTCATAAACATCACGTTTTATGGCAATGGAATCCCCAAAATTTTGTGCCCATGCCCATGCACGAAGTTTTACTGAAGAGTCATCAAATTGGACAAGGGCTACCTTGATCATTGGTATACCGTCTTGCTTTTCAAGCTCGGTACGGTTATCGTAAATCAGAGGGTGCTTCTCGCATTCTTCCTGCATGATTGCTTTAGCTAGGTCTACATTGCTATCGTAGGAGATGCTCATCTCTATATACTCACAACATTTTTGCTCACCAAGATCATAGTTGACCAATTTTTCTTTATTGATTATTGAATTAGGAATAACGATCATCCTATTCTTAAAATTGCGAATTACCGTATGCCGTAATGTAATATCGGTCACGGTACCTACCATAGTGTCGCTAATTTCAATGACATCACCCACCTTAAAAGGCTTAAAAGAAATAATGAACAAGCCACCGACAAGATTTGAAAGTGCCTCTTGTGAAGACACCCCTACTATAAGTGCAATGACCCCAGCTCCGCCGAGAATAGTCTGGGCAACCCCGTGAAGTGATGGGATAGCCAAAAGACCAAAAAGAGCTCCTGTAATATAAATACTATAGACCGATACATAACGCAAAAACTTAAAATTAGTAGGATCTTCTCCGTGTTGGGTCTTCCTTCTGATACTTCTTTTAAACCACATATTGGCGGAAGTTGCGGCAACTATAGTAAGAATAGTTACAAAACCTAAATACAGCACTAGTTTAAAATGCTCGTTCATAGCAGCGAATTCTTCTTCTTCCACAAAAATGAAGGTGAGAGCGATAAGGCCTAGGACAATCCATAGGGTATTTACTACCCGCTTTATAAGATTAATGGGTGTTGTATTGAGACTTGCAAACTTATTGAGTCTCCTTTTCAATAGCCATTTGTACAGCAAATTGGTCAATAGGTGCAATACAGCCACTATCAAAATAATTACTAATCCGTAGATCAGGTCCGAAATGTGGGTTTTGAAATATTCTATCATTGGTATTAAGGAATATAATTTCTACGCTTTATTGTTATTTTTCATTGGCTTTCCTTATTCATGCAGCACTAAAAACGGCACTTTGGTATGGTAACTAATTTCTTCAACTGCTGGCCGAAATAAAATCTTTTGGAAAAAATTGAGATTCTTGGCCACCATTGAAATCATATCGACATCTCTACTTTCTGTAAAACATTGCACGGCAGTTTCAAGTTTTGAACCTGTAAGCGAATGGAAACTATGGTCCACATCCAATAAGTATTCCTGTAGAAAATCCTTATTTTCACGTTGTTCCTGGCTAAGTTCTTCTCCCTTTTTTGAAATATGCAAAATCCTTAGTACAGCCTTATTCATATTTATCATTTCTATCAAGGAATCCAAAACTTTGAGGTCGTAGCCTAACTGATAATCCGTAGGGAAAACGATTTCTTTGGGCCGCGTATATTCCACATCTTCGGGTACGGCGAGCAGAGGGCATCTTACCCTAGTAATTACATCACCTGTATTACTGCCAATAGTTGCCTTTTTGAGTCCTGTAGCGCCTTTGGTCCCCATTATGATAAGATCTATTTTCTTGTGTTGTACTTCACTTTTTACCGTATCGATAAAATAGTTAAAATGGATGAGGGGAAAGAACATATGCTTTGTATTCACCGGAAGTTTTTCGATACGATCCATCCATGTGCGCAATTCCCCCATACTGGTATTCAAAAGGTTTTCTTTCAAGGTAAGAGACGTTTTTTGAATGGTAGAGCCTGTTCCGGAATATCCTGTTACCGGATTTACGTGCAACAAATAAAACGTACACTTAGTATTATGAAAAAGGTCAAGGCCATACTGGAGGGCATTCCATGCGTTTTCAGAGAAATCGGTGGGTACAAGGATTTGTTTCATCTGGATAGATTTATTAGTTTTTAGTTGAGGCACCCCGATAAACATTGGGAAACATCGCCATAAAGCTTCTCGAATTTATTCTAATCAGGATTATGACTCATTTTATTTCACATCTCGATTTAATGCTGTAAAATTAGGGTCTCAAAGCAAGATGCGAAATGATTATGGTCATGCTGGAAGCCCATACCAAGGTTCGTTCCCCTATACTTGGTAATAGACTAAAGTCAAGAAAAGTTGAATTGCGCGAATAGTAAGAATTTCATATTGAATTCGTGAAATGTCGTAAAAGAGTGAAAGTAAAGGAGCTTATTTTCGGTAATCCGTTCCGGATAATGAACTCTATCTTTTAATGCGAATCAAGATCAAATGGACCATTAACCCAAAAAATCTCAAAATAATCAATCCACTTGGCCAAGGCCGTCAACATCCACAATTCTAATACTATGGTTTTCAATATCAATAAGGCCTTCCTTTTTAAAGCTAGATAGCGTCCGTATCATAGTCTCGGTGGCCATGCCCGCAACACTGGCAAGATCGCTACGTAGGACAAGTATGTTTCCATTGGAGTCTTTTTGAAGTTTCTCTGCGAATTTTAAAAGTGTTCCTGCTGTCTTACGTCTAACTGATCCATAGGCCATTGCCAACAATTGTTCCTTGGCCTCCGTTAGGTTTTCTGATAAAATTTGCATCAGTTCCATCGTTAATTCATGATTTTCCCGCAACAATGGCTCCAGTTCCAAGGTAGGGATGCCCACCAAATGGGTGTTGGTCATGGCTGTTGCGTATTCTTTATGAACCGTGTTGCTTGCGAAGGAAGTGAAGCCAAAGAAATCATCGGCATTGTAAATTCCCGTAATCAATTCCTTCCCTTTTTGATCTAGAATATGGGTCTTTACAGTACCTTTAATAATAAGATAGACCGTGTTTGAATACGTGCCCTCTCGGTATATGTTTTCCTCTATTTCAAAATGGTACTCGGATCCGTTATCGTCTATATAGTTTTTAAGTTCATGAATAGTTTCCATTTTAATGCCAGAAAACTTCCTATTGGATTTGGTCTGAGCTTCAGAATCATTGAGTATTGCCATGCGTGCCAAACGGCTTTCAATTGCTCCAATAAGTTCTGTTTCCTTAAAAGGTTTGGTGAGATAATCGTCTGCACCTAGGTCCATGCCCTTGCGTACATCCTTTCGTTCAGTCTTGGCGGAGAGGAAAATAAACGGGATGCTCTTGGTTTGATTATTTTGGGAAAGTGTTTTCAAAACTCCATAACCATCGATCTCTGGCATCATAATATCACAGACAATTACATCTGGCACATATTCTTTAGCCATTTCTAAACCATTTTTACCATCTGCAGCAGTACGGACTTGGAAACCCGAAAGCTCCAAAAGTTCGGCCGTAGTTTCCCGCAAAACAGTGTCGTCCTCGATCAATAGGATTTTTTTCATAGGAATTAAATTTTTTCTTGATAGTTACTTCAAACTATAATTACACAAATCATTTAACAAACCTATAGGATGGCTTCAATTCTCATAAAAGGTTTTTGAATTAAGGATACCAACTGGTTTTGTTTTAAACTTATAACTTTTCATCTGCTTGCTCCAATTTTCCGCTGCCTAACTCTAAAGAGGCAATTCCACCGTAAATGTACTGCCTTCATTTTCTGCACTTTTAAAATAGATACGTCCTCCTAAATTTTCCAAATGTGTCTTTACAATGTTTAAGCCAATGCCTGTACCTTGGGTCAAAAGCACATTTTCGGATCTAAAATACCGATCAAAAATATGCTTATGCTCTTTTTTGGAAATACCTATGCCTTCATCCTTGATATGGAAAGTAATCTTGTCATTGGACAGATCGACATTTATGTCTATTTCGGTATCCTCAGGAGAGTATTTTATGGCATTGTGTAAAAGGTTGGTCAAAGTTAGGGCCACTATACGTTGGTCTTGATGTATGGTCACATCTTCTATATTGTTTGGATAGTTGATGCGTTGCCCGTTTTTGAGAAGCATATTTGCGTTGTAAACGACCTCGTTGACCAGTTTACTGAGTGAAAAATCTGAAAGGTAGTATACCTCCTTACCCTTTTCCATTCTTTCAATAGAAAGAAAATCATCCAAAATATTAGTTAGGTGCTGTACACCTCCCATTATGGTTTTTAAGTGCTTTTCCCTTTTATCTTGCTGGTCTTCCCTTTGATATTTGCCTACCAAGGTTGCAGAGTTAAGGATACCGCTCAAAGGAGTTTTGAATTCGTGGGAGACCAAGGACAAGAATTTGCTCTTTAATTCGTTCAGTTCTTTTTCCCTTTCAAGAGCTTTTTTTAATTGTTCAGTACGTTCCTCAACGGTTTTTTCCAGTTTTTGGGTATAATACTTACGGTCTGAAATGTCAAGAATTATTGCTACGATTACCTTTTGTTCACCCAAAGTAGACGATTGCAAATGTACCTCTACCGGATAACTTGTTCCGTTTTTGCGGCGATGTACTGCCTCGTATTCCACTTTTTCCTCTTTGCCATTGAGGAGGGGAGCTATTAACCCACGCAAATCTGCTTCCGAAAAGTCAGGTTTAAGATCCAAGGGCGTGAGTTGCAGAAATTCTTCCAAAGTATAGCCAGTGTTTTTTTGGGCTCCGTAATTGGCATTCAAAAACCGCAGCTTTTCGGCATCATAAACATAAAGTTCGTTCAAGGATTCATCAAATATTCTAATTAGATGTCCTATTTTTTGAAGTGCCAATTTCCGCTCGGTAATATCATTCTGTATTCCTACAAAATGGGTGATCGTTCCATCTTTATCGGTAATAGGATTGATGGAAACCTCGTTCCAGAACATGGTACCATCCTTTCTATAGTTTCTTAGTTGAACTTTACAGCTTTCACCACTGGCAATGGCACGGTGCATGTCCTTAACCCCTTGCTGCTCATTGTCACCTGCCTGAAGGAAACGACAATTTTTGTTTCGAATTTCGTCAGTGGAATATCCTGTCATATGCTGAAATGCCTTGTTGAAATAAATTATAGGATTATCTTCCTTTTGGGCATCGGTAATGGTAATTCCATTGAGAGCGGCTTCCAGCGCCGCGGTTTTCATTTGATAGCTTTTTTCTATTTCCCGGCGTTCGGTAATGTCGATGACCAAAATTAAGGTATAGATTTTACCATAAAGGGAAAAGTGGTTCAAGCTGACTTCTAGGGGAAACTGTTTGCCGTTCTTTTTGAGGCCAAAGAGGTTACGGTCCAAACCAATCCTTCTTTTTTTATGGTTGTAGAAATACTCTCTGAGGAACTTTTGGTGAATTTTTCTATGGGTTTCTGGCATCAAGATTTCCAATGGATGGCCCACTAGTTTTTTCGATTCGTATCCGAACAATTTGTGGGCAAAATGATTTGCGGCTACTATTTCCTGGCCCTCATTTACCACGATAATTCCTTCCGATACCGCCTCGGACAACATCATGAAGATATTACTGTTTTTTTCAAAAACATGCATGGGCTATAACCAATTCTTTTAGTTTTTACACGGCTTGGAATTCTAAAATACTGTGATAATCCCCAGATATACTTCTTAATTGTACACTGTTGATTCAATTTATTTATGGAACACTTTCTATTGCTAAAATAGAGAATATATCCCAGTTGAAAGAAGACTTTACTGCTATTCAGCAATTTGGATTCCTAGACCTAGCAGTAAGGACTATTGGAGTACAAATCTAAGTACATCATTTTTTTTGGGAACTGATATAAATCATATCGTCCAATGTCTGATGATATGTATCATGGCAGGTTTGAAAAGGTTCCCATAGTTTTGCAACATAACTAAAAATTGGAAATCATGAAGGATTTAGTTTACAGTACGGTTATGCCTATAGCCCAAAAATGGTGGATCAATCTTTTGATGGGACTACTTTTTGTTTCACTTGGTGTATGGGTTTTCATTGCGCCTTTGGCCAGTTATGTTTCTTTGACCATCTTCTTCAGTCTTGCCCTGGCCACGGCTGGGGCCTTTGAAATTTTGGCTTCCATTTTTTACAGAAAGGGAAGCAGAAATTGGGGATGGTACATGTCCGGAGGTATTTTGGACCTTCTAATTGGGGGGTATCTTATATTCAACCCTTTAATAACTATGACCGTTTTGCCATATATATTAGCTTTTTGGCTTTTGTTCAGGGGTTTGGTGGCGTTAGGAGTTTCCCTACAGTTGAGGACCTACGAAATTAAAGGCTGGGGATGGATGTTATTGTACGGAGCAGGGATACTGAGCTTCTCGGTTTTAATCATGTTCTACCCGGTCATTGGCGGTTTAAGCATTGTTTTTGCCACTGCCTTAGCCTTCTTGGTTTTGGGGCTGTTCAATATCTCGGCCGCATACCATTTAAACAGGGCGCGAAAAAGAATTAGGAAAATTCAAGACCATCGCGAAAATTATGAACTAAAAGGGTATAGCAATGCAAAATTCTTTATATAACGTTGTGGCACCTATGTCCAAGAAATGGATGGTAAATTTCATACTAGGTCTATTATTTGTTTCACTCGGCACCTGGATATTTATGACTCCTTTGGAATGGTTAGTTTCCTTCACCGGCTTCTTTGGTTTGGCTCTGATAATAGCAGGACTATTTGAGATTGCAGGCACCTTAATTTATGAAAATAGCACAAAATATTGGGGATGGCATTTAATCAATGGAACGGTTGATATTTCAATTGGTATTCTATTAATACTCGAATCATCAACGGCCATGGAATTAGCACTCTATATTTTAGCCGTTTGGCTATTCTATAAAGGCTTGGTCGCCCTAGATTTATCCTGGAATGTGAAATCATGGAACCATAGAAGATGGGGCTGGATATTTGTCCTGGGATGTTGGACCTTAGTATTCTCACTGTTAACAATGGCTTTCCCTATTATAGGTGGTCTGCATAATTTTTATACAATCGCATTAGGCTTTTTGGGTTTAGGCACCTTCAATATTTTGGTAGCTTACTACCTGAACAAAGTGCAAAAAAAAAGCTAAGGCCGTTCAGATTACTCGATAAAATTTTAATTTTAAAAATGTATAACAATGGAAAATTCAATAATAACTATTTCGTATAAGATAAAAGGACCCATTGATCAAGAGCACATTAATGAATTTTTTAAGCAAATGGCGGCGATCGGAAAAAAAGATCGTATGATTAATTTGGTGCTGGAAGTGTATCAAATAAATAGTTTACGGAATCTTAACAATTTCTTTTCGGATATAAAATTGAATAAGGGCGTTTTTAAATATCTAAGAAAAGTCGCCGTAATAGCCAATGCGGATTGGATAGAGGATCTTGGCGATTTTATCCATTTCGTGACTCCGTATGTAGATGTGGAAGTTTTTGATCTAGATGAAAAGGAAAGGGCCAACCTATGGGTATCGGCTCCAACAAAAAATGAGGACTTAAACTTAGAAGAAAGGGTCAAGCAGGGTTATGCCCATCTGGTGCACTTATAAAATAAAATCAATTTAATTAATAAAAACAATACCCGTTAATACCTCAAACCTGTGGTTTAACGGGTATAAAATTATCCAATAAAAGTATTGAATTTTAGAGCGATCCAGCCGTAGTATAGTTATTGATTCTAAAAATAGAATCAGAGACAACCCTAAGTTTTAAAACTTAATTTAGTTTGTGGGTGGATTCTAGTGTTCCACTTTCCAAGCCAGTGCAGCTGGACCCAAAATGGCGTTCTCACTTGGGGTTTTTGAAATCAACACCTTAATCCTTCCTTTGTAAGCATTGAATAGTTTTCGTTCCATGGCGTCAATAGTCGGTTTAAGGAGGATATCACCTGCCTTACTGAGCCCTCCCAACAGGATAAAGGCTTCAGGGTCCAGATGTGCCGCGGTGTCTGCCAATTGTATACCCAGGGCTTCGGCTGTTTGTTCGAAAGCCCTTAGGGCAATGGTATCACCCTCAAGGGCGGCATCGGAAATAATTTCCCCTGTCATCTCATCGAAACTGATACTGCGCAAGGGTGAATCGTCCGTCATTTTGGAGATCAACTCAAAGATAGTGCGCCGAATTCCCGTTACTGAGACGTAGGTTTCCAGACATCCTTTAAGACCACAGTTACATTGTCTTGCATTGGGATTAGAGTTTACATTTACATGGCCTAACTCGGCTGCCATGCCATGTTCTCCTGTCAAAAGTTCACCATTATTAATAATGCCACCACCCAACCCAGTTCCCAAGGTAAGCACTACAAAATTTTTCATACCCTTGCCCAGACCATATTCCATTTCGCCCAAAGCGGCAGCATTGGCATCATTTGTCAACACCACTGGCAAGTCGAATATTTTCTCTACAGACTTTGCTAATGGAACCGACCGTCCCCACTTGAAGTTGGGTGGATTTTCCATGTTTCCCGACTGAGGATTGGCATTGGGTGCCCCAATTCCGATTCTGATCAACTGTTGTTCAGGCCCCAAATTCGACTTCAAGTCATTAACCTCAGATTCCAACTTTTTCAGAAAATCCTGGAACGGCATTCTCGCATTTGTATCAAACCTACTATTATTTAGAATACCTCCAGTTTTAGTTACCAACCCTAATTTGGTGTAGGTACCTCCCAAATCGATCCCCAAGACCACTTCTTTTTTCATGTACGTTAATTTTACACAAATGAACTAAAAATAATGAAAAGGCTGCATGACCGGGATCATTCCGCAACAGGTATATATGTCATATGTTTATGCCTTCAATAAAACACATGAATTATGAGAGCATTGGCACAATTAAAAAATCTTAAAACAGATACTTGCAAGCATACAATCGTTCGAAACTTAAGTCGGATTATGGACATACGCATTTTGGATATCGATATCGAAACCAGAACGCTATCCTTCCTCTATCCAAATAATACGGCATTTGAAAAGACCAAGCGGGAACTGTACCATATTGGTTTCCCAATTAGGCAATGTGTTCATCAAAAATCAAAACAAAGTACGGATTATATAGAATATATAGAAAACACGGTCACTTTTTAATAATCCAATATCAAAAATGATTAAGAAAGAAAACCCAAGGTGCCAACTGTACGACGCTATAGGCAAGCTTTTTTACGCCATTGCCATGGTCGATAAAAATGTTACCATTTACGAGGTGGAGCAATTAAAGAAAAATGTTCGTAGATACTGGGTATCCGATAATGGTATAGTAGAAGAATTAGAGATCGATGTGGCCAACCAAATCAACATGTTTTATGCCTGCTTACATCAGGAAGGCAAAGTAGCCCAGATCCATTTCGATGAATTCCTGGATTATTATCGGAAACATAGAAAGAAATTCCTACCGAATATCAAACAACTTATATTAAAAACGGCCGGTGGAATTACTTCGTCGTCTACAAGTAGGAATAAATCAGAACAGCTGTTGTTGGCAAAGCTGTGGATGCTGTTGAATTAAGTTTCAAACTAACCTTTATACCTTTTAAGTAATCACCGGCAGATCTTCACGCTTCGCCATATCTTCCCCAATGTTTCCCTTGCAAAAATGTGCTAGTTGGCTCCGTCCAATTGTAATAATGGTAGTTACATCGGTATCAATTACGTGCGCATAGTTATATATTACATTTTTCACCGGGTAATTGCAGGTATAGTTTAGGACAGCCGTCAAAAATAATTCTTCCGTACTTGGTAAGCGCTATTGAAGAAGGTATCTACCTTTTCCTTAATCTGGGTCGAGTGCATATATTTCAATCCCGGTGCATTAACATATACCAAATACAGATCACTTATAACAACTTCCAAAATGCCAGGACAGTTGGATAGGCCAGGAAACTTTTGGCCTCAAAATCAAAACCCAAGGCCATTTTCATAATCTAAAATCCCTGAATCATTTTTATTATCAATACCGCTACATCCTAAGTCCTGACGATTTTTTCTGTGTTAAAGCCTGGCCGGTTCAAGAAAATGTCAAAACACTTTTTGGCCAATCCCATGTAATACTGTGCTTTAGCCAACTCATATAATTCATCTTTGGCAAATACCGCTTTGGAAAGTCCTAGCAAGTAAAGTACTACCTTCAAGTATAATGTTATTTGGCCAAGGTGGCAGCTATCTTTAGAGCGCATTCGGAATGCTTGAAAAATCTACAGGAATCAATATTTTATTCATCTATTACTGTCGTGATACTGGTTGT
>TARA_R100001369_G_scaffold14013_3_pt1 | contig 11428 bp, 10 predicted proteins | sample TARA_R100001369 | Tara Oceans TARA_R100001369 (sample SAMEA2621528) | marine metagenome | biome: marine biome (ENVO:00000447); feature: surface water layer (ENVO:00002042); material: "saline water (ENVO:00002010), including plankton (ENVO:xxxxxxxx)" | depth 5 m | reverse complement strand
GCCTTCTAAGCAGGCGGTCCTAGGTTCGAATCCTAGTGCGATCACTTTTAAGCCCGTAAGTAGTTGATTTTCAACTATATATGGGCTTTTTTGTTTTCATTTGTACTACCATTGTTATACCATTCAATTTATTTTTTTGTTTTCACCTAAAAAAATAAATTATTGATAATAAGCAACTTACAATTTACGAGAAAATCAATTAACAAATATAAACACACCTATTTCACCATATTTATATATGTTTTTGGATATAATAAAATCCCGATTCAAACCGACCTAATTTCTAGTTGAAAATATTGAAGAAAATGACTGGAGTAAAGATGAAATTTTCATATTTATTTTTTGGGTTATTGGCACTTGTATTCTATTAGCATTTTCAAATTAAGAATGCAAAAAAACAACATTTGTTAATTACTTAGTTCTTAAAAGTATATAATCAGAAACCTTTCTTTATAACTTTGAGAGTATGAATCTTGACCTACTAAATACTCAGTGCAAAAAAGCTACAAAAAGCGCTTATGATGACTTTAAACACTTTATTGATAATCCATTATTTGAATTAAACGAAAATATTTATGACATTCATTTGAATGACATGAAGATGAAAGCAGGAACTAAGGTTTACAAATGGTATCTGGATAACCACAGTTACTCAGAAGCTCAATTTAGAATCGTAAATCAACTAAAAAATAAGTATATCTATATTGCAGAACGATACGCATATAGTTATAGCAAAAAACAGATGAAATGACTTTATACGAATTTAACCTACTCTCACTAGAAAACAAACAAGCAAAGGTTTGGGAAATAGGCACATTTTTAGACAACTGCGTTACAAAAGACGTTAAAATCAACTGCTATGCAATAGATAGGTTTTTTGTTGAAGTTGTTTATGATGCAGAACATAATACCGTAACGGACGTGACAGCTTTTAAGACTGGTAAGAACTTAGATAAATATTCAAGCCTTAATTTCTAAGATGAAAAGACCATTCAATAAAAGAGAGCAAATTACCATAGCTATATTGTTATCTATAATCATTTTCAACTTTATAATTATTGTTTGGAATATGAATGTATTAAAATTATAGTTTTATAATATAAAACCAATTTAAATGAAGAAATCAAAGGCTATTCACATATTAAAAAATCAAATTAAGAAGCTAGAAAATGAACAAAACTTAAACTATAGTTGGACATTAGAAACTAAAACATATATAGTAAAGTTTTTTGGTAAAGACTCACCTCAAGAATCTTATATAAAATATTTTGATTGGCAACCAACAATAGCTGATAGACCAATTGATAAGAGAGAGGGTATTAAAGCATTTGTTAACGACTGCATTAATACTATTGATAACATTGGAATCAAAAAAGATCCTAAACAGAATATTCTAAATAGGATCCCAGATTGGTCAATAATTCCAATCGTAACAGCTTTAGTTTTTATAGGTGGTGTCTTTGGAAGGTACAATAAGGATATCGCATACATTCGAATGGAAGAAAAAATAGAAATACTCAAAGATTCAATCTCTACTATATCTATATTTAAAAAAGCTTATAATCCCATACAAGTTAAAAAAAAATCAAATATTAAATAAATCTATTTTCAGTGTTTTTTATTTTTTTAGCCCTTTTGAACCTGTGACACGTTTTTATATAGAAGTAACAAATTCAATAATTGATATTATCAGTTTTAAAAAAATGAAGATACTTAGTATTAACTTTACTTAATTAACATCTAAACAAGTATTACATTTCATTAACTCAATTTAAGAATTGGTATAGTTTTTGAGCATTAAATAATAATAATCAAAAAATAAACGCTTTTAATTGTAATAAATTGAATAATTATGCGTCTTACTATTAGAAGATTTAATGGGATATTTCTATTTAGAACCATTATAAATAATAATATACTAAATAGAATATTCAGTAGTTGTTCTAAAAATTGAACTAAAATAAATACATTTGTTATAATTAACCAATGAAAGATCGCAAAAAGATGGCAACAATGTTTGAGAAATTGAAAGAATATTTTCTCTCCCATTCAGAAGAGGAAGTAAATGATTTATGGAAAGCAACATCAAAATTTGATTCCATAAACAGCCCAACAGTGGAAGAATTTTTAAGATTCTCTGGAAGTACCTTTAAAATAAAAAATCCTCCACCAGAAAATAATCAACAAAATTTTGTTAATATAATAGAAAGTCCGAAATTTACTTCGGACTTTTTATTTACAAAATATTCACTTATATAATTATGGAGAAAGCTAGTTTTTCAATTAAGCATTATTACTTTGATTTAGTTAAGATAGATTTAAAAAATTACTCAGATGGTGATTTAATGATTGATTTTAAACCAAAAGGTGTTTTTATAAAAGATGAATCAAAATTTGAATTGACATTTACTTTTTATGCTATGTCAAATTCTAATAAAGGAAAGAACTTCATTAAAATACGCTGTATAGGTGAGTTCATATTCGAAAATGCTAAAACAATAGAAGATATTCCAACATATTTTTATCGTAATAGTATTGCACTACTATTTCCTTATTTAAGAGCTTATGTAAGTTTGGTAACTAATCAAGCTAATATTCCACCACTAATTTTACCAACGATGAATTTAGTTTCATTAGAAGAACCTCTTAAGAATAATACAAAAGAAATATAAAAGTATCTCTTTTGATTAACACTATAATATACCAAACTCTAGCAGATAGAGATAATCCGGATTTTGTGGAAAGTAATGGACCATTCAAATGTACCCATACTAATTCATGGCTTGGTAGTGGCTATTACTTTTGGGACACATTTATAGAAAATGCTAAATGGTGGGGTGAAGTTAGCTTGGCAGATAACTATATGATTTGTAAAGCAACAATAGAATTAAATGATACAAATTGTTTTGATTTAGTTGGAAATACAGCTCATATGCTAGAGTTTGAAGCTGCGCTAAAGCTAATGGAGGAAAATGGATTAATTAATGAAACGACTACAGTTTCTAGAGTTTTAGAATTTATTATAAAATCTGGTTCATTTACATATAATGCTATCAGAATAAATCCAATTAATTCAAAATCTGTTCATATTCAACCAAATTATCAAATGAGCTTCCTTTCAAATACAAAAGCACATTTCGAGTATAAACCTCCTATTCAAATTTGTATTTTTGAGTTATCTAAAGTTACATTCAAAGATTATAAAGTAATATACCCAACATATTACGACAATGATATTGTTATTTGATTTTGATTTTTTTATTGAACTAAACCCTTAAAAATTGATATTTTAATATTGGCTATTTCAAAAGTTAATTAATTAAATATATATCACAAATTTGTTATACCATTGTTATACAATTAGTATATCTATATCACTAAATCTCACTAGCAATATGTATGATTTACACCAAAAAACAAATAAATATGACGTTTTTAGTGTAAATAGGTCGGTTTTTTAGTGATATATCGAATTCTAGTGCGATCACAAAAAGCCTTAACATTTATGTTAAGGCTTTTTTGTTGATTAAATACAGTGAGAATTCTTATTCTGGATACTCTATTCTTAAATGATAGATATTAGCTAACTTATGTTTTAATACCTTTTTAATAGATTGAATTTCTTTAAACGTAATATCAGCATTAAGAAACTGCCCATTTTCCATTTGTTTATTTATAATATTTTCCACAAACTCATTAATCTTTGTAGTTGTAGGCTCCTTTAAACTCTTAGATGCTGCCTCTACACTATCGCACATCATCAATATCGCTGTTTCTTTGCTAAATGGTTTCGGTCCAGGATACATAAAATCTTCAATATTTGCATTCTCATCTTCAGCCTTCTCTTTCATGTAGAAATAATAGACCAAACTAGTCCCATGGTGTGTTCTTATAAAATCTGTGACACGATCAGGTAAATTATTCTTTTTAGCGATTTCAATACCATTTAATGTGTGGCCAATAATAATTTTAGCGCTTTCTTTACTCGACAACTCATCGTGTGGATTAATACCTGTACTCTGATTTTCGGTGAAATATGTTGGATTGGTCATCTTACCAATGTCGTGATATAACGCACCTACTCTTATTAACATTGCGTTAGCACCTATTTCATTTGCAGATGCTTCGGCTAGATTTGCCACATTTAGTGAATGATGAAAAGTACCAGGAGCTCGGTTAGATAACTCTTTAAGTAATTTAGAGTTAGTATCAGAAAGTTCTAATAACGACACATCTGATACTAGACCAAATATCTTTTCATAAATATAAATTAATGGTTGTACGAAAAGCGTGGCTAAACCACAAAGAATAAACAAGCCAAAGGTTTCCCATTTCAACCCTGTTAATTGCCCTTCATGAATAACAAAGAAAGCAAAATAAGCTATGATATAAATAAAAGTTATTTGACCTACAGATATAAATAGATTCGCTCTTTTATATAATTCGGAAACTGTAAGTATAGTCACAATTCCTGCAATAATCTGGAGAAACATATATTCATAGCTATTAGGCACGATAAACCCTAGTAAGAGCACGGTTAATACATGAGCAAAAAGTCCTAACCTAGCATCGAAAAAAGCCTTTAGAACCAGTGGTAAAATACATAACGGTACCACATAAATATATTGCGAATTATAGTTTATAACCAATGTGGTTAAAAATATCATTAGAGCAATGTTGAAAAAGATAAAGGTTACTTTCGTATTGTTAAGAAAGACCTCAATTCTATATTTTCTTAGGAATAACAATAACATTAAAAGAGCTAAAGCTACAAGTAAGGTGTATGCTACAAGTACCCAATTATAATTGGCAGTATTCCATACTTGAGACTCATACTCTGACTTAAGAGAATTTAAAATAGTATACTCTTCGTCACCAACAATTTGCCCTTTAGAAATAATTAATTGCCCCTTTTCTATACTTCCACGTGTTTGTGATACTTGGGAAAGCTGCTCTTCTAGTGATTTTTGCGTTAAGCCTTGATTAATAGTGATATTCGATTTAACAATATCAAAAAACAAGGATATCATTCTATTTCTATTATCAGTTGAAACAGAAACACTGAAATAATCTTCTAATAAAGGCCTTAACTGATTAATCTCAACAAAATCTCCGTATTCCAATTGCTTCTGAATGGTGTTTAAGGATACCAAAATGACTTGTCGATTGACAGAATAATTGTAATCTGAGTCCAAAACTCCATTGTTATAAAGTTCATCTAAAAAAGACTTCCCTTTTTCATAGAGTATTAAGTTTTGCGGCCCTGAACCCAATGTGTCCTTAAAGGCTTGGTTAAAGCGTTTAAGATATTCAGATTTTAACTGTTCATTTATTTTAAGGTTAATTTCAAAATAAATAGATGAGTTATTTTCTATTTCTAGTTGTTCCTCTTTAAGTTCATCTACTGACTTTTTAATAGCAAAATCAAAGGGCGCATATAAAATTTCAGATTGCCAAGGCTTTCCATTTTCAAACGAAAACCTAAACTTTCCTGTCTTAGGAAATAAATAAACAATAAAAAGCGTGGTTGCTATAAACAGAAGTATTTTATATACTAGTGCATGATTCTTATACCATTTATTTAAAAGATTATTCATATACAATCAAATGTAATAAATATTAAAATTTTAGAGCCCTATAATGTATAATTCATTCCTAAATCTATCAAAAATTGATTAAATTCGTCCCAACTAATTTCAAATTTTATAGTAATGAATAAGGAGGTTGTAATCGTATCAGCTGTAAGAACACCTATAGGAAGTTTTTTAGGTGCTTTATCGTCAATACCAGCCCCAAGGCTTGGTGCAGCAGCAATTAAAGGTGCTTTAGATAAAATAAACTTGAAGCCCGAATTGATAGATGAAGTATTGATGGGTAATGTCGTACAAGCAGGTACTGGTCAGGCTCCAGCAAGGCAAGCAGCAATATTTGCTGGTATACCTGACACCGTTCCTTGTACTACAATAAATAAAGTGTGTGCCTCTGGTATGAAAGCCATTATGCAAGCTGCTCAAAGTATTAAACTTGGAGACGCAGAGATTGTTGTTGCGGGTGGAATGGAAAACATGAGCGCTATTCCTCACTATTATCATGCAAGAAGCGGAACTAAATTTGGCCCTGCTACGCTTGAAGATGGTATGCAGAAAGACGGACTTGTTGATGCTTATAATAAAAATGCGATGGGTGTTTCAGCAGACACGTGCGCTACCGAATATAAATTTTCTAGAGAAGACCAAGATAAATTTGCTATTCAATCTTACGAACGTTCAAAAGCAGCATGGGATTCTGGCAAATATGATAACGAAGTTATTCCTATCGAAGTACCTCAGCGCCGTGGTGATGCTATTGTTGTAGATAGAGATGAAGAATACACAAATGTAAAGATGGAAAAAATTCCAGCTTTACGTGCTGCATTTACAAAAGATGGTACCGTAACAGCTGCAAATGCTTCTACAATAAATGATGGTGCTGCTGCTATGGTTTTAATGAGTAGAGAAAAAGCTAATGAACTAGGACTAACCCCTATTGCAATTATAAAAGGTTACGCAGATGCTGCGCAAGAGCCAAAATGGTTTACAACTGCACCGGCAAAAGCCTTACCTAAAGCACTAGCTAAATCTAATATAGATATTAATGATGTTGATTATTTTGAATTTAACGAAGCATTCTCTGTCGTTGGATTAGCAAATATGAAAATTTTAGGATTGAATGATAGTAATGTTAATGTAAACGGAGGTGCTGTTTCATTAGGTCATCCTTTGGGTTGCTCTGGTGCAAGAATAGTGGTAACTCTTATTAATGTGCTGCATCAAAATAATGCTAAAATAGGTGCTGCTGCAATATGTAATGGCGGTGGTGGTGCTTCTGCAATTATAATAGAACGCGCTTAAACACAATTTATGCAATACGGCATTTGCAATTTAGGAATTGTACCTATACGATTAGAGCCTAGCGATACCAGTGAAATGGTAACGCAAGCTTTGTACGGAGATAATTTTAAAGTTTTAGAGCAGCGAAAAAAATGGAGCCGTATTCGTTTTGATTTTGATAATTACGAAGGATGGATAGATAACAAGCAATATCTAGAAATTGATGAATTTAATTATACTGAAATATCAAAGTGTGAAATTAAATTGTCTTCAGATTTAATTGAATTTGTTTCAGATACTTCAAATAATTTATACCCAATTCCAATTGGCTCCAATTTAAACGGGATAGAACTATTAAATCATACTTTTGAGGGAAATATTATTTCTCAGAAAAACAAGAAACCTCAAGTCATTGATACATCTTTTTTATTCCTAAACTCCCCTTATTTGTGGGGAGGAAAAACACCTTTTGGTATTGACTGTTCTGGTTTTACTCAAATGGTATATAAATTGAATGGTTATAAATTACTTAGAGACGCATCTCAACAAGCTAGCCAAGGAGAAGCTTTAAGCTTTATAGAAGAAAGTGAACCAGGTGATTTAGCGTTTTTTGATAATGCAGAAGGGAATATTATACACGTAGGAATTATTATGGAAGATAATTATATTATACATGCACATGGTAAAGTACGAATAGATCGATTAGACCATAGTGGCATTTATAATACTGATAAGAATATTCATACTCACAAACTCCGAGTAATTAAAAAAATCATATAAAAAAAGCGACTTAATATTAAGTCGCTTTTTTTATATAAGTAATATACTACTAGTTATTACCACTTTCAGCAGCTTCAATCTCTTCAACTTTAGCCTTCATTTCTTTATACTTTTCAGTTTCACCAATAGCACTATAAATATTCATCAACGTTTTAGCTGCATTTATATTTGCACTTCTTAGCTCCAAAGATTTCGTTAAATATGGTATAGCCGTTTGATATAATTGAGCACGTTTCTCTTTTAGCTCATCATATTTTTTATTATCAGCAGAGCTATTCCCTAAACCATTCATTTCTTCTACAATTCCAGCTTCTCCTTCTAATATAACTACAGCTAAATTATTATAAGCATCCGTATAACTAGGATTAATAGCAATAGCTTTCTCATAATATTTTATAGACTCTTCCGCATTACCACCATCAGCCGCAAGCACACCTAAGTTATACTGTAACTCAGCATTGTCTGGGTCTTTTTCTGTAGCTTCTTCCATTAAGCTTTTAAACTTTTCGCGATTACCCATTTTAAGATATACATTAGCCTCTGATAATAATAATCCTAAATCATCTGGGTTTTCTGCTCTTGCATCTGCCATTGCACCTAAAGCTTTTTCATTTTTATCCTGAGACACATAAATTAAAGCAATATTTTTTACAATTTCTGATGTTTTAGAATCTCCTCTTTTGTCCTGTGGATTGTTATGAGTTTTAGCAATTTTAACAGTTAAGTCTCTTTCAGATTTATTTGCAAATGGTTCTTCTTCACCATTCTCCTTATTTGTAGCGTAATATTCCATTGAAGCACCAGTATATCCCATGTTTTTTAGCTTTAAATAATAATCTAAAGCATTATCAAAATCCTTACCATTTACCGCAGATGAAGCAGCGTAATAAAGATATATAGTATCTTGTGGTGACATTTTATATACTTTTTCAAAACGTTGTGCTGCTGCTTTAAAATTCTTATTACTAATAGCATTATTAGCCTTAGTTAAGAAAGATTTAGTCATCCTCAACTTCATTGCATTGGCTTGATCAGTGTACTTCAATTTACCCATTGAAGATTCTAAGTCCTTTAGCTTATCTAAAGTCGTAATAGCCTCGTCAATACTCGCATCTGTACCAGCTCCGTTAGCATACAGCGCCTGTGATTTTAGGTAATAAAACTTAGATTTTGTTTTATCATCCATACTGCCTATTAAGGCATCGGCTGTAGAAACTGCTGATTTTGCATCAGCAAAATTTGAATTTTTAAGTGCTTTCTCGATTGCTTTCACTTCGCTCTTCTGTGCAAAAGAGATTGACGAAAGAATCAAGAGTAACACTAATGTTATTAATTTTTTCATATTGTAATAAATATTTTATTGTTAATTTTAGTTCTCAGTTTCATTATTATCAATAGCTGTGCCATCATCATTAGAATCTTGGTTATCAGCAACTTCAGAATCTATATCTTCAGCATCCTCTTCGTCATCTTTCATAACTTTTGCAACTGCAGCAATAGAATCACTACCTTTTAAGTTAATAAGTTTAACACCCTGAGTTGCTCTTCCCATAACTCGTAAATCTGCTACTGCCATGCGAATTGCAATTCCAGATTTATTGATAATCATTAAATCATCTTCGTCTGTTACATTCTTAATAGACACTAAATTACCTGTTTTTTCTGTGATAGAAATGGTTTTTACACCTTTCCCGCCTCTATTGGTAATTCTGTAATCTTCTAAACTTGAACGTTTTCCGTAGCCATTTTCTGAAACCACAAGAATATTACTTTCCATATCATCAACAGCAATCATGCCTATAACTTCATCAGTTTTTTCATCTTGAAGACGAATACCACGAACTCCAGAAGCATTTCTACCCATTGGTCTAGTCTTAGCTTCTTCAAAGCGAATCGCTTTACCAGATTTTAATGCCAGCATCACTTGACTTTCACCTGTAGTTAATTTAGCCTCTAATAAAACATCGTCTTCCTTAATAGTAATAGCATTAATCCCGTTAGATCTTGGTCTAGAGTATTGCTCTAAAGATGTTTTCTTAACCTGACCTTTTTTGGTTGCCATTATTACATAATGACTATTAATATACTCTTCGTCTTTTAAATCTTGAGTACAAATAAAGGCCATCACTTTGTCATCTTGCTCTATATTTATTAGATTCTGTATTGCTCTTCCTTTAGACGTTTTTGATCCTTCAGGGATTTCGTAAACACGCATCCAAAAACATTTTCCTTTTTGGGTAAAGAATAACATATATTGGTGGTTAGTACCAACAAATAAATGCTCTAAGAAATCTTCATTACGTGTCGTTGATGCTTTTTGTCCAACTCCACCTCTGTGCTGAGTTTTGTACTCAGTAAGTGATGTACGCTTAATATATCCAGCATGCGAAATTGTTATTACAACTTTCTCGTCTGGTATCATATCTTCAATACTCAAGTCACCACCTGCATATTCTATAACTGAACGACGCTCATCTCCATACTTATCTCTAACAACTTCTAACTCACCTTTAATAATATCCATACGACGTTCTTTGTTGTCAAGGATGTCTTTAAGATCTATAATTGTCTTCATGATGCCGTCATATTCAGAACGTAATTTGTCTTGCTCTAAACCTGTTAACTGACGTAAACGCATCTCAACAATGGCTTTAGCCTGTATTTCTGAGAGTTTAAATCGCTCAATTAAATTATTTCGAGCCTCGTCTGCATTGGATGATGCACGAATAATCTTAATCACTTCATCAATATTATCCGAAGCAATTATTAAACCTTCTAAGATATGCGCACGTTCTTCCGCTTTGCGCAATTCATAAGTAGTTCGTCTTACAACAACCTCATGTCTGTGTTCAACGAAATAATGAATTAACTCCTTTAAGTTTAATAGTTGTGGGCGACCATTAACAAGTGCTATATTATTTACACTAAAAGATGACTGTAATGCTGTATACTTGTATAACTTATTAAGTACAATATTAGGAATAGCATCACGTTTTAAAATGTAAACGATACGCATTCCGTTTCTATCAGATTCATCTCTAATGGTAGAAATACCCTCCAATTTTTTATCATTAATAATATCAGCAGTCTTTTTAATCATGTCTGCCTTATTGACTTGGTAAGGAATCTCGGTAACTATAATACATTCTCTACCTTGTACTTCTTCGATAATAGCGTTACCACGCATTACAATTCGTCCACGACCTGTGTGAAATGCTTCTTTTACACCATCATAACCATAAATGGTTCCACCTGTTGGAAAATCGGGTGCTTTAACGTGTTGTATTAATTCATCGATTTCAATATCGTTATTCTCAATATATGCTATTGTACCATTTACAACTTCTGTTAAGTTGTGTGGTGGCATATTAGTTGCCATACCTACAGCAATACCAGATGCTCCATTTACTAAAAGCCCTGGGATACGAGTTGGTAAAACCGTTGGCTCTTGAAGAGTATCATCAAAATTTAATTTATGATCTACAGTCTCCTTGTCAATATCTGCTAGCATGTCTTCAGATATCTTACGCATACGCGCTTCTGTATAACGCATTGCGGCCGGACTATCACCATCTACTGAACCAAAGTTACCTTGCCCATCAACCAACATGTAACGCAAACTCCATTCTTGAGCCATACGAACCATAGCATCATAAACAGATGTATCTCCATGTGGGTGATATTTACCTAAAACTTCACCGACTATTCTTGCTGATTTTTTATGTGCACCACTTGCTCTAATGCCTAGCTCGTGCATACCATAAAGTACACGTCTATGA
>TARA_R100001369_G_scaffold55229_1_pt1 | contig 11440 bp, 9 predicted proteins | sample TARA_R100001369 | Tara Oceans TARA_R100001369 (sample SAMEA2621528) | marine metagenome | biome: marine biome (ENVO:00000447); feature: surface water layer (ENVO:00002042); material: "saline water (ENVO:00002010), including plankton (ENVO:xxxxxxxx)" | depth 5 m | reverse complement strand
CTGGATGGCACCCCGTCGATCTGGCTGCGCGCGTGTTGGACGCCACGGTGCAGAATACCGGCATCGATCCGGCTGCCATTGAGGATGTCATCATGGGCTGCGTCGGCCAAAGCGGCGAACAAGGTTTGCATATCGGTCGCAATGCGGTGCTGGCCTCGTCCTTGCCCGAAAGCGTACCGGCGGTGTCGATTGACCGTCAATGCGGCTCTTCCCAGCAGTCCATTCAATTCGCAGCGCAGGCCGTCATGTCTGGCACTCAGGACCTGGTGATTGCTGCGGGCGTTGAATCCATGTCGCGGGTGCCGATGGGGACCACTGGCGTCTTTACGCGAAACTTCGAGCCCGGTTCGGCCAAGTCGCCGGGGTTGGACGCCAAATACCCCGGCGTGGCCTTTAGCCAGTTTTCCGGTGCCGAAGCGATTGCGCGCAAGCATAATTTCAGCCGCGAGGATCTTGATGCCTTCGCTTTGCTGAGCCATCAGCGCGCGGCGAAGGCGGCCGAAGCAGGTGCATTCGACCAAGAGATCGTGCCCCTTGAGCTCGAGAATGGCGAAATCCACCGGACAGACGAAGGCATCCGTGCCGACGCCTCGATGGAAGCACTGGCCGGCGTGAGGGCGCTGAAAGAGGGCGGCGTGATCACCGCCGGCAACGCCAGCCAGATTTGTGACGGTGCCTCGGCGGTTCTGATTGCCAGTGCCGCAGCGGTTAAGGCCCACGGGCTGACCCCTCTCGCGCGAATCAGATCCATGACGGTAACGGGTGGCGATCCGGTGATCATGCTCGAAGAGCCGCTTTTCGCCACCGATCGCGCCTTGGCCCGTGCAGGCATGACGATCGACGAGATTGATCTTTACGAGGTCAACGAAGCGTTTGCGTCGATCCCGCTTGCATGGCTCAAGCATACAGGTGCCGACCCTGATCGTTTGAACGTCAATGGCGGTGCCATTTCGCTGGGTCACCCATTGGGCGCGTCAGGTGCAAAATTGATGGCGACGCTGGTGCATGGGCTGCGCGCGCGCGGAAAACGCTACGGGTTGCAGACAATGTGCGAGGGCGGCGGACTGGCGAACGTCACCATCATCGAAGCGCTTTAACCGAAATTCGGGCTGCTGATTGTGAAGTATCTCAGCCGAATGACCGCTCTGCTGCGTCGCATCGGGGCACTGACAGTCACCAATAAAGTCGGGCAAACCCGACGATTTACTGACAATCAAAGGGAGAAGTTAAATGAAGTTTTCTAAGTTGTTCAAAAGCAGCGCGTCTGTTTTGGTTCTTGCAGCAGCATCAGTGGGGACATTCTCAACATCGGCAGAGGCGCGCGATCTACGCTATGCGATCGGCTGGCCCCCAGGCGCGCTGCCTACAGAGGCGATCGAGTCATATGCTGGTGCCGTAGAAGAGGCATCTGGTGGCGACGTCACGGTAAAAGTTTTTCCACTGTCTTTGCTCAACTTTCTGGAGTCGACATCGGGTGTTCGTGATGGGATTGCCGACATAACAACTGTTTTGACACCGTATTTCCTATCCGAATTCCCCAATACAAACTTCGTGACCGAGTTGGCCAGCTTTAGCGAAGTGGTGGAAGGCGACCCAGAACGGATGGCCTTTGCTTTCACCGGCGCGATTATGGAATACGTCATGTTCAACTGTGGCGACTGCTTGAGCGAGTTTGCGGCCCAGAATCACGTTTATACCGCGGCTGCGGGGACACCTCCCTACATGCTGCAGTGCACAAAACCGGTCGTTTCGGCCGAGGATCTGAAGGGTGCTCGTATCCGCACGCCTGGTGCCTTCTGGAGCCGTTGGATCGAAGCGATGGGGGCCACGCCCGTCTCCATTTCGATCAACGAGACATTCGAAGCGCTGAACCAGGGTGTCATTGATTGTACCGCATCATCGGCGTCAGAGCTTACTAACTTCAGCTTTATTGATGTGGCAACAGACATCACAACAAACCTGCCGGGGTCATCTTTTGTATCAGGTCTCACCAATGTGAACAGAGATACATGGGCTGGTTTTGATGACGCAGGCAGAACCGCGATGCTGAAGGGGTCTGCGGTCGTGGCGGCAGAAATGAACTGGGCCTATTTTGGTGAGGCACGGGACAACATTGCCAAGGCCAAGGAACAGGGGATCACTTTCCACGAGGCAGAAGCAAGTTTGCGCTCGCAAAGTGTCGAGTGGATCAACGAAGATATTTCGAACCTCGTCGAAATTTACGCTGAGCGCGGTGTCACAGGCGGTGAAGAAAGTGTTTCGAAGGTGCGTGAGCTCATGACCAAATGGGTAGGTTTGGTGAAGGACGTGCAGGATGCCGATGCACTGTCGGACCTGTACTGGACCGAAGTTTTGTCAAAGGTCGATGTCGCGACCTACGGGCATTAAGCACTCTGCTGCACCGGAGGCCCCGCGTTTGCCGCTGGTGCAGCACCCTTCATCCCACAGGCAAGTGAGGCTCGAATGAAGCTTTTTCAACGCGTACTCGAACCGTTGGTCTCGGTAATGGGACTGGTCGGTATTATCTGCGTAACACTCATGATGTTTCACATCACAACCGATGTGATTTTGCGGTTTGTTTTCAATTCACCTATTAGAGGCACGATAACCATCGTGTCGCATTATTACATGGTGATACTCGGTTTTTGTTCGCTTGCGGTAGCTGAGTCACGCGATGCCCATGTATCTGTCGAAGTTTTTACAGAGCTGATGCCCCGCAGTGTACAAAGCGGGCTGGCAGCAATGGCCGCATTTTTGGCAGCGATCGTTTTCGGATTCCTCGCCGTTCGCACTTGGCTTGAAGCGATTCATAAACTGGAAATTAGCGCCGCCATCCAGCAAGGGTCGCTGACCATTCCTGTGTGGCCAAGCTACTTTGCGCTGCCGCTTGGATGTGGCCTGATGACTTTGACTGCGCTGTGGCGTGGGTGGGCAATTTCCAAGAGCGCAAAATCTACGTTTGGCCCTGATCTAAATGGTGAAATGCCGGCAGAGGAGCTTCAAAATGGATGATATCGGTGTTGGCCTTGGCGGTCTGGGCCTCTTGTTTGTTCTGATTGCGTTACGCGTTCCTATCGGCGTTGCCTTGATCGGGGTAAGCTTTGGTGGGCTCTATGTTCTATTGGGCTGGCGGATCGCTTGGGGCGCGCTTGCGGTAATGCCGTACCAGTTCTCGGCAAACTGGGTGCTTAGCTCTGTTCCCATGTTCTTGCTCCTTGGGTTCATTTGTTATCATGCGGAACTGACACAAGGGATGTTCAGGGCCGCTAGGGTTTGGACGTCGGCGCTCCCGGGCGGGCTTGCCATTGCGGCGGTGTTTGGTTCTGCGGGCTTTGCGGCGGTATGCGGATCATCCGTGGCTTGTGCGGCGGCAATGGGGCGTATCGCTGTTCCAGAGATGATGCGCGCACGCTATAACGCCGAACTCGCGACAGGTACTGTCGCTGTCGCCGGTACCATCGGGGCGTTGATCCCGCCCTCGATCATTCTGATTTTGTACGGGGTGATCGCGCAGGTCTCGGTGCCACAGCTTTTTCTCGGCGGCATCACGGCCGGAGTAATTTCCGCGATTGGCTACTGTGTGGTCATTCTAGTTCGGGTAAAGATCAATCCGACCTTGGCACCGGTTGGGGTTCGCGCCTCTTGGTCAGAGCGTATGGTTGCCTTGAAGGACACATGGCCAATCCTTGTGGTCATGATCGGAATCTTCGGGGGGCTTTTCTCTGGAGCTTTCACTCCGACAGAGGCTGGCGCGATTGGCGCGTTCCTTTCTTGTTTGGTGGGGCTGGCACGCAGGACATTGAATTGGCGTCGCTTCCGGCTTGCTGTCGAGGAAACGATGATCACGACTGCTGCCTTGATCGTCATTGGCGTTGGCGCGACATTGCTGACAAGATTTCTCACCCTATCAGGTGCCGGAGATTACCTGTCGGACTCCATAATCGGATTATCTGCCAATCCGGCCATGATCCTCTTTGGGATCATACTGGTATATCTTATCCTTGGTATGTTCCTTGAACCGATTGGCGCAATGCTGCTGACGATGCCGATCGTGTTGCCGATCGTGCAGGACGCCGATTGGTCGCTGCTTTGGTTCGGGATCGTTTTGACCAAACTACTGGAAATCGGGATGGTGACGCCGCCAATCGGGATGAATATCTTTGTCATCAAGGGTGTCGTAGGGAACATCGCAACCACGACCCAAATTTTCCGCGGCGTGATGTGGTTTATCCTTATGGACCTAGTGGTGCTGGCGGTGCTGGCAATCTGGCCCGAAATCACACTGTTCTTGCCCGAAATCATGAAGTGATCCGCGTGGAGTTCCCACGAAATACATATCGTGTCGCCCTGTTTTATGCACGGGGCGGCGCGATATCTACTGTACTATTCGGGCAGTTAACACAATTAACTACTTGACTAATTAACGTTGTGGTGAGATGCCCGCGGTAAATGAATTTAACTGTCCCATTCAGGCGACGGTGACTTGGACAACGAAGAAAACGGCAGGCGGCGAGCCGGCTGAACTTTAGAGAAGGAAACCCACAATGGCAGAAGCATATATCATTGACGCTTGCCGCACCCCTCGCGGTGTTGGGAAGGTCGGGAAGGGCGCGCTCGCGCACCTGCATCCTCAACACCTGGGGGCCACTGTCCTAGCCGCTCTGCGGGATCGCAACGATCTGAACACAGCCGATGTGGACGACATCATTTGGGGTACGAGCACGCAAAAAGACAAGCAAGGCGGCGACCTTGGTCGCATGGCGGCGCTGGATGCGGGCTATGACGTCAAAGCGTCAGGCGTCACGCTTGACCGTTTCTGCGGCTCCGGGATCACCACGGTTTCGCTGGCTGCAGCCCAGATCATGTCCGGGATGGAGGATGTCGTCATCGCGGGCGGCACCGAAATGATGAGCTATACTGCGCAGATCGCTGATCCGAAGAAGCCCTTTATGATGGACGCGGGCAACCTGAGCCTGCGAGCAAAGCACCCGCAGACGCAGCAGGGCTGCAGTGCAGACGCCATCGCGACGATTGAGGGCATCGATCGCGCTGCGGCCGACCAGCTTGCCGTCACCAGCCAAGAACGTGCCGCCAAAGCCATCGCCGAAGGGCGTTTCGACGGCTCCATCGTGCCTGTGCGCGACCCCGAGACCGGCGAACTGGTGTTGGACAAGGAAGAATTCCCGCGTCCCGGCACCACGCTTGACTCTCTTTCGACACTCAACACGGTTTTCGACAAGTTCATGGAGTTCCCGATTGACGACAAGGGAACGACCTACGGCGACATGATCTATGCCCGCTATCCTGAGCTGAAGGGCAAAATGCAGCACATTCACCATGCGGGGAATTCCTCTGGCGTTGTGGATGGCGCGGCGGCCCTTTTGCTGGCGTCCGAAGACTATGTGAAAAAGACAGGCATGAAGCCGCGCGCGCGCATCGTAGCGACGGCGAACATTGGCGACGATCCGACGTTGATGTTGAACGCTCCTGTTCCGGCAGCACGCAAGGTTTTAGAAAAGGCGGGTCTGACCACTGACGATATCGACGTTTATGAAATCAACGAAGCCTTTGCCGTGGTTGCGGAAAAGTTCATTCGGGATCTCAAGCTCGACCGTTCCAAGGTGAACATCAACGGCGGCGCGATGGCACTTGGTCACCCTATTGGTGCGACCGGTTCCATCTTGATCGGTACTGCCTTGGATGAACTGGAACGTTCTGGCGGTCGGTATGGTCTGATCACGATGTGTGCGGCTGGTGGCATGGCCCCCGCAATCATCATCGAGCGGGTGTAACTCGGCCCGCCTGCAGGGGACGCGTCTGGTCATTTGTCACAGTATCAACGCCCTTTGATTTAAAAACGGAGAACGCAAATGAAACTTGATAATTCAATCTCGGCAGTCATCACTGGGGGCGCCTCCGGTCTAGGGCTTGCCACAGCGCGTGCATTGGCTTCACATGGCGTGAAGGTGGCCCTGTTTGACCTGAACGAGGAAGCGGGCGAGACCATTGCAGCTGAATTGGGCGGCGTGTTTTGCAAGGTGAACGTCGCGGACGAGGCCAGTGTCGATGCCGGTTTTGAAAAGGCGCGGGCGGCAAATGGGCAAGAACGTATTCTCGTCAATTGCGCGGGCATCGGGAATGCGATCAAGACCGCGGGTAGGGATCGCAAAACTGGTGGGATTTCCCAGTTCCCAATCGCTGAATATCGCAAGATTATCGAGGTGAACCAGATCGGCACCTTTATCTGCACCGTGAAGTCCGCCGCGGGTATGATGACCCTCGACCCAGAGGATGGGGAGCGCGGCGCGATCATCTCTACCGCTTCCGTCGCCGCGGAAGATGGTCAGGTCGGCCAAGTCGCATACTCGGCCTCGAAAGCCGCGATTGTTGGTATGACTTTGCCAATCGCCCGGGACCTTTCGGCCGAGCATATTCGCGTGAACACAATCCTGCCCGGTCTTTTCGAGACGCCGCTTTTGATGGGCCTGCCCGAAAACGTTCGGCAATCCTTGGGGGCGATGGTGCCCAACCCTGCTCGTCTTGGTAAGCCGGAAGAATATGCCTCTCTGGCCCTCGAAATGGTGCGCAACCCCTACCTGAACGGGGAAGATATCCGCTTGGATGGGGCTATCAGGATGGCGCCGCGCTGATTGGCCGCTGTGACGTTGGGGGAGGGGGTACTCCTTCCTTCCACATCACGGCACTGCAAAAGCTGCCGCGGGAACCTGACTGGGCCGCGGGAAAATGGAGAATGGAATGACTGACGTAAAAACCAAAGATGCCAAAGATATCTGGGCGCGTGATTTCGACTATATCTCGGTCAAGCGCGACGGCCATATCCTTGAAATTACGATCGATCGCGCGGATCGCTACAACGCTCTTCACGGCGGGGCGCATCAGGAATTGCACGATATCTTTGATGGATACGAGCAGGACCCGGATCTGTGGGTCGCCATCATCACCGGAGCCGGGGACAAAGCCTTTTGCTCGGGCAACGATCTGAAAGCCACGAGCGAAGGCCAGAATATTGAACCCGCCAGCAGCGGCTTTGGCGGCATTACTGATCGCTGGGGCCGGGAAAAGCCGGTTATCGCGGCGGTGAATGGTGTTGCAATGGGCGGTGGCTGCGAGATCGTTCTAGCATCTGATATCGCTGTCGCGGATACCCATGCGAAATTTGCGCTGCCGGAAGTCAAGGTTGGCCTATTCGCGGCTGCGGGCGGGGTGCAACGCCTTACGCGCCAAATTGGTCGTAAAGCCGCGATGGAGCTGATCCTGACAGGCCGTGCGATCACAGCAGACCGTGCCTGTGAACTGGGCATCATCAACCGCGTCGCGAGCGAAGGCGAGACGGCGATGGATATCGCACGCCAAATCGCCAAGGAAATCACAATGGTGTCGCCGACTGCCGTCAGGGCGTCAAAGCGGGTGCTCAACGCCCTTGAAGAAGACATCGAGCGTCTGCCCGACGCCTTCGCAGGCAACACGGCCGAATTTGACGTCGTGCTGAAATCCAACGACGGCAAAGAGGGCGTCAAAGCCTTTGTCGAAAAACGCGCGCCGAACTGGACAAATAGCTAAGCCGTTTGTGCAACCGATGCCCAGACCCATCAAAGCAATGAGGGATGTCCCATGATCAAAAGACGTATTTTTGAAGAAGAGCACGATATGTTCCGCGACAGTGTTCGTAAATGGATCGCGGCCGAGGTTGCCCCTCATGCCGAATGCTGGCGTCAGAACAAACATGTTAGCAAGGAAGCTTGGAAATCCGCTGGGGACAACGGCTTTCTGGCGATGTTTGCTGACGAAAAATACGGCGGCATGGGCCTTGACGATTTCCGCTTTGACATGGTTCTCAACGAAGAACTGGGCAAGGTAGAGAGCTCTTTCTTCATCACGCTGCACAACCGCATCGTGGCACCCTATCTGCAAAAGTTCGGCACTGACGATCAGCGCGACCGGTACATGCCGGGCATCGTATCAGGTGACACCATCCTTGCGATCGGAATGACAGAGCCGGGGTGTGGTTCGGATCTGGCTGCAATTAAAACCCGGGCCGAAAAGCAGGGTAACCATTGGATCATCAACGGGTCAAAAACCTATATCTCAAACGGTCAGATTGCTGGCCTCTACCTGATCGCTGCGAAAACGGACCCCAATAATCCGCGCTCTATCGGGCTGTTCTGGGTTCAGGAGGGGGCAGAAGGCTTCTCCAAGGGTCAGAACCTCAAGAAGATGGGGCTGCAAGCGCAGGATACGTCCGAGCTGTTCTTTGATAACGTCAAGGTTCCCGCCTCTGATCTGGTTGGCGATGGGACCGATGGTTTCAAACTGATGATGACCAATCTGGCTGAAGAGCGGCTTGTAGGGGCGGACGGCTATCTGGCCCGTGCGGAACGCGCGTTCGAGATCACGATGGAGTTCATCAAAGACCGCAAGGCGTTCGGAAAACCGGTCGGCACTTTCCAGAACAGCCGCTTTGTCATGGCTGATGCGCGGACTAAACTCGATGTCGGCTGGGCCTACCTCGATCATTGTGCGATGGCACATATAGATGGGGAATGCACTGCGGAAATGGCGGCCCAGGCCAAGTTGTTCACCTCGGAAATCGAAGGCGAGATCATTGACGCCTGTCTGCAGTTGCATGGCGGTGCGGGATATATGGAAGAATACGAAATCTCGCGGCTTTATGTCGATGCACGGATCAGCCGTATCTATGCTGGCACATCCGAGATCATGCGTGAAATCATCGGTCGCGGCCTTGGGCTGGATGATCGTCAAAAGAGCTGAGGGTTGATTATGTCGGGACCGCTGAAAGGCTTAGAAGTTATCGAAATGGCCGGCATCGGTCCCGGCCCTTTGGCGGGGCAATTGCTGGCCGATCTGGGCGCGGATGTGATCGTCATCGACCGTGCCGAAGCGCCTGCTGACAAAACGGATGTGAACCGCCGCGGCAAGCGGTCTGTCTTTTTGGATCTGAAATCTGAAGAGGGGCGCAGTACCGCTCAGGCGCTGATCAACCGCGCTGGCATCGTCGTCGAAGGTTTCCGGCCCGGCGTGATGGAACGGTTGGGGCTCGGGCCAGATGACCTTGACGAAACGGTGATCTTTGGCCGGATCACGGGCTGGGGCCAGGACGGCCCGCTTAGCCAATCAGCGGGGCATGACATCAACTATCTTGGCCTGACGGGTGCTTTGGCTGCAATGGGCACGGTTGATAACCCGCCGCCGCCGCCGTTGAATCTGGTGGCGGACTATGGCGGGGGCACGATGTTCCTGCTGCTTGGCATCCTTGCTGCCGTGTTCGAGCGGCAGACATCGGGCAAAGGCCAGGTGGTCGATGCGGCGATGGTCGATGGCGTGAGCGCCATGATGGGGCTTTTCCACACCTTCAAAGCGCGCGGCGCGTGGAATGAAATCCGTGCGTCCAACCTGCTGGACGGGGGTGCGCCTTTCTACCGTTGCTACCGGACTAAGGATGATCTGTTCATGTCCGTCGGCCCGTTGGAGCCGCAGTTCTTTGCCCTGCTGCTCGAGAAGGCCGGGTTGCCCGCCGAGCATAGTGTGGATCAAAACGATCCTGCGACCTGGGCGGAGCGTGCCGAACTTTATGCGCAGGCTTTCGCAAGCAAGACACAGGCAGCGTGGTCTGAAATCTTCAGCGGCACGGATGCCTGTGTGGGCCCTGTACTGAGCATGGATGATGCGGCAAGCCATCCTCACATGGCGGCGCGTCAAACGCTGGTCGAAGTGGATGGCGTTTTGCAAGCAGCCCCCGCGCCACGCTTCTCGCGCAGCAAACCGACATGGATCAATACGCCAAATGCAATGGGCGGCGATACTGCGGCGATCCGTCAAGAGCTGGCAGAGGGCTCGAAAGCCGGGTGAAAAACACGGTCGAAACTTCGCGCAGCAAAAAGGGTGCACATGTTTGATCTGACGGGAAAAGTCGCCTTAATTACCGGCGGCAACAGCGGAATTGGTCTAGGCATGGCGGAAGGCCTTGCCAAGTGCGGCTGCGATGTCGCCATTTGGGGCAGGAGCGCCGAAAAGAACACTCAGGCGGTTGAAGCGCTGTCGGCCCACGGCACCAAGGTCACCGCATATATTTGCGATGTGACCAGTGCAGAGGCTGTGAATGGCGCATTTACCGCTACTTTGAACAATCATGGGCGTGTAGATGGCTGCTTTGCCAATGCCGGGTTTTCCACGCCCAGTTCGGGTTTTGACCAATCCGAGGACACGCATTGGCACCAAATGATCGATATCAACCTTAACGGTGCCTATTATGTGCTCCGCGCGGCTGCGGCCCATATGCGGGAGCGGGCCGAAGGCGGGGACAGGTTCGGGCGTTTAGTCGGCACCTCCAGTATCGGTGCCCTCAACGGCATGCCCCGCAATCAGCATTATGCGGCCGCCAAGGGCGCGTTGATCTCGATGATCCGATCGCTGGCGGTGGAATATGCCCGCTACGGTGTGACCGCGCACAGTATCCTGCCGGGTTTCGTAGAAACGCCTCTCACCGAACAAAGCTTTGCGACAAAAGCGTTTGCGGATAAAGTATTCCCCAGAATTCCAGCAAGGCGCCTGGGGCAGGGGGCGGATTTTAAAGCCATCGCGGCGTACATCATGAGTGATGCGAGCGAATGGCATACCGGCCAGGAATTCATAATCGATGGCGGGTATCTGTTATTTTGATCTTCTGCGCTTACGATATGGCGCACAGGGTCGGCACTCATCCGATGCCGACCATTGATTTGTCAGTCTTCGTTGCCGTTCACGACAATCTTTCCTAGATGCGCCTGACCCGCCTGATAATCGAATGCGTCGCCCAATTCCGCAAAGCCAAATTCGCGATCTATGACCGGGCGCAGGTTATTGGCCTCAATGGCGCGGATCATCTCCAGCTGCATTGTATGGCTGCCCACACTGATGCCTCTCATGTGCAGGTTCTTTTGGAAGAACATCGCGGTTGGTACCTCGCCCTTGATCCCGGTGAGCACGCCGATCATCGTGATATGCCCGCCCAAGCGCGCCGCCTTGATCGATTCCTTGAGCGTTTCAGGGCCGCCGACTTCCACGATCTGGTCAACCCCTCCGGTCAGTTTGGCAGCTTCTGCACCCCATTTCGGGGTTGTCCGATAGTTAATACAGATCTCCGCACCAAGGTCGCGCATAGCTTGCAGTTTTTTGTCCGAGGACGAAGTGGCAACCACGCGGGCACCGGCGGCACGGGCAAATTGTAGCGCGAAAACGGAAACGCCGCCGGTGCCTTGTACCAATACCCAGTCGCCAAGTTTAACCTTTCCTTCGACTACCACCGCACGCCATGCAGTCAACGCGGCACAGGGCAAAGTGGAGGCTTGAGCATGGCTCCAACCTTCGGGTTGTCGGCTCACGCTGAGTTCTGGCAGGACGACATATTCTGCCGCGACCCCAT
>TARA_R100001369_G_scaffold6962_2_pt1 | contig 11444 bp, 10 predicted proteins | sample TARA_R100001369 | Tara Oceans TARA_R100001369 (sample SAMEA2621528) | marine metagenome | biome: marine biome (ENVO:00000447); feature: surface water layer (ENVO:00002042); material: "saline water (ENVO:00002010), including plankton (ENVO:xxxxxxxx)" | depth 5 m | reverse complement strand
GTCTAAAATTCAGTCCATAGTTAAGGAAAAGATTAAGTCCAAAGTTAAAGTAGAAATGAAAAGAAAAGTATCTCAGGTTATGAGTCCATGCACAATGGGTGCATATCAAAATCTGAAGTGCACTAAAATATTAAGACTTGCTAAGGCCTATAAGTATTAGGCACTTTTAATTTGATAAAAACAGGCGCAAAAAATAAAATGTCTTTATTCTGTGTCAGATAAATAAGTTAGGGTACTAAAAATTTGCCAGACCAATCGGCATCAATTCTAGAAAATAAAATCCTTAAGTGATTAGGTCGTTTTAGACGTAAGTATTCAATCTTATTGGGTACAAGTTTTACTGGACAGAAATGATTTTCTTTTGATTTGTAATCAACATCATCGGGATTTTTTATTGGTGTACCAGGTGCTAAATTAGTCGTGTAATCTTTTTTAGAAGATGCTTGTATTGTATGCCAATAGGTTGCAATTTGATCTTTATCGGTTATTAATTCTGCCTTGCCTTCAATCCGTATTTGCAGTAGTTTTTTAGAATTATAAAATAGGGCACTAAATTCAGAATTATCTTGAATATCTTTTATTTTGTGTGTTCGGCTGTCGGTATAAAACACTAAACTTAAGTCCAATAATGTTTTTCGCAAAACGACCGTTCGTTGCTTTGGCTTGCCATTTTCATTAGTCGCTAAGACGAAATAACGAAATGGATGCCGTTTTTTAGAATGTCCATTAACGAGTTCTCGCTTAGCTTCTTCTAAGAATTGATTTGTCAATTTTATAGTTTTAATTTATGCTAAATTAAATTAAAATGGATTGAAAACTTTAAGAGGGCTGAACTATTTTTAGATTGGTTAGAAACTTTTAATTATTTAAAGGAAAGATGTCATGTAGATCTTGTTTTTACTAATATTGAAACGTCTAGAACTTTGGTATTGAACTTGTGAAATTATCTCAAGGGAATAATATCAAGTTTATTATCCCCACATCTTTTAGTGAATATGCAGTGCAAATTTTTGAACTGGACGTGATTGATTCGCTTTTAGAAGCTGTGTTATTTTAACGTTTTACAAAAGCCATTATACGCTTTGAAAATTCAGAAAATGACGCTGATAAAAATAAAATAGAACCCTCTTTTTTCGTAAAAGAAGGTGATGAATTTATTCCAAGAAAACTACTGTCAATTAATTAAGGGAGAGCTTAAATTTACAAAATATTGTAGGAATTGATTTAAGGTAAACCGTAAATGTTTGATTATTAGTTTATTTAATAATTTATGTTTTACAACCCGCTTCAACAATTGGGAGGTCGGATATAGTTTCTATTCTAATTGAATTGAATGTTCACTATTTTGATTGCTGATTACTTTAGTTCCAAACACCTGTTAATGCAGTGTCTTCAACATAATGTTTGAATTCTTTAGGTTTTCTACCTAATACATTTTCAATATCATTGGTAATCTCAGTAGTGTTAGGATTGCCTAAAACTTCAGTAAATAAATATTCGATTAACCAAACGAAATCTGCTGGTACGCCTTGTTCTTTCATAAGCTTTGTGTAAGCTGATAATCCAATTGGTGTAAAGGTAATGTCTCTTTTTGTCGCTTCAGAAATCTCTGCAATGGCCTCTCTAAATGTTAGTGCTTTTGGACCCGTAAGTTGATAAATTTTTCCATTGTGCTTGTCTTGCAATAATGCTTCTACAGCAACATCGGCTATATCATCAGTATCTACATAAGGGACTTTTACTTCTGCTTGTGGTAATGCCACGAACCCTTCGATAATAGGAGCTAAGAAAAAGCTTTCGCTAAAATTTTGATTAAACCAACTCGCACGAACAATCGTGTAATCTAATCTTGAGTGAATGACCACTTGCTCACAAAGCTCTGCTTCCCTCTCCCCTTTTCCTGAGAGCAACACCAATTTTTTTACATTGCTTTTTATGGCCTGTTTTGTTAATTCTTCAATAGCTTCCAGAGCACCAGGAACTGCTAAATCGGGTTGAAAGGTGATATAAACTTTATCCATACCTTGTAGTGCGCTAGCCCAAGTTTCTGAAGCATTCCAATCGAATAACGGTGTTGCAGATCGCGATCCAATTCTAACGAAATGTCCCGCTTCAATTAATTTACTTGCTACTTTGCGTCCTGTTTTTCCAGTTCCGCCAATCACTAAAATGTTACTTGTATTTTTCATCTTATTTGTATTTATAATTATTATTAATGATGTGTTTAATTTATTTAGGTATTACTTTTTGTGATTTCAATAAGGGCTATTAGGAAGAGTAGAAATGAAATTGTTGAACTGAATGTTCTAATTAAATGCAAGCGATTCCATTTCACTTCAAAGGTGGCTCTTAAGGTTTTTAAGTCTTCAGGATTTGCTGAGCTTAATTCTTTGGTCTCTAGCATGTTATTTAGAGGTACATTACCAAAAATGGTGACGAGTACAACTCCAATACAATAAATCGTTATTGCTATTATTAATAGCCAAATGACCGAACTTGCTGCATTTCTAAATCCATATAAATTGACGAATCCAAGTAGGGTTGGTCCAAAAAACACTACAAAAAACAATGGGTTTATTATGGTTCTATTCATCTGTTGAAAAGACATTAAATAGCCCAAGTCATCTAATCTGCCTATTCCTGGTGTTACAGCATTAGACCATGTAAAACATAATCCTGCAGATAGTCCAGTTAATAATATGAGTACTGTCATTCCGATAGGCTCAATAGTAATGTCCATGGTCTTATTGTTTTAATGCGTTTGTTTGAGGGTATACTCTTATGTACCAGTATAACGTTGCTACGACTAAAAATTCAATAGCAATAAGCCAGAATCCTATATCCGTAAAAAAGCTGTAGTGACTTCCTCCGTTTGGAATTACAAAAAATGGAACCGTAATTAGAGCATCTAGCGCAACAGCGGTTAACAGAAGTGTTAGACCAACGAAATAACCATGCGTTTGCTTGTCTTTTTTATAGTAGTAATTACAGCCTAACCAAACTAATGGCATAACAGCAATAAGCAATACAAGATTTGCTTGTGTCTCTGCATTTTCTAAAATGGGTATATAATATGAAATGGAATACAATAGGATACCAATACTCCAAATAACAATTCCTAATACAATGGCGCGTTTAATTTTCATGTCTTTTTAATTTAAAAGTTACATGGTAAAACTATTTGAAAGCTGCGCTAATGATTGGTCTTAAAAGCAGTAAGATTTGTTCGAAAAGGATTGCATACCAAATAAACAACCCAAGGAAAGGCCATCTTTGGTCTCTTTTTATAATCTATTTGGTATCACTTAATTTGACTTGGTCTATAGCCAAACTTTTTTTCAAACGCATTAGAGAATGAACTCAAACTATCATAGCCAACATGCCAAGCGGCTTCTTGTACTGTGGCTTCTTGAGTTCTAATTAGTTTGTGCGCCAATGTAAGGCGTTCGTTTTGAAGGTATTTAAAGACGGGTACGCCAAAGTAAGCTTTAAACTCTTTCTTTAGTTTAAACATATTCAATCCTATTTGTTTTGAGAGCTCGCTAAGTGAAGGTGGATTATCAATATGTTGTAGTAAAATATCTTTCGCCTGATTTAATTTTTCGCGTTCAGTAGTATTTATACTTTCGGTTTTTGAACGTGCTAATTGCCCAAAAAAGTGTGATAATAGTGTTGTGATTTGACTGCGAAAGAACATCATTTTTGTTTTTCCTTCGTATTGAATATGAAATAAGGAATCTACTATAGATTGCATTTCTGGTGTCATAATAAAACTAGGCCCTTCTACATAATGATCCGAAGGATTAACCAGCTGATTTAGTAGATCTCCAAATAACTCACCCTCGTGATTAGGAAGTTTATCTATAGCCTTTGCAGTTGTTGCAATAACCAAACATTCCAAGGGTTTTGAAGCAGATACCGTATGTATAAATTCTACATTTTCGTTGGCATAAAATGAAAGCGCTAAACCTTTGGTATAAGTGAACTCTTTTTGTTTCGTATCATATTTTACACTTAAATCAACATTCCCAGAACCATAAAAAGCAACCGCAATAAGAGGTTCCTCAAAAGAACAGGAGTCTATGGTAGGCTCATTTACTTTGGCTTCTTCAACCAAAATCGTAAAATCATTTATGTCTATAATGTCTCTTGTCATATCAATGTATACAAATATAAAGAAATGATATGTTACGTTATTAGGAGGTGCAGAAAAAGGAAATTCAACAATAAAGATGGCTAAAAAAGATGTGTTTACATACATGAAAAGAGACCTCACATTTTTAAAAGCCGCTGGGAAAAATGCAGAATAAGACTATTAAACACCGTGAAGTAAATAGGCTAATATGAGTACACTAGCCTATTCTCAACAAAAATCTAAAGTCGATTAGTTTATTTGGTTTATTGAATATGTATTACGACGTAAACAACTCCAAAGCTTCCAAAACACCAGCATAACTATAATCAGTTTCACCTAAAACAGCAACAGAAACCATACAATGCGATTGAATATGAACCGTTCGCATCTTTGCTGCCAGTGCAGCTTGAAGTCCGGTTTCACTATCTTCAAAAACCAAAACAGACCCAAAGTCTTCAGGCTTTAGATTAAAGAAATTCGCCAATTTAAGATAAGGTTCAGGATTAGGCTTCGGCTGGTCATAATCTTCGTAACCAAAGGCAACAGCCACATCGAGATTCCAGTTTTTAAGACATTGGATCACAAAGTGTTTGCTCGCGTTGCTCGCAATACCAAAAGGAATATTTTTGTCTTTCAACAATTGAAAAAGAGTCGCTACTCCTTCTATCGGTTCTGTATTTTGTAAATGATTATATAAATACCCATTCTTACACGCCAATAACCCTTCGTGGTTAGCTTCACTATCGAAAAGCTCACAAAGCGTTTGCGCAATTAATTTGGGTGCTTTTCCAGACATCTTATGTTCGGGAAGTTCGTCAACAGTTACATTCAAAATGGTTTTAACCGCATAACGCCACGATGCATCGTGAATAAGCTTGCTATCTGTAATGACACCATCGAAATCAAAGAAAACGGCTTTAATCATCATACACTTTAGTTTTTTCAGCAAATAGACTTGCTAAATAAGGATTTAAAAGTTTGTTAGTCGGATCCATTTGCTTTCGTAAGGTTTTAAAAGCCTCCCATTTCGGATATACTTTAGAAAAGTCAGCTTCCTTTGCTGCAAAACGTTTTCCCCAATGTGGTCGTCCTCCATATTTTAAAAAGATACGTTCTATGGTTTCAAAAGCTTCATAACTATTTGCCGTTGCTGCATTTCTAGACACACAACCCATAGTGACCGTCTTTTGTTTATAAGCATAACTTAACCAAGATTGGTCTTCATCTACAAATCGGATATCCATAGGAATATGAATAAAAGAATTATTTTTAAAACTATTAATGACGGTTTTCAACTCTTCGAACACTTGTGGGAATACATCTAAAGCAATGGTCCATTCCGCTAATTCTAGTGTAGACCCTCTAGACTTAGTTACTGTAGCTTGGTATAAACTCCCTTTATGCTCTTTTTTGCTGCTAAAGAAACCATGATATAATAGTTTATTTGCAAAGTAGGTTGACCATGGTACGACATGGCTGTATTTATAAAGTAATTTAGAGGCTTTACGTCTGTGTTTTAAATATTTAGGCCCTAAGTTTTCTTCAACTACTTTATCTGCTTGCACTTTATTACCCTTAATCACATAACCTACATCTGTGTGTGGCAACCATAAGATTCTTAAAAATGCATAAGTATCTATATAATTTTGAAGTTGAGGCATCCAATCTTTATCCTTTTCTGGACCTTCCGTTAAATGCAAGGTGTAACTTTCTTCACATTGAAACGTTACTGTGGAGAACGCGCCTAAAACTCCCATCGAGACACGTACAGCATCCATAAGTTCATCTTCCGCTGTAATGATTTTAATAGAACCATCTGCACTTATAAAACGACATTCTACAACATAGGAAGCTAATATATTACCACTCGTACCGTGTGTTCCTGTAGCCAATGCACCACCAATGGTTACAGTATTAATATCTGGTAAACACGGAATACACCAATTTTGGGATTCTACAAACTCTAATAAATCCTTTAATTTCATACCCGCCTGAACGGTAACTTTTCTTAGTTCTGTATTGGTGTCTAGTAATTGATCGTAATTCTCAATATTAATTAAGGTTTCTGTGCCTGCGCAAATGTCTGACGAGGATTGTTTATTACCAAAATACCGCACATTTTCAGATGTTTTAATGATTTGGGCAAATTGGTCTTCATTGTCAATAGCGTGAATGGTTTTATAGCGATGCTTTATATTTTCATTCCAGCTGACCCATAATTGTTTTTTCTCCGTACTCAAATTGTTTTTTTGTAATTTCTCTGTATTCAAATTCTCTTTTTTTTTTACAAAATTAGTTGTAAAATATTATTTCATGGATACTTTAAGATCAATTGATACTATTTTTAAAGTTTCTAATTAAGCGTAAACGTTATCAAAATTTATACGAATTGGCTATGGTCTTTTAAAGTGGTGCTGGTTTCATATAATCACTACGTAGGCATACGTATTTTATATACCCTACTACGTATAGTTTTAGTAATACTTAATGTATAGTTTTGTTATGTATTACAAAGATAAAAAAAACACGATGTGCTTTAATTCTAGCCATCACGTTTCCACTACAAAAAATTACGTTGTGTTGAATTGATAAAAATACCTATTGGAGAATTAGTAAATTTTGAATTTAACACGAATGCAGAAGGTCAACTCTATTTTGAGTTGACCTCTTCAGTTTTAATAGCTGCAGTAACTTTATAATCAAAACCTTAGATTTTATAAGGACAGCGTTTGAGTCTATTAATTTAAACTGTCAAAAGCAAGGGAAAAAAATCAAGATATATCTCAAAAAATAGACTTACAATAGCCGCTCTAAATTTCAAGATACCATGAAAAGTAATTATCTTGCATACCCATAAAACTATGGAGATAAAAATCCAAAAGCGGTAACCCTTAAAAAAGCAAGCACTAAAACATGATCTACACCATCATCGATGTCGAAACCACAGGAAAAACGAATCGCATGACCGAAATTTCCGTTTTTAAATTCGATGGAGAAACTGTTATCGATGAGTTCACATCACTAGTTAATCCTAATAGTTTTATTCCTGCTCATATTACAGCACTTACTGGTATTGATAATGCGTTAGTCGCTAATGCACCCTCGTTTGAGGAGGTTGCTAATGACATTCTGAGCATCACTGAAGATGCTGTTTTTGTGGCTCACAACGTTAACTTTGACTATAATGTCATCCAAAGTGAATTTAAGCGTCTTGGCATGGAATTTAATAGAAAGAAACTCTGCACCGTTCGCTTATCGCGACGTTTATTACCAGGGCATCGATCTTACAGCTTAGGGAAATTGTGCAAAGGATTAGATATCAATTTAGTGGACAGACACCGCGCCAGAGGTGACGCTGAAGCGACTGTAATTTTATTTGGTTTACTATTACAACAATCCGAAGCAGATGCTGTATTCAAAGAATTTTTAAATAAAAACTCACGAGAATCTACTTTACCTCCTAACCTACCCAAAGAAACCTTTAAAAACTTACCAAATACAGCTGGTATCTATTATTTTAAGGATATAAAAGGAAAAGTGATTTACGTAGGTAAAGCCAAGGATATTAAAAAACGCGTGCTCAGTCATTTTTATAGCAAGACCAAAAAGTCCTTAGACATGATTAGAGAAACTGGTGATATTGATTTTGAGAATTCTGGTAGTGAATTAGTGGCTTTATTAATGGAAGATGCTGCTATTAAACATCACTTTCCTATATATAATAAAGTGGCCAAACGTACCATTCAGTCGTTTTCGATATTCTCTTACGAGGATCGCAAAGGGATTCTGCATTTGGCAAGTAATAAAGGGCGTTTGGTGCCTAATCCGATCATCACGTTTTATAACGTTAGAGATTTGCGTGCTTTTACTGAGAAGCTCTGTGCTAAGTATAACTTATGTCCTAAATATTGCCATTTACAGGAAGCCGTTTCAGAATGTTCGCATTATAACATCAAAAACTGTAAAGGCATTTGTAAAGATGACGAATCTGTTGAAGATTACAACAACAGAGTCCTCGAAGCTATTTATGATATTTCGGACAATAAAGATGATATCATCTTAAAGGAAAAAGGTAGAAACACCAATGAAGATGCATTTGTAATGATTAAAGGAGGTGCTTATGCAGGCTACGGTTTTATTGAAAAAGGTGAAGCCGTTAATCATATTGATGATTTGGAGGCATTTCTTATTCCGCAGAAAAATAACATGGATATTCAGAAGATATTGCGACCGCTTTTGGTGAAGATTTAGATGTTAGCCTTTAGCTATTCGCTGTTTACTGAACCTTATGATCTGGGTTACTTCCGGTTATTTTTTAAAAATTTTAGCACGAAGCGTCTTAAACAGTACTGATTCTCGATACATTTCTCGTTCACTCGAAAGACTCAAACTGACGGCATAGGGTTTTTAGCTATTAGCCTTTAGCTGTTGTTTGTTTCTAGAGATACAGACAGCGTCAATTCGATTGATAATAGATGCCTTAAAGATATTTTATTTTTTAATAACACCACTAATAAGCTCTGCTATAAACCTTATCTTCTATTTTTAGCTGATCCACGGATTTTTTCAGATCAATACAGACCGTTTTAAGGAGAACTCAGGTATAGCGTTTAGAATTTATCAGCCGCCTTCATTCCTAATGCTACAGTCTACTAATCTAATTTGATGTAGTGAAACAGGTATATTCTTTGCAGAAACAGTGGCTCCTATATTTCCCATTAGAAGGTTATAAACGACGCTTATGGATTTTATAACATCAGTAATATGATCTGTTTCCTGTTTAAAAAGCGCTGGAATAACAGTAAAGCCTTTTGGTTTTAAACTTAGGCTTCTAAGATTGAGAGTGCTTGTTTGGAGGCCTTCATTTTTGGCTATTTCGCCTTATCTAGACTTTCTGATGTTTCAATCAATTTTAAAACGTTTGCTATTTTTATGCATTCGCATTTTAATGACGTCTATTTTTTCAAAATTATGCTTAGATGACTTCAATCCAAATGGTTTTCTAGTTCAAAGACACCGCAATCAAGGTTTCAATAAAGTCACCAGCATTAGGATAAGAAACAGCAAAAATAATAGTCATGTTTCAATTCTATAGTGTTTAATGGCCACTTTAGCTGTACGACCTTGCTTAAAAAAGAGGTTTTTACAATCACCTCAAAAAAATTTCACGCAACACCTCCAAAAAAACATAATTTTATGATAATTCTAATTTTTTCTTACAGGAATACGTTATATATTTGACTTATATAAACCTATAAATTTACAATTATGAAACGAGCATGTTAAAAATATGTTCCCTTAAGGGGTTGATTATTAGCGAACAGCATGTGAACTTTCAAAAACAATAAATATAAATACATGAAAAAGCTATTTTTAATTGCCATTGCCGTAATGAGTTTCACAATTACATCACAGGCACAAAACTTTAGATTCGGTTTAAAAGGCGGAATCAACTTTGCTACGCTGAATGGGGATTTTAGTGACAATATAGATGGAAGAACCGGCTATCATATTGGAGCCGTGGCCCAATTTAGTTTATTAGGTACTTTTGCTATTCAGTCAGAGGTTATCTATTCTGCTCAAGGAATTGATAATATTGATATTGACTATTTGAACGTTCCTGTATTATTTAAATTAAAATTCGCAAAGATTTTCAGTGTCGAAGCTGGTCCACAATTTGGTTTTGTGGTGAATGATACCTCAGATCTTGGGGATCCTGAAAGTTTTGATCTTAGTGGTGCTCTAGGCGCCGGAATAGAAATTTCTAAGTTTTTTGCACAGGTACGCTATAATTTTGGTGTTACTGATGTCATAGATAATATGGATGCTAGAAACGCGGCATTCCAGCTGTCTGTTGGGTATTACATTTTTTAGTGCAACCTACATATATAAAAAAGTGGCTGTAAAACCATCCACTTTTTCTTTCTTCAAACCCACATTATTCAACGTATCTGATAAAACAGTCGGAGTTGTTCGTATACAATTCCTAAACACCATCTTTCTTCCTCGTCGTAATAAAATAAACACCTGTAAGCAATACTACAGCAGCAATTATAGATTGTATGCTTAGCGTTTCGTCTAAAACATACCATCCCAAAGCCATAGCTACAATAGGATTTACATAAGCTGAAGTCGCTACTTTTTCCGTAGAGACTTGCTTTAAAAGATAATTAAAAGCAGTAAATGCTACAATACTTCCAAATGTGATCAGTGCTAACATCGCCAATTGAACTTTAGGACTCCAAAGTAAAGGGGGCGTCCAAGTTTCGCCAAACGATAGACTTGCGCAGGCTAACATAATACTAGCAATTGCCATTTGATAGCCTGTACTAACAAAAGAGTTTTTTGGCACATCTGCTTTGGCGACAAAAACGCTACCATAACTCCAACTGAAAACGCAGGTAAAAATCATAAAAACACCTAATAGGGTTTCTTCGTTAGTTACCAATTCTTTTTGGGTCACCAGTAAATACATCCCAATTATTCCTAGTCCAACTCCTATGAGGGATTTTGGTCTCATTCTTTTATGATCCATTAATCGCATTAGTAGTAATACAAACAACGGTTGCGTAGAGGCTAATAGAGCGCCAAATCCGCTATCAACATATTTTAAAGCCCAAACGAAAACACCATTACCATACACCAAAAACAAAAAGCCAACAAGCGTGGAATTTAAGAGTTGTTTCTTAGTGATTTTAAGGCTAAACTTTAATGCTTTGGCGATACTAAAAATTAAAATACTTGCGACAAAAAATCGTATTGCTGCCAGAAATAAAGGAGGTAACTCGGTTACTGAAATTTTATTGAGCAAATAGGTAGAACCCCAAATAACATAAATAGCTATAAACGCTATAATAATTAAAGATTTAGAACTTGGTTTTTTCATGGGTTGGTTTGTAACAGATAAAATTAAACAAGAAAAACACGAACCTTTTTCTTCTTCAAACGCACATTATTTAATTTAGCCACCAAGTCATCTGCAATACTAACAGGAACCGCTACAAAAGCACAATCCTGTTTTAATTCGATAACGCCGAGCTGATCTTTGCTAATATTACCTTGTTTAAAAAACAGACCTGCAATATCACCTTTAGAGATTTTATCTTTTCGGCCACCAGAAATAAATAAGGTCGTCCAAAATGGTGGTTTAATTTCACCTGCCTTAGAAAGCATTTGTATTTTAGATTTCTCTATAAACTCAGGAAACACTTCTTTGTCTCCTTTTATAAGATAGGCTGTCCCTTTAGAATTAACTCTGGCCGTTCTACCATTTCTATGGGTGTATTCTTGTAACGCTTCTGGGATTTCG
>TARA_R100001369_G_scaffold22883_1_pt1 | contig 11450 bp, 10 predicted proteins | sample TARA_R100001369 | Tara Oceans TARA_R100001369 (sample SAMEA2621528) | marine metagenome | biome: marine biome (ENVO:00000447); feature: surface water layer (ENVO:00002042); material: "saline water (ENVO:00002010), including plankton (ENVO:xxxxxxxx)" | depth 5 m | reverse complement strand
CGGCCTCTGCGCCAAAAGCTAACAGCGACGCAGCCCCGGCTGAAAAGCCTGCTGACACGCCAGCGACTGGCGGCACGGGGACGGTGAACGCTGGCCCGGAAGACACGAAGCCGCGCGATCCCGAAGACGCCCCCTCTGCCCAAAAGCTGATGGCTGAAAAGGGTATCGACCGCGATGCCGTGACCGCGACCGGCAAAGACGGCCGCGTGATGAAAGAGGACGTGCTGAAAGCCTTGGCGCAACCTAAGGCCGCCGCACCCGCAGCAGCCCCGCGCGCAGCATCGTCTGCCGATCAAGCTGACCGCGAAGAGCGGGTCAAGATGACACGCCTGCGTCAGACCATTGCTAAGCGTCTGAAGGACAGCCAGAACACCGCTGCCATGCTGACGACCTATAACGAGGTCGACATGACCGCCGTTATGGATCTGCGGAACGAATACAAAGACCTGTTCCTTAAGAAACATGGCGTAAAGCTTGGCTTTATGTCCTTCTTTACCAAAGCCTGCATCCACGCCCTGCACGAAGTGCCGGAAGTGAACGCCGAAATCGACGGCACCGATGTGGTCTACAAGAACTACGTCAACATGGGCATCGCCGCTGGTACACCGACCGGCCTCGTCGTTCCCGTGCTGAAGGACGCCGATCAGATGTCCTTTGCGGGTATCGAAAAGGCGATTGCCGAAATGGGAGGCAAAGCCCGTGACGGCAAACTGTCCATGGCTGATATGCAGGGCGGCACGTTCACCATCTCCAACGGCGGCGTCTATGGCTCGCTGATGTCCTCGCCAATCCTGAACCCCCCGCAGTCCGGTATTCTGGGCATGCACAAGATCCAGGATCGTCCGATGGCCATTAACGGTCAGGTTGTGATCCGCCCGATGATGTATCTGGCGCTATCCTATGATCACCGGATCGTTGACGGCAAAGGCGCGGTGACGTTCCTTGTCCGCGTGAAAGAAGCGCTAGAAGATCCACGCCGTCTGCTGATGGACCTGTAAAAAAATATGCCGGGCAGGACTAACCTGCCCGGCGCTGACGAAAGCAAAGGCCGCAATGACCCCTGAATTGACCGTCCTTACCCTTGCTGGTCTTTTGCAGGGGGTGCAATTTGCGCTGATGTCAGTGCGGGTGAATATGGAACTGCCCAATGGCAAAACCATGGGCCCGCGCGATCCGGACCGCCTTGGTAAACCAATTCCCGAACAGGTCACACCGCGCACGGGCCGCTTAATCCGCGCCATGAACAACCATTTCGAAGCGCTGATCATGTTCACCTTGGCGGTGGTCGTCGTCACGCTTGGCGACAAGGCGACCGGCCTTTCCGCAGGCTGCGCTTGGGTGTTCTTGATTGCGCGGATTGCCTATGTGCCAGCCTATTATTTCGGCCTGACGCCGTGGCGGTCAATCATCTGGATGTTTGGCTTCTTGGCGACCATGCTTATGTTAATTTCTGCCCTTTTCTGAACGGAGGCCCCAATGGCCAGCTATGACGTCATCATCATCGGTTCCGGCCCCGGCGGCTATGTCTCGGCCATTCGCTGCGCGCAGCTGGGTCTGAAAACCGCCTGCGTCGAAGGACGCGACACGCTCGGCGGCACCTGCCTAAACGTGGGCTGCATCCCGTCCAAGGCGCTGCTGCACGCAACTGAAATGCTGCATGAAGCGGAACATAACTTCGCCGAAATGGGCCTGAAGGGCAAAACGCCGTCGGTCGATTGGCCGCAGATGCAAGCCTACAAGGACAAAACCGTCAGCCAAAACACGGGCGGCATTGAGTTTTTGTTCAAGAAGAACAAGGTCGATTGGATCAAGGGTTGGGGTTCGATCCCTGCCCCCGGCAAGGTCAAGGTCGGTGATGACGTCCATGACGCCAAGCACATCATCGTCGCCACCGGGTCCGAGCCGTCGCCGCTGAAGGGCGTCGAGGTTGACGAGGAAACTGTCGTCACATCGACCGGTGCGCTGAAGTTGAACAAAATCCCCAAGTCGCTGGTCGTGATCGGTGCAGGCGTCATCGGGCTGGAACTCGGCTCGGTTTATGCGCGCCTCGGCTCCGAGGTGACGGTCGTCGAATACCTTGACGCCATCACCCCCGGTCAGGATGCGGAAATCGCCCGCCAGTTTCAGAAAATGCTGACCAAGCAGGGGCTGAAGTTCATTCTTGGGGCCGCCGTCCAAGGCGTCAGCATCAAGAACAAAAAAGCGACCGTCAGCTACAAAATGCGCAAAGACGAAACTGAAGCAGAGATTACCGCAGATACCGTGCTGCTTGCCACCGGCCGTCGCCCCTTTGTGGACGGCCTTGGCCTAGACGCAGTGGGCGTCAAAATGACAGAGCGCGGCCAGATCGACGTCGACGCCCGCTATCAGACCAGCACCCCCGGCATCTACGCCATCGGCGACGCGATTGTCGGCCCGATGCTCGCTCACAAAGCCGAAGACGAAGGCATGGCCATCGCTGAAATTCTGGCCGGCCAGCACGGTCACGTAAACTACGGCGTGATCCCCGGCGTGATCTACACCCACCCCGAGGTCGCCTCTGTCGGCGAAACAGAAGAAACACTGAAAAAAGCGGGCCGCGCCTATAAAGTTGGCAAGTTCCCTTTCCTCGGCAACGCGCGGGCTAAGGCGAACTTCATGGGTGACGGTTTCGTTAAGATCCTCGCCGACAAGGAAACCGACCGCATCCTCGGCGCGCACATCATCGGCCCGATGGCCGGCGATCTGATTCACGAAATCTGCGTTGCCATGGAATTTGGTGCCGCAGCAGAGGATCTGGCCCGTACCTGCCACGCCCACCCCACGTACTCCGAAGCTGTGCGCGAGGCAGCCTTGGCCTGCGGCGACGGCGCGATCCACGCCTAATAATGCGATCAGCCCCCGGATGACCTCCGGGGGCCTCTCTGTTTACGGTCATCGGCATCCCTGCCTGTCCCGCTTATCCAGATTGACGGGACAAGGTTAAGACCCGGTAAAAGCCCGCCCTCTCTGTTTTAAAAATATCCTCGGGGGACGGCGCGTAGCGCCGGGGGGCAGACAGCCCCCTGCGCCGCCAGCGCCAATCGCTAGGTTTTAAGAAGCCGCAGACCCTTGGTGACATCGCCCCGCACCGCCAGCCGCAACCCGGGTTCATCCCCTGCCTTCAACGCAGCCACGATTAAACGGTGATGCGTCGGCGGGTCTGTGCGGTTCAATTTGCCATAAAGCGCACACATCGTCGGCCCCAGTTGCAGCCACACGGTTTCCGTCATCGCCAAAATGGCCGGTGCCTGCGCACGCAGATAAAGCGTGCGGTGAAATTCAAGGTTCATGCGGATATAGCCGCTGGCATCGTGACGGGTGACCATCTGGCTTACGCCGTGGTTAATCGCCTCGAGCCGTTCGATCAGGGCAAAATGCGCGCGGGGCAAGGCACGCGATGCCAGCTCTGGCTCTAATAATGCACGCAGCGTTGCCAGCTCTTCGATTCGTTCGTTAGACAAAAGCGGCGTGCTGACCCGGCCCGTCGCTGACAGCGACAGTGCACCTTCTGACGCGAGGCGGCGCACGGCCTCGCGCGCAGGAGTCATCGACACCTCATATTCCTTTGCGATGCCGCGCAAGGTCAGCGTTGTGCCCGGCGCGATCTGACCATGAAGGATACGCGTGCGCAACGCGCGGAAAACGCGGTCATGGGCGGCACCGGGGGGCGCAATCGGACGGGGCTGTATCATGGGGCGATCATGGGATCAGGCACACGGCGGCGTCAATCATCGAAACGCAGACGATGAAGCAGTTCCCCGTTTTCGCGCAGCCATTCCCGCCGCGCCGCATAGTCGGGCATCAGACCGGCCACGACGGCCCAAAACGCGGGGCTGTGGTTCATCTGATCCAGATGCGCGACCTCGTGGGCGGCCACGTAATCGAGCACCTCTGGCGGGGCCATAATCAGACGCCACGAATACATCAGCGCACCGGCGGATGAACACGACCCCCAGCGCGAACGCGTGTCGCGTAGGGTCAAACGCGCATAGGACCGCCCGATCTGGGCCGCATAGCGATCAGAGGCCGCCGCCAACGCATCGCGCGCCTGCGCCTTAAGCACCGCCATCACGGCACGCGCGCCTGCCCCTTCCGGCAATTCCAGCTGCCCATCACGGATTCGCGCACGCCGCCCGCCAGCCGTCACGATCGGTAGGTTCGCACCGCGAAACAGCACCTCGCCCGCTGCAATCACCGACACAGGCGGTGTCACATCCGCAAGGTGCCCGCGCAGCCAACTTTCGCGTTCGGTCAAAAACGCAACCGCCTCGCGCTCTGGCGCGCGGGGCGGCATCGTCAGGGTGACTTTGCCATCCAGCCGCGACACGCGCAGGCTTAATCTGCGTGCGCCAGCCGACCGACGCAGGTCCACCGTAATCGGGGGGTTGCCAATAATCAGATCGCGGCCCATATGGATCCTTTGTTCCGCCTGCGCCAAAGGTCTTTGACACCGTGCCTGCCTTATGGCAGTGGAAAACAGGCCGCCGCAAGGGCAGCACCGACATTCAAAGGGGGAAACCCATGCCAAAAGAAGAATGGGGCACAAAGCGCCTATGTCCTGAGACGGGCAAGCGTTTCTATGACCTAAACAAGTCACCCGTGATCAGCCCCTACACGGGCAGTGTCGTGAACACAGACACTGGCAAAACCCGGACCATGGTCGCTGACGCTGAAGATGCGCAGACCAAGAAGATGAAAGTCGCCGACGAAGAGGACGATCTGGTCCTGGACGACGACGATGATGAAGACGAGGACGTCGATCTGGGCGATGATGTCCTGGAAGACGACGACGACGATACCGTCAGCCTTGACGAAATCGCCGATGTTGCCAAAGGCGACGACGATTAAAAAACTTCTCGTCGGGGCGCGATTTCTTACTTGATCTCGCCCCGATGGCTGCATAGACAGCGGCACACAGACGACGCGGTTCGCGTCATACGGTTTGGGGCCTTAGCTCAGCTGGGAGAGCGCTTGCATGGCATGCAAGAGGTCAGGGGTTCGATCCCCCTAGGCTCCACCAAACCTCTTTACTCAAGCCGTTGAATTTGCTGCAAGAATGGCTTTCGCATTTTACCTGTCCCGCCATTTAACCCGCCAGCGGGATTTTCGGTATTAGGATGGCCCTTATCAAAAACGTCCGCGAATTTCTTTCAGTATATCCTCTTGCTCCTGCGGCGATGGCTTTCGCTCAAGCATGTCGACCCTAACCACCGTAAACTTGCGCCGCCTCTCAATCCACGCATCTACGTCAGCTTTGATGTAGTGGCCGACGATCAGGTCTGGCTTGGGCAGGCCATCGTTATACATTTGCGGCAACCTTACGCGCAGCTGGTCGATAGACAGGCCCATAGCGGCGGCCAGCCATTTCAGCGAACCATAGCGCGACACGTCGTCAAAGGTGCGGTCGGTCGGTGGTCTCGTCATGTGTTGTGCTCCCTCGCCATGGATCGCCCCATCGCTTATTCTGTATTCAACTCAGCCAATCGCGTCACATGCAATTTCGCATTCGGCACGCGAGAAATCGAAGAAGGGCACCAACATTGGAACTTGACGATTTGTATTGGAGATGGCTGCACATCACCGAAAGCCTAAGCCACAACGACACAGAAGCCGAACAGCTTGCACGGGTGGGCATTGAGAAGGAGATCAGCCAAACTCGCGCCAAGACAGCTCGCGGTTTCGCGATCAAGGTGCTGGTAGCATCTGAGGGCAAACCCTTAATCAGTGGCAGCGTCGAAGCGTCAATGATGAGGGATGCCATGGCAGTGCTGGCGGCCGACCCTGAAAATGGAAGCCTCGTCGGGTAGTTCTGATATATGCATCTCAATGATGGGAGCAGGGGTGTGGGCAAGCTGTCCTGGTGATCGCGACACCCCCACCCCCTTCGCTATCTCGATCGCCAGACCCCGGCCCCAAAAATCGCCGCGTGCGGGTGTCCATCCAAGCCCCGCCTCTCTCGACGAACCAGAAAGGATCATAAAAAATTTTGGTGGCGTGTCCGTAAACTATGTTGGTCCGCTGTGCGCACTTGGCTGCTGTTGGCTGCGATTGTTCAGTTTATGCCGCGGCCGGGAAGGCATCCGGTGGGGAGGGCGGATTGCGGACTTTCGCTGCACTTGCAAACTAAATTGGGCAAGCCGAAGAAAGCGGACGCTCAAGGCTGAGATCCGCAGCGAAAGTCTGCAGTGAGCTCAATGCGTCGGCTTTCTGCAATGCAGCTAATGTCCGCTTCGATGTTTTGACAAAGCACCGGCCGTAAATTTTCTGCGCCCGGAACTGACAATCAAGCGTCACTAACAATGTCATGGCCCAAAATAAAGTTTTAGATTTCCAGTACAGTACAGCCTGTTGTCTTGCGCGCCTCCAGCGCTTCATGAGCTTTTGCCACATCACTCAAGGCGAACCGCTGGCCAATGTTGATCTTCACATCTCCTCTCAGCACTTTTGCGGCAAGATTCTGCGCCATGGTCTGACAGGTTTCGTGATCGCCAATATGCGTGAACAGCGTTGGACGCGTTATTTTCAGCGACCCCTTTTTTCCCAAAATACCTACATCAAAAGGGGGGACCGGCCCCGAAGCATTTCCGAAAGATATCATCATGCCCAGCGGTTTCAGCGAATCGAGCGATCCGTCGAAGGTGTCTTTGCCCACAGCGTCCATCACCACGTCGACGCCTTTGCCGCCTGTCAGGCTGCGTACTTGCGCGACCCAATCACCACTGCGGTAGTTCAGGCAATGGGTTGCTCCATGATCCTGCGCGAGCTGGCATTTCTCATCTGTTCCTGCGGTTCCGATCAATGTGATCCCTTCCGAGCGCGCCCATTGGCAGGCCAAAAGGCCCACACCGCCTGCTGCCGCGTGAAACAGCACGGTATCACCCGACTTCAGAGGTGAGGTGCGGTGAAACAGATACTCCACCGTCATACCCTTGAGCATCATCGCGGCACCTTCCTCGAAGGAGATGCCATCAGGCAGTGGACAGACCTGAGCGGCAGACATTACACGTGCCTCGGAATAAGCGCCGGGCGGGTTCGAGGCATAGGCGGCACGATCACCGACTTTAAGATGCGTAACACCTTCGCCCACGGCCTCGATCACTCCTGCGGCTTCCATGCCCATCGCATGGGGCAATTGCATCGGGTAAAGTCCGGTGCGCTGGTACACATCAATGAAATTCAGGCCTACAGCTTTATGAGCAATGCGGACCTCGCCATTTCCCGGTTCACCGACATTCCGGTCAACCAATTTGAACTGCTCTGGTCCGCCATGCGCTTCGATTATTGCTGTTAGTGCCATTCCCAATCCTCCCATTTCGCCTTCACCAAGAGGGCATTTCTACCAAGATGTCCAATGCTTACTCGTAGCTGTTGTACAGCACATTCTTGATATGGTCGCTGGCTATGTTGATGATCCCTTTGTGTCTTTGGCTTGGGTATCGCCATCGCTGATAAACGGCCGACAGGAAATATTCGAACTTCTCGCAGCGAATGGCAGCTTCGTCCGCAGACCTATCTTATAGCCGAGAAAATGCTGCGCGATGCACGAGTGTTTGCAATGACGGGCTGCGCTGCAGCATCTCGAAGAGGCGGTGAATGGCCGGTTTGGGCCGAGAGCGTCGAAGCCGCCCATGATGCAACCGCGAGTTCCGCGAGCATCGCCTTAGGCCGTTTGAACTCAAGGCAGACACGCCTGTCCGTTCGAAGGGTAAGGGCGATAATGTCGGGACGAAGTTTGTCGGGCAAAAAACTGCGATAGGCTTGGCGGGTGCCAATATCGTTTGCGGACACCCCTAAAATTTTTGCAGTTATTTCCTGTCACAACCGATTTCCGAGGGTTCATTGCGGATAGTGGTATGAGCAAAGCTGATGCAGGTGCCTTTACGACCGATCAATGTCAGCAACATCAGGGCAATGGACAGCGCATTCTTAGACGGCTAGATCGAGCGGCGTGACACGCATCAGGAAAACGGTGTGAAGCGCCTGCCATCTGCATCTCAGCAGCCTATCAGTGCCGCTCTGTTTGACGTGGTCTCGGGCTGACCGAAAGGTGTTGCCATCATGGCAATACCTTTCATGTCGATATGAACTAAACCGCGTGCTGTTTAATTGAAACAGATATGCGGTTAGAAAGCGAGTAAATTTCAGAAATCTGGCTAATCAGAATTTTATCCTCGTTTTTATCTGCATCGAAAAGTCCCACATATTTGACAGACTTTCCATTGAAGTAGAACCGGCAGACCGGCTTCCTGTTGTTGTCGTCTATCAGTACACTGCAATAGCTTTTTGCATCGCGCATCGTTACGCGCTCAATATCAGTGTATTGTGCCGCAATAGCTCTGACGATCATGAATGCCTGTATCTCCTCATCAGTCGTTACGATATCTGATGCAGGCGCTTCGATTTTTTGACTGGCGACGATGTGGCTGTCAGACGGGCTATCTGACCGGAAGGCTACATTTAGCTTTTCCTGTATTCTACCCCTGATAACATCGTCCAGTGCTGCCTGGATGGCAGGCTTGAGTTGCTCGACAACAGTCTTGGTCAACATACCCTCATGAATATGTCGGCCTACCAGTTTCACAAAATCGTCATCTGGATTTTCAAGTTGGCCTTTTAAATAGTTAGCGGCGGCTCTCACATATTTTAAGTTAGATGCCGTTTCGATGATGGAATCAATTGAAAACTCTACTTTTTGAAAACGTGCCAGCTCTTTGATTTGATCTTGGTCATGCGATTGTAGGTCAAACGTAAAGAATGGCTTTTTGTCCATCTTGTTCGGTTCGTCGGTGTCCGAGAAAAACCAAAGCTCCTTGCCATTGGTCAAGATGGCAAGTCTTGCATCTGTCACAGCAAAGTATCGGTAAAGCTGACTATATTGGGTTGAACCTAGACTCATCGATATGGGCTTGACCTCAATTAAAACAGAGATTTCTCCGCCGATCTTCAAGACGAAATCGACCTTCTCTCCTTTCTTCAGTCCGACATCTGCGATGAATTCCGGGACAACCTCGTCAAGGTTAAACACGTCAAAGCCGAATGCTTGGATCAAAGGCAGGACTACAGAGGTCTTTGTTGCCTCTTCGGTTAAAGCATATTGTGTCGCATGCTTAGACCGTGACGCAAGTTCTCGGACACGAGCTTCAAAATCCATATTATTCTCCCAAAATACTGAGCCATAAGAGGGGCCACGCGTTCCTCGTGCAACAATTTTATGCCTCAAGGTTCCGCAATTATTACAATGGTGCTCTCAACGTCGTCAGGCGACAGCCAACTTGATCTGTTGCCGCATGAACTGACACCGATTCCCCTCAAGAAGACATCATCGTTGATGCTCCGACAAAAAACGCAAAGCGGGTCTCTGCCTTTTCACCGGCATCATCTGTCTTGCATTGCCGCGCCAATATCAGGTCACGAGACTGAAAGGCCCTGGATATGAGTGCAATGATACGAGTGAAATCCCTGACCTTTGGGGGCGCCGGGCATAAATCCCTGGGCGGGATGGAGAAGCATGGCAAGCGACAAGACAAACCCTCTCAGATGCGGTGTGTTCGGGGTGTCGACCCTCTTGTGTACGGCACCCTTGATCTTCGCGAGGCATACGACAGTCACATGAGCGCGGTCCGCACCAATACCGGCATGAAACCGCCAGTCCTGCACGGCATCATTAAGTTTCCCAATGATTTGAAGGTTAATGCCAGCAACGAAAAGAAGATGCTCACAGCGGCTGTAAATTTTATCAACACCACCCATGGTGGCAGCGCGGTCTTTGCAGCTCGCCTAGATCGGGACGAAGCGGGGCAACACGTTGTCGATGTCTTCTATGCTCCGAAATACGAAAAAGTCACCAAGACGCGGAAAGGCGAAGAGGTCCGGACATGGTGGATGTCCACAACCAAGCATGGGAAGGATTTGTGCGAAAAGCACCGCGAAGAGATCAAGAGCCGGAACGATGAACGCAAATTCACGACCGGGCCTCGCCAAGTTGGCATCGCCCTGCAATCCGAACTTTACGACTATCTGGGGAAGAAGGGGCTAACCCTGACGCCAAAGACCCCCAAGAACGATCCTCGGCCAGATCGCCAAGAGACGGAAGCCTACAAGGCAACCAAGGACGCTGAGGAAAAGGCATCAATGACGCGTGCGAAGGCAGAACAGGACGCGGCGGCAATCCTCGAAAGCGCCCGGGCCGAAGGCTATGCCGCTGGCATCGCGGAAGCATCCGCCGAGATACATCGTCTTGCGAGGATCGTCGAGACGCTGAAAAAGGCCGTGTGGACGTTCATCGCCAAGCTATCCCCGCTGCTGTCGCAAAAGCAGGCCGAGGTGCTGGAAAGCAAGGCGAGTGATTTGCTGCATAAGTTTGATGCAACAGCCGACCGCCTTGAGGACATGTCAGACCCCGAAGAAGGCTATAGCAGCGGCCCCAGCTTATGAGGGTTAGGGCGCTGCCTTCGGAGGGCAGGTTGCGCTTCAAATTTGATCCAGATCAAAGTAGGGCCAGCCATACCATGATAGCGGGCCCGCCTTAAATTGCTACCAGTGGCCTTTTGGCCCGGGCTTGGGATATCGCGCCACCCTCGGCCAGCCTGTTCCGCATTTGCAGACAGCCCGGCGTTCAAAGTCAGCCTTGCTCCACAGCTGCTATTCATTTCGATGGCATTAAGAGCGCGGTCGGGCCCCCGTCGCCCCCACGACCGCATTCTCGATCTGGCGGGTCAGGCCGGTCAACCAAAACAAGTTATTGCCCGGCACAGGCCGCATCAGCTTGCGAATATCCTGATATGACGCCTGTGATCCGCCGCCGGCTTGCGCACCGAACGCGCTCACTCCTTCGAACATTCCCACCGCCATGTCGACACCCGGCCCGAGGATGCCCTGCGCCTCCGACCGTGCGGCGTAGCGGGATACCTCTTTGCCGCTGATCGTGGTCTTGCCGTTCGTCAGCGCCCCGGCCAGCGCATAGGGTTCCATCATCCAGCCGCCCAGACCTGACCGGTCCAGCGCATCCTCCCAATACTCCGCGCCTTCCTTCGGCTCCTTCCCGGCCTGCATCTGCTTGATGTTTGACACCAGCCCGCCAAGGGCAATTGCGCCCACCACCTGCGCCAGCACGTCAGCGTCGGCGCGCTGTATGCCAGCAATCGTTATCCGATGGTGCGCAGAGAAGGCGAACGACTTGAACTGCAAGAAGAACTTGCCCGTCTCCGTGGAAAACGACAGCGGCAAATCCTGCCCCGGCGTCACAACCATCATATTGAACTCTCGGTTCATCGCCAGACGGAAGGCGTCGAATGCTTCGCGGTCCGTCCAGTCCTGCCCGCGGGGCAACCACATGACGCCTTTCTTGTCACCGTAGTCAGCGATCTGGCGTGCGATGCGCGATGCCATCGCAGTGGAAATCCGCACGCACCACCAATGCAATTGAGCGC
>TARA_R100001369_G_scaffold23556_1_pt1 | contig 11511 bp, 9 predicted proteins | sample TARA_R100001369 | Tara Oceans TARA_R100001369 (sample SAMEA2621528) | marine metagenome | biome: marine biome (ENVO:00000447); feature: surface water layer (ENVO:00002042); material: "saline water (ENVO:00002010), including plankton (ENVO:xxxxxxxx)" | depth 5 m | reverse complement strand
GAATTTAACGTGAAAGCATCGGCTAACAATCGACCACAGAAATTGTGTAGAAGTAGCTCAGGGTTTACTCTGATTGAGCTAATGGTAACGATTGCTGTGCTAGCGATAATTGTCGGTATTGCAGCACCTAGTATCAGTACTCAGCTTGCTAATCAAAGAGTTAATTCTACCGTTTCTACAATTGAGAGTGCGCTGAAAGAAGCGAAGGCTGAGAGTATTATTCTTCGTCAGAATATCAGCGTAGTTTATAACAGCACTGCTAAAACCATTGCTTTACAAGATGCTAATAACGCTGTGTTAACTACTTATAGTATCAGTGAAAAAAGTGTTTTGACTGTCGATATAAACCCTAATACTATCATCAAAATAACCTTTCAACCTAATAAGGTTATGGCTAATAGCGCTGAGGTTGTTTATACCGTTTGTGATAGTGGTTCTACCAACGAGACGCCTAGACAAATTCGTCTTAATAAGATTGCTAATATTAATACTACGAATACTGGGAGTTGTTAATGAGTTGCAGATCCACACAGACAGGGGTAGGGTTAATTGAAGTGATGGTGGCTTTACTACTGCTTACTGTAGCCGTACTTGGTTATAGTGCATTACAAGGTCAAGCTATAAAAGCAACAAACGAATCCTTTGAACGCTCTCAATCTTTAGTCATTATGCGTACTATAGCCGAAAAAATTCATGCTAACCCTTCTGCTGTCGCTACTTATGAGACTCTACTCAAAGCGTCTCCAGCGGGAAGTGTACCTTCTAAGAAGTGTGGTCTAGATGGTCAAGTTATGACAGCGCTATGCACACCAACTGAGCTTGCTACCGCTGAGAGCTATAATATTAGAGTCGAATTATCCAATTACGACTTTCAGGTACAAATGCACCCGTGTCCAAATACTGGTGGGGCAGGTGCTAATGTAGCCACCAATATTATGTACTCCTATTGTCTAATATCTGCATGGGGTGATACGACACCTACTATAGGTCCTGATAGTGAAAAAGACTGTCTAACCAGTCGAGTGGTCGCTGAAGATAATACGGTGACGCAAGCAGGTGGTAGCTATCATATAAAGTCTACTTGCATGATGATGGAGATATAATATGAAAATACATTGTAGCTCTAATAAATTGTCTTCAGTGCATAAGACGAGTATTCACAAAGTACAAACTACCCAAATTTTTGTAGCCTCTCAAGCTAATAAAGGCTTTACGCTTGTTGAGCTTATGATTTCACTGGTGTTAGGGTTATTAATCTCAGCAGCGGCGCTACAGATATTTTATACAAGTTCAGTTAATAGTCGTCGTCAAGAGGCAAGCTCGCAAATTCAAGACAATGCTGTTTTTGGTTTTGCACAGATACAACGTCATTTAAGACGTGCTAACTATGGAGCCAAGGCAACTGCTAACTACGATGAGTTCTTTATGAACCATTTAACGCCTCAAGGAGGGGTTGTACTTTCAGCACCAGCCGGAACAGCTGGCAAGTGGCTGAACAATAACTTGTCTGGATTGGTTTTAGATGGAGCAGCTATCCCAGCAAACTTACTATCTGGTAGTGCAGCTGCCGCTAGCATTAGCAATCTAAGTGCGGTCACTAAAAGCGATCAGTTGACTATTCAATATCAGGCAGGGCAGGAGGGGATATTTGATTGTGAGGGCAGTGCTATTCCTAAGAACTTTTATGTCATTGAGCGCTATTTTGTTCGTGAAGATAGTACAAATGCCTCTGGGTTAGCATGTGCTTCTGCAATCTATAAATATGATGAGCTCCTTACAGGTAGCAGTACAGGACTCGATATAAAAAACTATATAAAGCCTGGAGAAACAACGGCAACTGTTAATAACCTTGCAGGCAATGGCACAATAATTATCCCTAACGTCGATTATTTTAGAGTGTTATTAGGCATATCAAGTAGTAAAAATTTTGCAACCTTTCCTTCGACCTCCACTATCGGTTATATACCGATTCCAAGCGCTACAACTATGAGTGCAGCACTTAGTAATAATCGTATTGTCAGTTTACAGATAGGTATATTAGCGCGCTCGAATAATCCAACGGCTACTTCTCAGGCTAATAGTGCTTTGACATTTTCAATATTGGATAAGAAAAATGTAGCACTCAATACGACGAGCAACAGTGGGCCAACCTACTTACGAAATGTTTATGAAAGTACGATACTATTACGTAATGCAAGAGGAGGATTGTGATGAAGCAACTGGCCAAAAGTAATTTTAGTCCATCTACTGGCTTGCGGTCGCAATCGGGTGCTGTGCTTATTGTTGTATTATTAGTACTCATACTTATTATGATTGTTGGGGCCATTGCTGTTAGGCAAAGCACAACGGATTTGAAAGTAGCAACGGCTGATCAAGTCAATAAACTGCTATTTCAAGCAAATGATGCAGCTCTGATGAAGGTTGAAAAAGAAGATCGGATATTGAGTCAGAGCCAAAAAAGTAGGGATACTCTTAATCAATACATGTCAGAGGCAGGTATTGAAGGAAACGAGATTAGCTTCTGTGTCAGGCCTCGTGGTACTAAGCTATTCAGTATTCTTGAGATTAGTAAGCGTAATGAGAACGGCGGTTTAGAGTCCAGTAATGGTTTTTGTAATCCAGCCAATGATGCTGATTATGTCAGTGAGGGGCGTCTGATGACTCAGATGACTTTTGTTAGACCTATCAGTTCAGATACCGAAAATGTGCTTAATCAGGAAGCAGAGGGAACGTCTTCTAATGATTTAGAAAAACCAAATGGCAATGCTAAAGGTAGTTTGCAATGTACTACTTTTATTGGTTATACCACTTCAGTCGTACCAGCATTATCTAAGTCTCCATTGGGCAATGCTGCCAGTACTGGAACAGATACAGTGGCAGGCTGCCTAAAACAGCCACGTACAGGCACCAATACAGTGGATACTTGTCTGACAGCGCTGAATGTGCCCTTTCAGACTCAACAGCAAACTTATTCCAATCAGTCTATAGGTCCTGATTGTATCACCAGTAGTTAATCGGAAAAGTTAGCAGTTAAGCGTATGCAAAAAATAAGCCAGCATTTGTCACAGATGAGACACAGAGTGCAATTCTTCAAACATTAAGTGAATAGGAATAACTACTATGAAGATCCCAAAAGATAGAATAGAGCATACTCAAAGTCTCATTAATGAAGGTTGGTGCTTAAAGCTACTATCAATGACAGTCTTAAGTTGTATGGCAAGTAGTGTAGCGGTTGCTTCTGATTTACAGATATACCAAGGCGCAACTTATGGTAATGCTGCTATCACTATGATGGTAGATAATTCGGGAAGTATGGGAATTGGTAGTATTGGTGATGATTATTCAGCTAATGGACTCAGAATAACCTTATTAAACAATGTATATTATTGTGTGAGAAATGGAAATACTGTAAGCAATCCTCTAAAAGTAGAAACTATTACTCAACCAATATTTAATGACTTTGGTAATATTACGCCTGATACAGTAAGCTATACCGTCAATTACTGTGAAATCAATAACACTAAATATTATGATCGTATCGCTCGCTTAAAATTGGCATTAATACCACTGTTTGCTAATCCAAGAAGTAATTCGGAGGGGTTTGGTCGAGATATTGATTTCGCCAAGTACAAAATTGGTCTAGGCTATTTTTATTATACTGGTACCGAGTCTACTGGTAATGGAGGCAAAGTGAATGTGCCTGCAAAACCAATTACCTTAGAGCATCGCAAAGTACTTATTAATGAAGTTATAGGACTTTCGGCTTCTACTAACACTCCTATTGCCAAGGCTTATGCTGAAGCAGGCGCATATATGCTTGGTACTAACACGGCCAATGTGGTAAATGAAAAAAGATATACAGAATTAGGTTATATCAAAGACACTGGTGGCAATGGAAATCAACAATATCAATTAAGAAAGTGCTTATCCAATAAATCACAGTTTGAGGTAGTACTCAACTTTAAAATTTATAGATGTAATGATAATAATTTCGATACCATTCAAACAGCAAAGAATTTCAACCAGTTGACGCCTCTTTCGCTAGGAAATTACGATTACGATTACTATTCGCCTTTAACAAGATCAGAGATATATTATAACCAGTCGAAAACTCAAGTTTGGAATGATAATCTAGAAAGTGGTTTTATCTATTCATCAGATGGTACGAAGATAGCAGACAAAACAAAGTATGACTCACCGATTGCAGCTGTTGCGCCAAGCGACCCACAGTGTAATGGTCAAGGTGTGTACTTCTTGACCGATGGTGAGCCAAATTATGGTGAAGGTGCTAGAGAGCTTATGAATAAAAGTCTTTCAACAGGGCCAACGACATTAGGTGCTACCTGTGAGGCGGCTAACATTACCGGTAATGACTCTAATGCTTGGCAATGTATCGGCGAGTATGCAAAAACGCTATATGACAAAAATAGCAATATCAAAAATGCTAGCATCGCTACAGCTACAGCAGGTTTTGGCGCTTCTTATCAGCAGCTTTCTACCCTACCAAAACTTTCTACTGACTTTACCTTTTTAAATGGAGTGACTAAGACCATTGACGTCTATGACTGTGCTAATGCGTCTACAGAAAGTGCAAGAAATCTTTGCCGGATAGGGGAAAGAAACTTTGGTTATGGTAATGGGGGTTTCTATTATGTGGATAGCTCTCAAGCGATCGCTAATAGTATCAAGGACTTTTTGGGTGGCATCTCGCGCACTACAATTGATCCAATCTCTGCAGGTTCGATGTCAGTACCGCTTGATAGCTTAGGAGGTTTAAGATCTCGCCAGCTAGCCTACTTACCAATTCTTGAACCAATACCTAAGTCAAATAACTTATGGAACGGTAATCTAAAAAAATATAAGGTGAAAAACTCTACCTTAGTGGGGGCGGATAATAAGTTCGTATTCAAGAATAATGACGGTCAGTTTGCTGATAATACCCATGATTTGTGGAATACGATTATAGACACTAGCCGTCCTGATACTTTAAGACCAGATAAGGGCCTACCGCAGATCGGTGGTACTTACCAAAAAGTATTTGAAAATGGTACTTCACCTACTACAGGTAGCAGAAACTTATTCGTGGATAGTGGTAGCAGCCTAGCCAATCTAAAAGTAACTGCCGATAAGCCAGTCAATTTCACAAATCTGACTGGCTATAGCAATCCACAAAAAATAGCGCTACTTAAGTTTATGGGTTTTAGTGTACCCGCAAATTCCGTCATTGCAGACGCTACTGCACTGACAACGACTAGAGATAAAGGACTTAAAAATATCGGAGCTGTCCTACATTCAGTACCACAGCTAATTACTCAAAAAGTGCAAGTAGATGCTGATGGTAGGTTCAACACCAGCAGCCGCGAAGATTATTTGCTTTACGGTTCAATGGATGGCGCGCTGCATATGATAGATGACAGTACGGGTAAAGAGACTTTTACCTTCGTACCCAAGCAGGTTTTAGAGTTACAGCCTGATGCTTTAGCTAATAAAGGATCTGCTGCTGATGGTAGCTATCCGTACGGAGTAGATGCTCCTTGGTTGACATATGTGTCTTATGATACTAAGTCTAGAACGACTGGTACTGGTGCGACGCAAACAACGACTAATACTTACGAGGCAGATCAAAGCTTTGCATTGGGAGGTCTACGTATGGGTGGCTCTATGTACTACGCCTTGAATGTGACCGATGTCAACGCACCCAGTATGGTATACGGTGTAGGATCCAATTATGCCAATAAACTACAGAATAGCGCACTTGAGTTAGGTGGAACAAAAAACAACGTAACAGGTCTATTGTCTACAGGGACAGCAGAACAAAAAGCTTTTGCGAGAATGGGGCAAACTTGGGGTAAGCCAACATTAGGTTATGTCAAAAGTGGCGGCAAAAAGGTCATGGTCAGCTTTTTACCCGGTGGTTACGACACTTGTTATGAAGATACAAAATTTAAGTTGAATACGAGCTACCCTAATGATGCTGTTTGTAACAATAAGTCTGTAGCGCAAGGTAATGCTGTGTATATGGTGCAAATGGGAGAAGTCAAATCCACCGCCAACCAAAAAGACACTATCGACACGACAAATGGCGGGAAATTGTTATGGTGGGCCAACAATGAAGGAACGGCAAGTGATAGTACCAGTCGTGAAAGTTCATTACAGTATTCAAGATCTGCTGATCTAAAACATAGTGTCGTGACTCAAATTAGAGTGATAGATCGCAACTATGATGGTCTCATTGATCATATCTATTTTGCTGATCTAGGCGGACAAGTGTGGCGTGCAGATATCAACAACAATAAAGACACGGACAACTTCAAAGTAGATCGTGTGGTAAAAATACTAGACGTCAGCAATCAAGCTTCAGGTGACGATGCGCCACCTCGCATCTATGAGCGTCCATTAGTAACCTTCTATAATGGTAAATATTCTTATACCGATGCTGCTAACCCTAACACGTCGGCTAACTATTCAGGCGTACAGGCGATGGTCACTGTAGGTACAGGCGATCGAAGCAATCCGACCACGGCCACTAGAAACGTCGCTAATGCGTTGTATAGCGTAATAGATAAAGATGTAACCCGAAAGGATTTGTTCTATTACAAAGCTACAGGTACAGCACCGACGATCAGTCTACGTACGCCTGTTATCAATGTAAATGGCACTACCAGAAACGCTAAACTACAAAAGATGCTATTCACCTCAGCAGATATTGGTGCTTCAGGTATTAAAACCAACATGCAAAGCGGAGCGATACAAGGCTGGTATATGCCATTTACGACTTGGTTAGGGACTGATGCTGCGGTACGTGGTAAGTATGGTATCAAGATGTTCAATGAGCCAGATGCTATCGATAGCGTACTGATATCTTCCTCTTATGATCCAGACCAAGGTCAAGCGATTGAGGCCTGTAGTGCTGGTGTGATTGGTGCGACACAGCGAGAGCGTACTTGTTTACCGTATGGTGTCTGTCTAGATAATACAGGTACTGAGCTAGTGACGCCTAGATCTACCTTTAATGCTGGGTTGGGTATCGTTGACAATATCATCGGCCAATTCAATGAGACGTCTACATTTACGAGTCTAAAGAATAAAGACACTTGCGAAGGTGAGGCTTGCTTACCGCCTGTCATAGGTCAAACCTGTACAGGTCCTACCTGTGGTGTCAATAGTGGTATCAATACAGAAAAACGCATCAATCCGTTAAGCTGGTTGGAATTCTAAGATGATGACTATTCAGGATAGTAATAATCGCATTCATTCGGTTAGGCAGCGAGGCTTTACTCTGATAGAGCTGATGATTGTCGTTGCGATTATCGCTATCTTGGCAGCTATCGCTATACCGAGCTATCGCGCTTATGTAATAAGAAATGCCGAGTCTGATGCTCAGCGCAAGATGTTATCATTGAGTATCGAGCTTGAGCAATGGCGTGCCAAGGCTTTAACGTATAAAGGCTACAAACCTAGGGCGGACACTATTGCAAACACTACAGGAGCCATTAACTCCCCCAGTATCAATCCACGTTATATCATTAGACTAGGATATCTTAATGGGTCGACTTTTAGTCCTTTACATGAAGGTACTGGACGTGCCAACGATTGGGTAATGATGGCAACACCTGTTAGTCTGACAGGGGCTAAGAGCTTTAAGCTCAATAGTCAAGGTTTGCGCTGTGCCAATAATATTACTATTAGTCTAACAGTCGCTGGCTGTGGATCTGGAGCAACGACATGGTAAATCAGCAGGCAAGAGGCTTTACTTTAATTGAGCTGATGATAGTCGTCGCTATCATAGGGGTGTTAGCTGCCATTGCTTATCCCAGTTATACAGGTTATGTACAGAGAGCCAACCGTGCAGATATGATGAGTGAAATGCAGCAGATCGCATCGAAGATAGAAGCCAATAAGATAACTTATAGGCGTTATGACAGAATACCCTTATCTTCTATCTTGTCAGGTACAGTTGCTGCTAATGGTAGTATAAATTTCCCTAGTTCGGGGACGGTGCTTTACACAGTTATAGTCGGTACAGGAACATGGGGAGAGGCAAGCTGGACGACAAGTACTGGTACGTTAGGAGGGCGTAATTGGACGATTAGAGCAACACCAGTTGCAGGTCAGCGTATGGCAAGTGACGGCAATCTTAGCCTGAATTACCTAGGAATTAAATGCCGCGGTAGTAATTGCAGCACTGGTGATAATTGGAATAAGTGACGATTATTTTGTCATTAAGATAACTGACAAAAAACGTCAGTTATCTTTACCTTATATTACCTATAATATTTATGCTGACAATTTCCAGTAGTTTAAGCGTAACATTCAATGTCAAATAAATTAAAAACAATAAGTTTTTACTAGTAAGTGATGATGTTTAATACAATACTAGCAATAAATCAATAACAACTACAATTTTGGCACGCTATCTGCACTGTTTATAATAAGAAACAAACACATTATATCCCTAAAGATAAAATGCGACTGTATCAACAACAGCCACTTATCTTTATATACCTCTAAAGGAGTTCTTATGAACACTGCTCAAAAAGGTTTTACCTTAATCGAACTAATGATCGTTATCGCTATTATCGGTATCTTGGCGGCGATTGCTATCCCTGCTTATACTGACTATACGACACGTGCTCGTGTTACAGAAGCATTGACTACTGCATCATCTATGAAAGCGACAGTATCAGAAAACATTATTAGTGCTGGTGGTACTACAATTGATACTACTACAGCATGCGACGGAGTAGCCACTGTCGGTAGCGCTGCCTCAGCAGCAACTAAAAACGTACAATTATCAACTTGTACAGGAGGTGTTATTTTGGTTAAAACAACGGAAGCAGCTAAAGAAGTCCCATTAACTTTAACACCTGCATATTCTGGTGACGCTGTAGAGTGGACGTGCAGCACTACTGGAAACTTTGAGAAGTATGTACCAGCTGAATGTCGTTAATAGCATTTAAATATTAGTAATGCGAATTTCATTTTTCTATCCTATTTTAGGGCTAAGTTATCTTAGCCCTATTTTTATGTCTCCATGGGTCAGCGCGTTTCAAGATATATGCGCTATATTCGCTCTAATAATATTGTTATCAATACAAAGCTATCGTAAAAATATTAAAATTGATAAAAGAGTCATATATATATTTGGGCTCATAGCGTTTATTCCTCTAGTTCAATATTTATTTGGCATATTATTTTTCACGCAAGAATTAGTTTTATCCCTTATCTATATCAGCATTTTTTTTCTAAGTATCATTAGTGGTGCGAATTTTAATAAATCCTTTAAAGGGATCGAAAGACTCTCTATTTTCTTTGTCTTTATCAGTCTTTCCTGCGTATTGCTACAGCTCATACAATGGAGCGGTCTTTATCATTCGGTATTGATCTTAGATAGCAACTCGCGTCGTCCTTTTGCCAATATAGGTCAACCCAATAATTTAGCCACATTGCTATTTATAGGGTTTTTCTCTAATATTTTGTTATTTAAAAATAATAAAATAAAAATGCATTTCTATATCTTGATAAGTGCCACTTTGATGACGGGTATAGTGCTTACTCAGTCTAGAACGAGCTGGCTAGTATTCATTGCCGTATTATTTATCACATTTCTTAAAAATAAATTGAACCTTTTTAGCACTATGCTGAAAAGCTCTATAGCATTTTTATTTCTCGTTTTGACTTTGCCCTATATAACTTTGTTCTTCCACGATCAAGGTTTGACTGTGACAGAAAGAATCAGCTCTGATTCTTCACGTCTCTATATATGGAAACAGATGCTCATCGCCATAATGGATAAACCATGGTTTGGCTATGGCTGGAATCAAACTTCGGTAGCGCAAACCTCAGTAACTTTAAAATATCCTTTAAACGTTTGGATTGAGTATTCGCACAATCTGTTTTTGGATATTATAGTATGGACTGGCATCCCTATAGGTATATCAATTATAGCTATTATTATTGTTTGGTTCTTGCAAACCTTTAAAAAAATAAATACCCCTAACCAACTGATATATTTTCTTATTATTACTGCTTTTTTGATCCATTGTATGCTTGAATATCCATTTGCATATGCCTACTTCTTATTACCAATTGGTCTGTATATCGGTATTTTGCATCAGCAAGTATATGAAACTAAAAAGTCAAAGGTTAAGGGTCTTGTGATCACTATAGTCAGTATATTGATAGTTGCTGCCATTATTATATCGAGAGACTATTTCTTATTTAATAATAAAAGAACCATTTACGCTTCTGAAAACCTGTTTTCTCAGCAAGTACAGCCTATATCCTCCAAAATACTATTATTGGATGCTTTAGACATAAATAATGATATTCTATTCTTAGATGAGTGTTATGTTTTAAAAAATAATAAATTTATAGATCTCAAAAACAGCTTTTATCGTTATCCTACTAATAAGAATTTAATAACCTACTATAAATCTGCTATATATAATAATCAGAACACTCAATATCCGGAAAAGTATATGCAGAAAGAATATTCAAATTTTAAATCTAGTTCGGAAATATATAATAACTGCTCTAAATTATAGTATGGCACAATGTATGCATCACACAATAAAAGATAATCAAGTCTGCTATCACTATGCAACCATCTTCAAAACTTCCTCATGAAAATCAATCAGGCTTTACGCTAATAGAGATAATGATGGTTATTGCCATTATTGGAATATTAGCAGCGATAGCTACCGCCAGCTATCAAAACTATATCCGGCAAACTCAAGTTATGTTAATTTATCAAGAGATCAATCACTTTCGCATGCCTTACCAGATACTTATCGATGAAGGAGCAGGAGTGACAGAATTTAGTCCTAACGGTCTAAATATGCCTGCTCAGACCAAATATTGTCAGTTCAGTGTCACCCCGCCCAATGCCAACGCCGCGACTCCTAATGCAGTGCAATGCCAAATCCAAAATCTCAGCTATTTATCCAATCAGACTTTAACTTTAGATAGAAATAATGATAGTAATTGGACTTGTCGAGCATCGGTTGGGATTGCTACGGCTTATTTGCCGCAAGCTTGTCGATGAAGTGTAGCTCAAGGAAGTTCTATTTAAAGCATTTTTCTTGCAAAACTAAAGTTGCAATGCAATTTTTTGACGTTTTTCAGGACTAAAGCCGCCGTCTACGTCTCAACTCATTAATATAGTTTATGACAAAAAAAGACCGTAGCAAAAGCCACAGCCTAATTTAACTTTAATAAAGTGTTCGAATTTTAGTAAATTATTTCTCTAAATACTGAATCTTACCTTCCACACCATCCCACTTCTCAGCTTCTGGCAATTGACCTTTCATCTCAGTAATATTTGGCCATTTTTGTGCCAGCTCCTCGTTTAGCTGAGTGAACACCTCTTGCCCTTTGGGTACTTCATCTTCTGAGAAGATCGCATTGGCAGGACATTCAGGCTCGCATAGCGCGCAGTCGATACACTCATCAGGATCGATGACGAGGAAGTTTGGTCCTTCATAAAAGCAGTCCACAGGGCAGACTTCT
>TARA_R100001369_G_scaffold52398_2_pt1 | contig 11559 bp, 10 predicted proteins | sample TARA_R100001369 | Tara Oceans TARA_R100001369 (sample SAMEA2621528) | marine metagenome | biome: marine biome (ENVO:00000447); feature: surface water layer (ENVO:00002042); material: "saline water (ENVO:00002010), including plankton (ENVO:xxxxxxxx)" | depth 5 m | reverse complement strand
CAGCTTCTTGGTCCGGTCGCGCTTTTCCAGCAGTTCGACAAGTTGCGCGTGGGTGAGGTCGTCGTATTTTCCGGCCATGTGCGAGGGTCTGCCCTTGTCCTTGTTTTCCGTCACCTTAGCGGTCCAAACTGGCGAACGGAAGTCGCGGTGTTCGTGATAGCCAACGGAAAACAGGCAGAAATGCCCCATGCCTTCCTACTCGTTTGACCGGCATTGGAACGCTTACACCCCGACCATGGCCGCATTTAAGGATTGTCCACGTAGATTTCGCTGCTGTGCCGCAAGTCTGTTTATCGCGGTCGGTTCCACCAGACACGTCGAGCACGGTGCGGTCGCTACCGGCCGGTAAGGGCTGGGACTGGCCATCCGCTGCGCCAAATATGAATGGCAGCAAAGGGCCGTCCACGTAGGGCAAGTTTTTCTGCACTTGCAAAATGCTGCGGGACGGCATTCGGTAAAGAGGGCTCGAACCGGGATTTCGCCGCACGGTCACGAACGACCGCTACCGGACAGAAACCCCTTGCCAGAACCTGTGTGCCTAAAACGGTCCTTTTTGGAAGGCTATGAATGTCGCTTCTTAGATCTTCGCAGCGGTTGCTCTAGTCTGGCCTGCCTGTCATTGCTGCACTAATACTAAATAGGTTTAAGGAAGGTTGCCTTGTTTTACCTGCCACCAAAGGAATTCTGGTATCTAACTGTTGCGCGGCTTTCAGTCTCGTTTGATGACAAGAAAACGGGAGTCGGAACGGGTTTCTTCGTCTTGGACGACGATCAGTACTTTCTCGTAACTGCGCGACATGTGGTAGACCCAACGTATCTATCGGCTGCCAAGAAGCGTCATGCGAAGTGCAATACCTTAGAAATTGCCTTCCAGTGTGCTGTCAATCCTGGCACGCAAAATGCCAATTTTTCATACCAGAGGCTAAACGTAACCGAACCAGACTTTTCTTATGTATCTAGCGACGTCGATGTAGCAGTCATTAAGATTCCAAGGGATGTTTTACCTATCCATCGAAGCGATGATCTAATCAGACCGTGCTCCTTTCCGCTTAGTTTTTTGGCGGGAAATAGCGATTTATCATTAAGATACGCGGGCGAACCGGTGGTATTTATTGGATTTCCTGACAACTCCCCCATGAATGTAGTCGGAGATAGCGAATTTCATTATCCACTGCTCAGGCAAGGGGTATTCGCTTATCCGCCCATCCACGGCATTGATGTGAACGGAGAGCTGGGGCACGATTACGGATTGATTGACAGTTACGCTCAGTCAGGATTTTCAGGCGGGCCTATTATTTCGTTGCAAAAGGGTTGGGCTGACGGCTCTTGGCATCCGAAAGAGGACCATCGTCCACCCAAAGTAATTGGGCTTGTTTGCGGGCATTATCGTTCCGCGCAGGATCGAGCAGATGGAGGCCATGCTGGCCTCTCTTTCTTCGCACGCTCAACTTCTATTAGGGATGCCATCGAGCAAGTTAAGAATATCTCAGGATGATATGCGCACTAGCTGCACTTACCTCTGCTCCAATAACCCTCGTTTTTGGCATATGTGCAAACCACCTCAGATCACGCTGCCAAAAACCCCGTTCCAAACCTAACCGATTGTTGAACGTTTCTGGCGATGTTGCTTCGGCTGTCATTCGCTGCGAAGCAGAAATCTTGGAACATGGGCTCTCTGCCGCCGTTAGATCGGTTGCAGCATTTTACACCCTGATCCACCACTGCCGCAGGTAGGGAGCGGCCCAAAGCCACCGTTTGGATTCTACAGCACGCCGCAGCGCGGCTTACCCGGATCGGTCATTCATGCTTGTGGCAGAAAATTGCGCGGTACAATGTATCTCATCTGATTTGAAGCGCTTCCTCTATGCGCAAGTGGATTAAAAGCAATGACTATAAAGTACAAGAAAGATGGGTCGGGATGGCATCGGTGGGATCTCCATCTTCACGGGCCAGGCACCAAACTGGCAAATGGCTACGGCGATACCAGTGAGGAAAATCTTCGCGCCTATCTCGAAGTGCTAGAGGACTCGGACGTTCAGGTATTTGGGATCACAGATTATTTCTCCTTTGACTCTTACTTGGCCGTTTCACAGGCGTATGAGCGCCTTTTTTCACACGGCACAAAGGTTTTTATCCCGAATTGTGAGTTCCGGCTCACGGAAACCGTGAGTTCGGACGGCCGCAATGTTCACACCCATGTCCTGATCGACCCTGCGCTTGCGTCCGTGACGAAGCTGCGCACTCTACTTAGCGATCTGCATACGCACAAAACTCGCGAAGGGCTGCACCTTCGCTGCAGCGAGCTTATCTCGCGCGAAGAATACGAACAGGCCACAATCAGCCTGTCCGATCTTCAAACGGCTCTCAAGAAGGTGTTCCCCGACGAGACGGCTTATATGATCGTCACGGCGGCCGGCAATGATGGTCTGCGCGGCGTTGACACGAAATCCGCCCGCAGCAAATCTATCTCGGATGAGCTTGACAAGGCTAGTCACGCTTTTTTTGGGTCAGACAAGAGCACCGACTACTTCCTTAGTACGCAACGCTACGAAGGCGGCAGCCCTTCCGAGAAGAAGCCCGTCTATTCAGGCTCGGATGCTCATGCGATGGCCGATCTTGGCAGGCTCTCCGGCGACGAGGCAGGATACCCGCCGACTTGGATCAAGGCCGATTTGACGTTTAGAGGGCTCCGGCAAACGCTCTTTGAACCAAAGGGTCGCGTGCATATCGGCGAGCGTCCCACCGTGTTGGAACGGCTCAATCAGGATGCAACCCGTTTCATCGCGGGGCTGCGCATCGATCAAATTGCGGGATATGCGGGAACCAACGGTTCTTGGTTCAGGAATGTTTCGATACCCTTCAACCCCGAGCTAACGGCTATTATCGGCAACAAGGGGAGCGGCAAGAGCGCCATCGCTGACATTCTTGGGCTCCTCGGCGAGTCGCGCCAGCAAGAGCATTTCTCGTTTCTGACCGACGAAGCCCGCAACCGAAAGTTCCGCCAAAAAGGCTATGCCGAAAATTTCACGGCAACTCTGACTTGGGCAAGCGGAACCGAGCGCACGAAAAAACTCGATAAGGATGTTGACGCGCTCCGGCCCGAAGCTGTCAAGTACCTTCCCCAGAACTACTTCGAAAGCCTGACGAACGAGATTGAGGTCAAAGCGTTTCGCAAGGAGATAGAAGAAGTTGTTTTCTCGCATGTGGAGGAATCCGACCGCATGGGGAAATCGTCGTTTTCAGAACTCGAAGACTTGAAGACTGCGCAGAGCAAGAGCGACATTAGCGCCCTAAAGGTACGTCTGCGCGAGCTAAACATCGAGATCATTGAACTTGAGCAGCAAGCAGACCCTTCGACCAGCGCCCGGTTGAAGGAGCAGTTGAATCAACGGCGCGAAGAGTACCGCGTCCTTGAGAATTCGAAACCTGTGGCTGTCGAAAAGCCGGAGGAAGAAACGCCCGAGCAGCGCGCCGTGTCCGAGGAGATGGAACGAACGCGAGCCCTTCAAGCGACTATAACGGAACGTGGCAAGCAGGCGGTCGATCGACTATCGGCCATCAAGACCGACCTGACGTCGCTCGGATCGCTCAAGGAGTCCATCAACGCTCTCGACGCTCACGTGAAGCAAAGTAAGGAAGAGCTTAGGCCCATCTGTACACGCTTTGGCCTGGATGTTGACATCATCGTTTCCCACAAGGTCAGCACCGTAAGCATCGATGCCAAGGCTACCGAACTTGCCTCCGAAGTGAAGGTGCTGGAGGCCGAGCACGCTGGCGAGTTTACTGGAGGCACGGACTTTGCTGCGCTCACCAGCGTCCCCTCTCTACGCAAGGCCCACCAGTATCTCGCTGATAAATTGAAGGCCTTGCAGGAAACCCTGTCCGCACCGCAGCGCCGCTATCAGCGCTACCTCCAGGCCCTTTCTGAAACCAAGAAGAAGATGGAAGAGGTCATGGGAGAAGATGAGAGCCTCAAGCCTGGCACCATCAAGGACTTGGAGACCCGTATCCGCTACATTGAGGAAGACCTGCAGGCGCAACTTGATATCCGTCATTCCGACCGCGACGATCTCGTGCGTTCGATTTTCACATCCAAGAAAAAGGTGCGCTCTTTCTACGAAGGCCTCAAATCCAGCGTCGAGGAGAAGCTAGCAACCGTAAGTTCGGAGGCATTCGATGTATCGATCGACGCGTCATTTGTGCCGTCGCACGAATTTCCGGGGCGCTTTCTGGAACTCGTGACCCAGACGGCGCGTGGGCCGTTTCGCGGTGCCGTAGAGGGGCGCAGCGATCTGGATAAGCGCGTGACAGACGTGAACTGGAATGATGTTGAAACCATCCTGAGTTTTGCCAAGACCATCATTGCCGACATCAAAGCGGATGATATCTCGAAACAGATCAAGGAAGTTAAGCGTCTCTACGATCTGCTTTTCTCGCTGGAATATTTCGAGCCGCGTTATGAGCTTCGATTGGGAGGAAAAAACCTGAACCAGCTTTCCCCAGGCGAAAAAGGTCTGTTGCTGCTGGTGTTCTACCTTCATCTCGACAAAGAAAAAACACCGCTGATTATCGACCAGCCGGAAGACAACCTTGACAATGACAGCATCTTCACCGTGCTCGCACGTTGCATTCGCGAGGCTAAGAAATCTCGGCAGGTGGTATTGGTCACTCACAACCCGAACCTTGCCGTGGGGGCCGACGCCGAGCAAATTATTTATGTGAGGCTCGACAAGGCCGACAACTACAAATTCACCTATGAAGGTGGTTCGATTGAAAACCCGCGTATCAACGATGCCATCGTCAAAATTCTGGAAGGCTCCAAACCAGCGTTCGTTCAACGGCGACTGAAATACCAGATAAAATAGAGTGTCCGCGACCTAACGATGCTGCGGAAACAACGCGTCGTCGCCGCATATCTGCTTCCCGCCGACTATGTAGGTCAGTTCGAGTCCGGCAGCGTGATCCTGACGGGATGTCCGCTTCCATGTTTTGGCAAGAATGCGTTCGCACACGCAGAGAATGTCCGCTTCCCGCCCTTGATCGGCTGCGCGTGAGGGGCGTGGCGAGGACCGGAGCGTCGAGCAGGGTGGTGTCGTTGGATAACAACGCCAATGTGTCGGAATCCTTCTACGATGAGACTGCGCAGGCCACGAGGGGGACTGTTGTGACTCTCGAAGGCGAACCGCGGAACGGAGCCAAAATACCGAACATTTGCCGCCACTTTCGAATTCCATGCGTTTCGCTTGAAGGCTTTATGGAAGAAGAAAACTGGACCTTCTGACCACCAAAACAGAGAAACTGTAAGGCTTTGAAATCAAAGCAATCACAGTCTCATTAACTCGATCTCATTTTTGACGAGTTCCGACAACTAAAACATCGCTGGCCTAATGCACCGATAATCATGGTTATGTTAATTATGTCAGTATTCTTGACCTATATCGCCAGCAAAATCAAACCTGACCCTTGCCAACATAAGCGACATTTTCACAAGGATTACCCACCCACATAGGTACTAGCTTTCCTGTGTTCCACTCATAGAGCCAGCCCACATGCGCACCCGTATCACGGTCAACGATCCGTTTAACCGGCGTTGCACTTTGTCGACATTCGACCTCGCGCTTTCTGGCTGTATGAGTGTTGTCGGCGCGAACGCTTGAAGGATCTGAGAACGATCTAGCTGCGATATTCATAATTTTCCCTTTGGCAAGAAACAGCCACCACAAACAACGCTGGGCGTGCGCTTACAGATGCTAGTGACCTTCTAGCGGGAGTTGTGTTAGATCCTGCAACAAATGCACGACAAAGAACGAAAAGCAGCGTAAAGAAACGAAAACTAAGGCTGTAACGAGTTGATTAAGAACGGTAAATATTTTGTTGAGCCGCAGCAAACTTCAGAAAACTTCAAGGTGCTTTTCATCCGCCTTGCCGCTGAAGGTGCAGGCAGACCTGTCGATGAGAACGGGTTTGCTGATGGATCGTGGACGCCCGAGACGCTAACGCAGGCCATTTCCGAACTAGAAGGAAACCAAGCAGGCATCGAGCTGCGGACGGTGCAGGTGTGGTTTCACGACAACCTCAACGGCATCAGCACAGAGAATATCAAGTGGCTAGCGCGGATATTTGGCTGCAACGATCCAGATTGTTCATCACAGTGGCAGGTAGCGCTAAGCGCTGCAAAAGAACGTCTGGCGGTTGAACGCCGAGAGAAGCGTAGCGTTTCAAAAGCTGCACTTTCGAACGCCCCGCCCCAGGATCACAGCACTGTCACCGATGGTTTTGATGATACCCCGCCGATCCAGACCTCCATGCCGACAATGGAACCTTTACAACGCAGCCCGAAGACGTTGGCTGAACGCGTCGAATGGACACTAAGTGGGGCGGGCTCGATCAATCTTATAGTCACATACTGGCTTGTATTTTGTGGGCTTGGCTTCATGAACTCCATACTGGGAACGCTGAGCGTAACATACAGCCCAACCGCTGACTTGTCGAAACAGGTTGGTTTTATTTGGGCGCCAACGCTCACCATCCTGCCGCTGATAGCACTTCCATTATACATTCTTTTTTCAAGCAACCTTATCACGTATTGGAGGCGCATTGGCCGCCCACGATGTGTATCTGATAGGTCGCGATCGGTCATGCCCAGAAGCAATGAAGCATGGTTTTCCAAGGTAAACGATTTCTCGTTCTCATTTCAGTCAATTATAGCGTTCTGCATCCTGTTTGTTTGCGGCTTTCAGCTATTTTTTATCTACTTTCCCGCCTATCTCTCGGGCACCACAAATGGTGTTCAGATTGACCGGTTTCTTATCGCGCTTGTTCGTCCTGATGTAATATCGATCCCCGAAGCTATGGTGCTGACGGCTGTGGGCTATCTCTACACTGCGTCGTACATTTCCGTTTTCATGTTCGGTCTGCTTTTCATTGTCATCATCGTGCTTGATTACCACGATATTTGCAGAACGCTGGAGCTTGAAGACAAGTCGGTTGATCGTCTTCACATTCACAATGAAGGCAGAAAAATTATCTGGGGCAGCTTTAGGATTGCGGTCTTGGGTTTGTGGCTTGCCTTACTTCTGAAGTTGCAAATTGCTTATCTGTCTTCGGATAGTGAGGACTTTGTTAGCTGGATGACGACAGACATATTGTCAGTGTTTGGAACAACAACAGAGACAAACGGTTGGCTGGACAATACTTCGATCACAAATTTCACAACGTTTCTAATGGTTGTTGTCACTGTGACTGTTTTTCTCTTTGCAGCCATAAAGGCTATGAACGTTTTTCCGCTCAAGCGAGACAGGGATAGCACCGCGCTTTCTTGGCATGATCCGGAAATCATAAGAATGATAATCGTGATAGCTTTAGTGTCTGCAACCTTGCTGCTAGTAGGGCGGTTCGAGGGCTTCTCTCTACTCGTGGGCGCGAGCATCGTTGCTTCATTGCACGTATTATCTGGCCCTAAACTACACACTTTCCTAGGTGGATGATGGAACAAGCAAAGTTTTATAGCGAAATTGCAGATGGCCCCACATCTTGCAAAGCATATTGGATGCAGACGGAGGACAACTTACGCGTTCGTCTCAGCATTTACAGGCCTGAAGCAGACCCCAAAGGTACCATTTTGCTCATGCTGGGTCGGTTTGGATACGCTGAACGTTACGGCAGGGTTGCGAAAACTTTTGCAGATCGAGGGTATGCAACCGCTGTCATTGATTGGCGCAGCCAAGGTCTATCAGATCGAATAGCTAAAGATCCGCTTGCGGGACACATTAACCGTTTTTCCGATTATCAGAAGGACGTGGCTGCGATGCTAACCGCGTTGGGTGAACTCGACTTACCCAAGCCATACTATCTGATTGGTGTTTCAATGGGCGCACTTATCGCTCTGCGCTCATTAGTGGATGGTCTTGAGGTGGCGGCTGCTTCCTTTATCTCACCAATGTGGGGCATCAAAATGTCCCCCATAGAGCGAGTTGCTGCGTGGCCTCTGTCTTGGGCTTCCCAAAAAGTCGGATTGGGCCACAAGTATGTTCCTGGCGAAAGCTCGGACATCTATGTCCTAAACACGCCGTTTGAAGACAATAATCTCACGCATAACCCTGCCATGTATGAATATTGGATGGAGCAAGCGCGCAAAGCACCGGAGCTTCAGATTGGCGGGCCAACCATGTCATGGCTTTATGAAGCGTTGGCCGAATGTCGGGATCTTTCAAGGATTAGCTCGCCCAATGTTCCGTGCATCACATTCTGCGGTGAAATGGACCAGTTGGTTGATAACGCGGCGATCTTGGGCAGGATGGAAAAGTGGTCGAACGGAAAATTTCAAATGGTCCGTGACGCAAAACATGACGTGCTTACTGAAACCCCGGAGGTCGGGGGTGACGTCATGGGGCAAATTTTATCATTCTTTGAGGAAAACGCTCATATGAACTGATGCGTTGTCCAAAGATTCGTCGCCACAAAGCTATTGAAGTGTTGCCGACCTTCGTCGTATATCCTTATACATTGCATGACAAGTTATAAACTTTGCAGCATGAAGGGAACACGTCGATGAACAGCTTTCTCAGGTCTTCCGCTCTCGCGCTAGCTGCGTCAGCAGTATACGTCACTACACCTACAGCAGCAAAGGCATATCAAGTTGATTGTGCGATCTTACTCTGCTTGTCAGGCGGGTGGCCAGCGTCAGCAGAATGTGCCCACGCGCGCGCGGTCTTCATCCGTAGGATCACACCTTGGCCCATTGAACCCCCTCTTCAAATCTGGCGATGCCCTATGGGTGTAGCCTACGGCAGCGCAGCAACACCGTCGCAGCAGCTACTCGACTTCGCGTTCAAAGACGCACCGCCAGTGATGCAATCCTATCCCGATGATGACCATTATTTTGATACGGACCAACAGCGTAGCCTCAACAATCCGCAACCAGTGTCGGCACTTCTCGACACTTCATCGACACCAGAGATTACGATAGCTGACCTGCACACCGACGCTGGCGACTTTGATGCTCTCAAATTCTTGGAGCTGGCCCAAGACAAGGCGGACATTGATATCAGCGGAGCGGATTTTGATTTCGTGAGGTCGATCCGCGTCTATGACGTAAATATTCGTGACCGCAGGAACCGTGATGGCTGCGAACATCGGGCAAGTATTCGGATCGGAACGTATGGAAGCCAAGGCGAATTTTCTTGGCAAAGCACATCTAATCGTACCGTCGTACCTGCTGCCTTCGGTCCTACAAGTTCAGGATGCCGAACCATCAGGGCCGTTTTCGTCGACTGGCGGGACTTTGAGAACAACTACGGGTCTGAACGCGTCGATTACTAAGCATAGTGCCGCGCGTCTGAAAGAACACTATAATTGCCAATAACGACTATCAGTTGTATCACGAATACCATTGATCGTTAAGAATCAGAGCAAGGAGCAGCACGACACCCCAAAAATGAAAACCCCCGCGAGGCGGAAACCTGCGGGGGGGGCTTAGAACGGGACGCCAATCCCATCCGACCTAATACATTCAAGGTCTGTTCTATCCCCTCCCAACAAGACGAGCAAGTAAAAAACGCATCTGTGCGAACACAGAAAATTTGCCCGATCACCGCTTCGCTTCACATGAGCGAGGATAGAACAGTGACCACATCGACCATCCCCAACAGCGGGGATTTTATGCGCCTTTTCGCGCGAACCCCAATGACAGGGGCAGCGCTCCGGATCGCAAACACGTTGGCGGGCTACATCAGCTATGACGGCAAATTTAGAGGCGCACCGCGCGGTTTCGCAGCCTTCACGATGAAGGAGTTGCAGGCGGTCACTGGGATCAGCGACCGCACCATCCGTTCCGCCTTGGACGAGCTGGCGCACCTGTTTGGTCTGACCATCGAACGCCGCCACCACGAGCGCCATCTTTTCACATTTTCCAAGGTCTATGACGCGGAGGAAAATGCCCTCCCTGACGAGAATCCGACACCGGCTGAGACCACCGATATTTCCCTTGAAAAACGAGTAACCGGCAGTCCACCGCCGCCTTCACTATATACAAGAACAAAAAGTAATAATGATACGCCTTCGTCCATTCAGATTTTGGAAGGGGCTGGGTCGGTTTACCAAACACCGTTCGCCGCGATCATTGAAGATGCTAAGAAAGGCACCGAGGCCGAAGGCATGGACACGCAATTTCTGTGGAAAGGGTTTCATATGCTCAACGCCCGCAACGAACGGACGATAGCGCCCCTGTCATGGCTTGTGGCCTTCGTCCGAAAGGCCAAGCCCATGTTCCAGCATACGCCTAAAAAAGCCCAGACAGCGGCCTCAGCCCCCCGCTGCACCGATCCGATTCAGCTTATGGCTAAGCCAGCGCCCTTCGCCAACCGGGCATTCCATGAAAGCGACCTACGCCGTGCGATAGGCGCCGATGCCTACGAGCGGCGCGTAACTACGATGCAATCGACCCATAACGTAACTCGCTTTGCGGCCCAGCTTGCAGTGCATGGACAGGCCGTCAAGGAAGGGACCATCAACCGATGAAACCGATTGCTTCCGCCGCGGTATTAATTTTTCCACCGAAGCTAGCCCGATAGGAATCCAACATGCCCAAGACAATCAAAGTTTCGCAATCAGACCTCGATGCTGTCATGAACTGGATGGCAGAGTTGGACAGCGCCAGCAGCTACGATGGGTTTACCTATGCCAAGTGGACCCTTGCCCGCCCCGTTGAAGCTATTGAACGTTTGAGCCAACAGAAATCAGGCGATTAAGGTGACAGTGTTGCAGCTCGACTTATTTCCCGAGCAAACCTACCTGCGCCGTGTCGATCGAGCTGCAAATAAGCAGCGGTTCTACGTTCTATTCGTTCAGCCCACATTGTTCGGTGGCGTCGATCTGGTCTGCGAATGGGGACGGATAGGTTCGGCCGGAACCGTTCGCTTCATCCCACATCGCGATACAGGGCAAGCAATCGACACAATCCGAACCATCACTGCCAAGCGAAAAGCGCGGGGCTATGTCGAATAGCCACGTGATCAGATAGACACCATATAACACACTGGAAATCGGGTCACGTTATGAATAGCTTAAAGCTAGCCCGACTTTCGAGCCTTCTCTCTAATCATAAACGCCGAAAGAAAATGAACAGTTATAAGCAATCGAACCGCCCCGAAGTGTTGAAAATTAGAGCTGACATGATCAAAAAAGTCGGCTTCGCCTTCCTACTTGCGGGATTAACCCCTGTGTTTGCAGGGATCATGGGAGACTTCGGCACTAACGATCCTATGTTGGTTTTTTGGTTTGTGATCGGCGCTTTATCTCTCGGGGTCATCATCCTTTTTCTTTCTTATTTGTGTTATGTTAAGGCAGACAAAGAACTCTTTAAAATCGAACAACAAAATTCCAACTAGCGTCCTTTCTGTTTGGCCCCTGCCCCGCCGCCTTGTGGCGTCGTGTCACCGCGCTCTAGGCTACAGCCGGCAAGCGGCTTTCGCCCCGCACCCTGCACTCCCCCTCTCCCTGATCCAATAGACCTGGCCCTGTCTCTCCGAGCCAGTGCGAGGTCTTTGGATCATGGTCGAT
>TARA_R100001369_G_scaffold58714_1_pt1 | contig 11572 bp, 8 predicted proteins | sample TARA_R100001369 | Tara Oceans TARA_R100001369 (sample SAMEA2621528) | marine metagenome | biome: marine biome (ENVO:00000447); feature: surface water layer (ENVO:00002042); material: "saline water (ENVO:00002010), including plankton (ENVO:xxxxxxxx)" | depth 5 m | reverse complement strand
ACCGGTCCCAATGTGGTTAAAACCGTGACCAATGAAGAAGTGAGTTCGGAAGAATTGGGCGGGGCTATGACCCATGCCACCAAATCCGGAGTTACCCATTTTACAGCTGAAAATGATCTGGAGTGTCTGGGGCAAATAAAGGAACTTGTTGGTTATTTACCGCAGAATTGTGAAGATTCCCCCATGTCGCTCCCCTATTCCCTAAATACCGAGATCCGGGAGAAATTGGAAACCATAATTCCCGAAAATGCCAATCAGCCTTATGACATGAGGCATATCATCAATGAAATCATAGACGAATCCCCATTCTTTGAGGTCCATAAGCATTATGCGGAAAATATTGTAGTGGGCTTTGCCAGATTGGCCGGAAAAAGTATCGGGATCGTTGCCAATCAGCCTATGAGCCTAGCCGGGGTCTTGGATGTAAACAGTTCCAAAAAAGCGGCACGATTTACCAGATGTTGTGATTGTTTCAATATTCCCCTTTTGGTATTGGTAGATGTCCCAGGATTCCTACCAGGTACCGATCAGGAATGGAACGGCATAATAACCAATGGTGCCAAGCTGCTGTATGCCCTTAGTGAGGCCACGGTTCCCAAAGTAACGGTTATTACCAGAAAGGCCTACGGCGGGGCCTATGATGTGATGAACTCCAAACATATTGGGGCCGACCTCAACTATGCCTGGCCCGGTGCCGAAATTGCAGTAATGGGGGCCAAGGGAGCCAGTGAGATTATCTTTAGGAAAGAAATAGATTCGGCAGAGGATCCGGAGGCCAAACTAAAGGAAAAAGAGGAGGAATATGCCGATAAGTTCGCCAATCCGTACAGCGCAGCGGAAAGGGGGTTTATAGATGAAGTAATCCTTCCCAAGGATACCCGGAGGAAATTGTTAAAAGCCTTTGCGCTGCTAGAAAATAAAGTGGTGCAACTGCCCAAAAAAAAACACGGTAATATACCTTTGTAATCCATTGCCGACCGCTTAGCGTAATTTTGAATCGATAACAAGACATGAGCAATTTAGAAGAACTTATACAATTACTTACTTTAGAACGTATAAACGACAATACCTTTGTGGGACAAAACTATCAGGCCCCATGGGGCAGGGTCTTTGGGGGACAGGTTTTGGGCCAGTCATTGCATGCCGCCTACCAAACAGTATCCAATGATAAGATGGCCCACTCCATGCACGGGTATTTTATTTTGGGGGGAGACCTGAGCATTCCCATTACCTATGAAGTAGATTGTCTGAGGGACGGACGTAGTTTTACCACACGTAGAGTGGTAGCCAAACAGAACGGCAAGGCTATATTTAATATGGCAGCATCCTTTCAGATCAAGGAAGATGGTGTGGAGCACCAGATTACCATGCCCAATTTAATTACCCCCAAAAAGTTAATGAACAGCTTGGAGCAAATTGAGGAAATGAAAACTACAGATCCGGACTCCTATAACCTTATAAAGCTTACCCATCCCAAGGTCTTCGAATTTAAACCCGTTGAACGGTTAACCGCCCTACTGGCCAAAGACGGCCCACCATTCAACCATATGTGGATGCGCGCTACGGAAAAGGTAAAAGCCGATTTGCCACTACAGCAACAATTATTGGCCTATGCCTCGGATTATAACATTCTTACCACCGCTTCCCTACCCCATCGTGAAGAACTTAGAAAGGGGAAGACCTTTTATGCCAGTATAGACCATGCTATATGGTTCCACCGCAATTTTAAAATAGACGAATGGCTTTTATACACTATGGACAGTCCCAGTGCGTGCAATTCCAGAGGTTTTTCCAGGGGGAGTATTTTTGATAGAAATGGTGTTCTGGTGGCCTCTGTGGCACAGGAGGGTTTAATGCGCAGCACCAAGTAGATTAACAACACAGGATTGTTCGAAATTAATTTTAGGAACATCTCGTCATGCGATGGTGCCCGATACCCATTTTTCGACCCTCTTAACCGTATATAGATCAGTGTCCAATGATTTTTGAAAAGGCCCAAATCCATGCTTTTCACAATCTATTTCCTTAGGTCAAACTTACGCCCGCCTTTTGCTGACGGGCTTGGATAGATGAACTGCTCTTCGGTTAAACACCGATAATATTCATAAAATAGCTCTTGGATCATTGAACACCTCTGCGGTTTATCCCTTGTATAATACCGTTTATCCGAGCAAAAATATCCCTCTCGTTTTTTAACCATTTTTTTCCCCTTTTGACCACTAAATTTCTGTTTAGTCCAAGGCTAGTCGAATTTTGCCGTATAACATTAAACAGAAGATATGAAAACATTATTACTCGTTAAAGAAATTTATTTAGAAGGATTTAAAAACTTGGGAAACATCATTGTCAGAAATTATTTCAAAGCTTTCCTATGGTTCAGTGTAGCTATGTTTGCCGTTGTATTGTACGCTTTCATTTTTAGATTGACCACTGGATTCGTTTGGGATTAAAAAAGGCAGATATGCAATAGTATGAAAGTTATGCAATATTTAAGGGAATTATTGGTGGGAAAAAGTGATGGAATCGAGGTTCCAATGACACTAAAATTGTTATTGATCTTGGTCTTCCTTTGCTTTTTCCTAGCCTTATTCTCTATTCTGTTGTACACCTTTGAATAGCATTGCTTTGTTGCAAAAACCTTAGGTTCTGCAAACTTTCAATTTTACACTATTTTTTAATGTTATGTAGTTCCCCCATTTCAACTGTATAACCAAGATAGTTTTTTTTGATGTTGCTCCAAGCGTAAATTGATCTTGAAATAAACTATGGATATTATCCAAAATATTGGAAATATTCCATAATTTAGCATACCCTTTTTTGGTATGCCATGAACAAGACAATACTTCATTTGGATTTGGATACCTTTTTTGTATCCGTAGAGCGACTTCAGGACAGTAAATTGGAGCATAGGCCCATACTCGTTGGTGGCGTTAGCGACAGAGGCGTGGTGGCCGCATGCAGCTACGAGACCAGAGGTTTTGGAGTGCATTCCGGCATGCCTATGAAAATGGCCAAGGAACTCTGTCCGGAAGCCATTATCATAAAAGGGAATGCGGGAACCTATAGCAAACATTCGGATATCGTAACCGATATTATCAAAGAACAGGTACCGGTCTTCGAAAAATCAAGCATAGATGAATTTTATGCAGATCTTACGGGAATGGACCGCTTTTATGGTTGCCACCAATTCTCTACCGAATTGCGCCATAAGATTATCAAGGAAACCGGACTTCCCATTTCCTTTGGCCTGTCGGTAAACAAGGTAGTATCCAAAGTAGCCACCAATGAGGCCAAACCCAACAATGAACTGAAGATAGACATAGGCCATGAGAAACCTTTTTTAGCGCCCTTATCCATTAAAAAAATACCTATGGTAGGTGACAAGACCTACCAGACCCTCCGCAATTTGGGATTACGCCAAATAAAGACCATCCAGGAAATGCCCATGGATATGATGCAGCGGGTATTGGGTGCCAATGGGGGCGTAATATGGAAACGGGCCAATGGTATAGACAACACCCCTGTCATCCCTTTTTCCGAACGTAAATCCATTTCCACCGAACGTACTTTTGAGAGGGATACTATAGACGTCATTAAACTACGGGGAATCCTTATTGCCATGACCGAGAATCTGGCCTATCAGTTGCGGAGGGGAAAAAAACTTACCGCCTGCATTGCGGTAAAAATTCGTTATTCCGATTTTAATACCTATTCCAAACAATTAAAGATTCCGTACACCAGTGCGGACCATATCCTGATCCCCAAAATTTTGGACCTCTTCAACACATTGTACAACAAAAGGCTGTTGATTAGGCTTATCGGTATTCGTTTCAGTCACTTGGTTCAGGGCAACTACCAGATAGATCTATTTGATGATACCGAGGAAATATTAAACCTATACAATGCCTTGGACAAGATTAGGGAACGCTATGGGGACAAGAGTGTTATAAGGGCCTCCGGCATGGACGCCAAGACCATTGGCAGAATGCACAATCCTTTCAACGGACAACCCCCTATTGTATTGGCACATAGGAAACAGTGAACAGTGCTAGGTGGCTGAGCGGAGTCGAAGCCACTGGAGGAAGGAAACAGTGAGGCTGTGCCCAAAGTTCAAAGTTGGAAAGTTCAAGGTTCAAAGTCGTTTCCGTCATTTAGGAGATTCAGTCAACATACCTGAAGGCTGGCGTAGTCGAGAGCGAAGAAGACAGCAAAACTAGCAATCACGCTAAAAAAGGCACCTTCCCCTAACTAGGGGAAGGTGGGTCCTCAACTATCAGGAGAGGAGACGGAAGGGGTGCCAGCTTATGGTTTAGGAAATAGGTTTATTAAGTAGTAGTTAACATCCAGCATTCCAAGATCTTTAACTTTAAACTTTCCAACTTTGAACATTCAACTTACGTCTACGGTATATTCAAATACTTATGGGTCTGTAGGGACACTTTCCATTTGGGGTTTTGCATTACATACTCTACGATCCAGGGAACTACCTTGTCCCTTACGCTCCATTCCGGCTGCAGGTACAAAATGCAATCCTTATTGGTCTTGGCCGCCTGTTCCTCGGCAAAAATAAAGTCGTGCTTATTGTACACGATCATCTTTAGTTCGTGCGCCTTGTCATAGATAATGCCCTCGGGCAACTTGTTTTTTTTGGGGGACAGACAGATCCAGTCCCAGCTTCCTGAAAGCGGATAGGCTCCGGAAGTCTCTATATGGGTCTTTAAGTTTTTGGCCTTAAGGGCATCGGTTAGGGGCCCCATATCCCAAGTAAGGGGTTCTCCCCCGGTAATAACTATGGTATCGGAATATTTGGCCGCATTGGTTACAATATGGTCTATCCCTGTTGGAGGATGGGTTTCCGCATTCCAACTTTCCTTTACATCGCACCAATGGCACCCCACATCGCAACCACCCACGCGAATAAAATAAGCCGCGGTCCCCTTATGGAAACCTTCGCCCTGAATAGTGTAAAACTCCTCCATTAAAGGCAGCATAAGGCCTTGATCCACCAACGCTAAAACATCTTCTTTTACCATGGCGCAAAGATAGAAAATACCCCGCTCTGGCACTACTAATTAAGAAAAAGATATTTTGGCAGGCGCTAACCCCTGCTTTTCCAATAAAATGGTAAATTAAATTTTTATAACTGCCCGAAGAGTACACCTAAGGTTTACGTTTGTAAGAAGAAGATAATGCTTATCCAATTAACGCAATTGTGCTATGGCAAAGGTAATTGAGTGTCAAATTAAAGTGAATCTAAAATTTGTCAAAAAATAACGTACTACAATAACAATTAAACCTAATTGCCGGGCTAACTTGCTTAAGAAAACGTCATATGAAGAAATAGGTGGAAAGACAGATTTTCTATTCGGTTTGTAATTGCTAAATTAGGCGCTTGAATATTGTGGTTAATGATATAAAAATTCGCCGTATACCTTTTAAAAGATGAAATACCTACCGCACTTTATGAATATTTGGAGCGCGGCACCTATTAGAAATAAGAGATTAACCCACGACCATATAAGAAGAATGAATAATTTAATGTTCACTTTCCATGCTAATAAAAAATGGTTTTTATTCCAGTTGCCATTATTAAATATTCCAAAACGACCATGATAAAAGAGTTTTAAGACTTGTGAACGCAAATATAACCTACCTAAAAAATTAAATTTTGATCAATGGGGTTTTTCAATCAATTAGAGGAGTTCTTAACTCAGGCAAAAACAGAAAATTTAAAAACAAAACATTTTAGCTCAGAATATTTGGGAACTAAAGTTAAGGTTAGTTTTGGGCAAGGCTATCGCGCAAGAATTCCTTGGATTTCTTTTTTAAAAGAGCCAAATACAACAAGTAAAGGTATTTTTCCAGTTTATCTTTATTATAAGGATTATGATATTCTTATACTAGCTTATGGCATTAGTGAAACGGATAAACCCGAAATGGAGTGGAATATTGATAATAAAGAGACAATTCATGAGTATTTTGAAAAAAATTATAATCAAAAACCAGACCGATACGGAGCATCATTTATATTTAAGGTTTATGATCTAAATGAAAATTTGAATGAAATTACTATTGAGAAAGATTTAGAGAAAATAATTGGATATTATAAATCTACACAAACAGGGAAACTAAGCAATGCACAATCTCATCTAAACTATTCGACACCTTTTTCTATATTAGACTTACAAAAAGCTTGCAAAAATTCCGGACTAATTTACCCTGATAAATTAATTACACGTTTTATAGGTTCACTTTTAACTAAACCATTTGTAATATTAACTGGTCTTTCTGGTTCAGGAAAAACCAAGCTAGCTCAGGCATTTGTGCAGTGGATTTGTCAGGAAGAAAGCCAATATTTCGTTATTCCCGTGGGCGCAGACTGGACCAATCGAGAACCGTTGCTAGGGTATCCTAATGCTTTGAAGCCGGAAGAGTATGTTAAACCGGACAGCGGTGTTCTCGATTTAATTATTCAAGCGAACAATGCGCCTGAACTTCCGCACTTCCTGATTCTGGATGAAATGAATTTGAGCCATGTAGAACGCTACTTTGCCGACTTCCTAAGTGTAATGGAATCAAAGGAAGAAATTCCATTGTATCCGGAAGGCACGGTTGACAATGGTGTTCCTGCAAAACTGAAAATTCCTAGCAATCTATTCATCATTGGCACTGTGAACATTGATGAGACCACAAATATGTTTAGCCCCAAAGTGCTGGACAGAGCTAATACCATTGAGTTTCGGGTTACCCAAGATGAGATGAAAAACTTCTTGGGCAATATTAAGGACATCAACATGGATGTTTTAACCGGCAAAGGTGCTGGAATGGCAAAAAGCTTTCTAAACATGGCTACCAATAAATCATTTACTACCCCAGATATTGATGTCGTCAATAATGCTTTGGTCAAGTTCTTTGGCGAACTGAAAAAGACTGGGGCTGAATTTGGTTACAGAAGTGCCACGGAAATTTTGCGTTTGATTCATCAGCTAACAGTATTGGACGGTAAACTCTCAACCAATCAAAAAATAGACATTGCCATTATGCAGAAGCTTTTACCTAAGTTGCACGGTTCACGCAGAAAATTATGCCCCGTTTTGGAAACGCTCGGCTCATTCTGTATTTCGGGTGACACCAAAATCATCACCGATGTTTTTGAAAACACAGACATAGACTTCGAAGGGTCTAACGTACTCTATCCTCTTTCTCTCGAAAAAATTACACGTATGTATAACGGGGCTGTTGACAACGGATTTGCAAGTTATGCAGAGGCATAAAAAAAAGTGAAATCAGTTTCAAACATAGAAATAAATCTTGACAAAGTTCAAGAAGGCCTGCGGCTCTGGATAGATGCTCGCAGGCCAGATTCTTTGTTTGATGCACAGGGAAGCGCCACCAAACACAATGAGGCCCGCTATCAACTTGTTGAAGGATGTTTCTATGATTATCAAATTAATGATTCCAAATTTGTACTTGATGATATAGGGGAGAACATTATACAACAACACAAGCGGACTACAAATTTGGGAACAATTGCACCCAACATTTTTGTAGGTACGCTTTCCATTCCTCTGTTAGAAAAAGAAACTTCTGAGGAACGTGGCAAAGTCGAACTTGAGGTGCAATCCATCAAATCCAGTTATCGTGATGATTACAGAGATATGCTGGAGCTAATAACCGAAAAATGTACTGACCTTTTATTGCGGGCCAACTCACCAGTTTCACAACATTTTGAAATAGATTACACCAAAGCCAGTCATACACTCTATCAAAAATTTGCCTTTATCAAATCAGTTATCGGATCAGATGAATTTTCAGAAGCTATTCACAGAATTGTATCGGCACCTGTAACGAAATGGACCGAAAAAACGGAAGAAAAAGACATCCGAAATGCCAGAAGAATTTCAAACACCAACATTAAGGAAATTCTAAAAGGAGGTAAACGAACAAGATTACCTGAATCACATTATCTGAGAAGTTTTGGCATTAAAACATTGCCTGAGAGAATTACTACCATCCGCAAAACGGATTCAGTGGACACACCTGAAAACCGATTTGTGAAACATGCCCTAGAGAACTTTCTAAAATTCTGCACAGATATAAATAACATAGCAAAAGAATTCAACCATAAAAAAATGGTAGACGAATCAGAATTAATGATTCGCGAATTGGAAAGTCAGTTGCATCACTCTGTTTTTAAGGAAATTTCAAGACCAACAAGCTTAAAGCTTAATAGTCCTGTACTACAACGAAAAGAAGGTTACCGTGAGGTGCTGCGTGTATGGCTTATGTTCGACCTCGCCGCTAAACTTATCTGGACGGGTGGTGATGATATATACAGTGGTGGCAAAAAGGATATTGCTACCCTTTATGAGTATTGGTTGTTCTTTAAATTGCTCGACCTATTTCAATCTATCTTTGACATTGAGCCAAAAAATATTTCTGATTTGATAAAAGAAACACCTGATGGCTTAAACCTGCAAATTAAGCAGGGAAAATTCACAGCACTTAGTGGTGCATATAATTCAGGAAATAGAAAGCTTAATATTTGCTTTAACTACAACCGTTCATTCAGCGGCAAAAAAAACTATCCTGACTCTGGAAGTTGGACAACTACATTAAGACCAGACTACACTTTGTCTTTCTGGCCTATTGGTATTTCAGAACAAGAGGCTGAAAAGCAGGAACTTATTGTTCATGTACATTTTGACGCTAAATACAAAATTGCCAACCTTAATGATTTTCTAAAACAAGACACAGAAAATGATCTAGATGAGGAAAAGACAGAAAACCGAAAAGGTATTTATAAAAATGCAGACCTTTTAAAAATGCACGCATATAAGGATGCTATCAGGAGAACTGGCGGTGCTTATGTTTTATATCCCGGAGACAAATCAATTAACCAAAAGGGCTTTCATGAAATTATTCCAGGCTTAGGTGCATTTCCAGTAAAGCCATCTAAAACCGACAGCGGAATCGGAGAACTGAAGGCATTTATTCTGGAAATCATTGAACACTTTATAAACCGTGCCTCACAGAGAGAAAAAATCGCATTCAGAACTTTTGACATTTACAAGAATCCACCCGAATCCAACAACTCAGTCAATGAGCCTTTACCAGAACCATACAACGCAAATCGAGACTTAATACCTGACGATACTTTTGTATTGGTGGGCTATTATAATTCTCCCGAACAATACGACTGGATTACACATAACAAACTATACAATTTCAGAATGGGTTCGGGTAATGGCTCTTTAACCCTTGACAAGGAAACGGTTAGTTCAAAATACCTATTGCTTCATACTTCGGGTGATAATCACACAGGTGACTTATGGAAGATTATAAGCAGAGGCCCAAAAGTTTTCTCGAAGGACGATTTAATGCGACAGGGATACCCTTCCCCATCGCAAGATAATTACCTAATTATTCAAATAGAACCAGTAACCGACTTGGAATTTAGAAATGTAAGGTGGAATTTTAAAAATCTTACAAACTATTCATCAGGTAGAGCTTCCGCTTTTCCTTTCACAACCAATCTAACTGAGTTAATGAATAATAAAACTTGAAAGATGTGCATGCCCCTAAGTACAAAAATTGCCAACCTTCCCCGCTGGCGCCAACCTGCCTTATTCGACAGACAAGCGAGACACTTAGGGTATTGCCTTACCCCAAAAAAAAGTAAGCAAACCCAATGATTAAAATAACACAGGCAAATAGGGAGCACTCCCAAATAATTGCCGAAATAGGAAAACAGGCCTTTTGGGAATCTCACGGGCACAGCGCTTCAAAAGAAGACATCAACAGCTTTATTGCTAAAACCTATAGCAAGGCGGCCATTAATAAGGAATTTGAGAATGCAAATATCCTATACCATCTGGTCTCTTTGAATGATAAAATTGCAGGCTTTTCAAAAATTGAATTAAGCACTTCCAACGTTAATATCAAGGATCCAAACATAACTAAGCTGGACAGGTTGTATCTTTTAAAAGAATTTTATGGAAAAAATTTAGGTGCAAAGCTAGTCGATCTTATTATCGAATTATCTAAAGAAAACCATCAGAACGGTATTTGGTTGGCTGTTTGGAAGGAGAATCAAAAAGCTCTGAACTTTTACTTAAAAACTGGATTTAAGATTGTTGGGGAGTTTAATTTTAAAATATCGGAAACTCACTCCAACCCCAACCACATCATGTATCTAAAATACTAACCCTATTCCCTTAAAATTCGTAAGGTAGGGTGAGTTCAAATGAATTTTAATGGCTAAGAGGGCTAGGGCTGCCGTTATGTATAAACTTATTTTCAATTATTTTTGATTTATGAAATGAGCATTGACCAAATTAATTTTAGCATACACTATCAATAATTATGGCGACAATACAACTAAACTCCCTGTCTTCCGGTAGACAGGCTTAGGTGTAACTGCCCGCTAATCGTTAAAAAAATAAATGACAGCGGGGGGCGCAGCGATTGTTTTATGCAGAACCTTCTTGTCACCCTCATTTTTAGGTTAATATAAATTTTAAAGAGATGAAAAGAATCGTTAATTATTTCCTACAAGGCTTGTTATATATAGCACCCTTGGGAATCACGGCCTACATTATATATGTCATATTCAATTTTATAGATAATCTATTGCATGACAAGCTAGAGGAAATTTTTAAAATTGATATTCCGGGATTGGGATTGGCGGTAATCTTTATATTTCTTGTTTTGGTCGGGATCGCAGGACAAAGCATATTTGCACAACCATTTAAGGTATTGTTTAAACGGATTCTTGAAAAAGCCCCTTTACTAAAGCTGATATTTTCAGCTTTGAACGACCTTTTCTCGGCCTTTGTTGGTAAGGAAAAGAAGTTTAATAAACCTGTGATGGTCTTGGTGAACCCCATATCGAATTTAGAAAAGTTGGGTTTCCTCACCGAAGAGGACTTAAGTATCCTTGATGAAAAAGAAAAGGTAGCCGTTTATTTTCCACATTCCTATAATTTTTCCGGAGAGTTGTTCATAGTACCTAAAAACCAAGTAAGGTTAATTGATGTAAATCCTTCGGCCGTTATGAAATTTATTTTATCAGGGGGTGTTTCAGGTATCGATGAAGAAGAAGATACTCCCAAAGATTAGAAACCTATGGTATAGGTCAGCAATTTTATTCATTGTTGCCCTAATGGTGCGCTTGTAACTTATTTTAGTCAGTTCCTTATAAACATGACGCTTATTTTGCCCCAAAATTAATAACTTAGGGCTTATACGCTAATCAAGTACCTGGTTATAGGTTACTTACAAAATCAGACCTTATGAACCCAAAAGTGGTGGATAGATTTTTAGACAGGGCCAAAAAATGGAAGCCGGAAATGACCTTATTGAGGGAAATCTGCTTGGATTGTGGCCTTACGGAAGAATTTAAATGGATGCACCCCTGCTATACGTTCCAAGACAAAAATGTTGTCTTAATCCATGGTTTTAAAGAATATTGCGCCCTTCTTTTTCATAAAGGAGTCCTATTAAAGGACACCAACAATATGTTAATCCAACAAACCGAGAACGTACAAGCCGCCCGTCAACTAAGATTTAC
>TARA_R100001369_G_scaffold46737_1_pt1 | contig 11614 bp, 10 predicted proteins | sample TARA_R100001369 | Tara Oceans TARA_R100001369 (sample SAMEA2621528) | marine metagenome | biome: marine biome (ENVO:00000447); feature: surface water layer (ENVO:00002042); material: "saline water (ENVO:00002010), including plankton (ENVO:xxxxxxxx)" | depth 5 m | reverse complement strand
TATTACAGTACGTGCATCAACACTTCTATCTGCTAGTTGTCCTAATGCCTCCTCATCACCCTGTAAAGCTTTATTAATAATACTCTCTTGTCCCTCAACAAACTGCTTATCTGCTGCAGACAATGAACCAGATGAATCAGTAACAAAATCTCTTTTAATAATCTCATCTAATTCTTCAGTAAGTTCTTCTCCTTGCTGCTTAATACTAGATGCTTCTCCTGATCTACGTTCTATTAACCTTCTTTGAGTTTCTGATACTCCTGCAGTAGGAGATAAGTTTCTTTCTAACCATGCGCTTGCTCGTTCTACACTAGGTATTTCATTAACATACTTATAAGGAGAAGAAGTTTTAATAGCTGTTGTACCAATACCTCCAACTGTAGCTACACCTGCTCCTAATAAAGGACTAAGTGTACCTTCAGCTATACCTTGTATTGCTATTTCAGTAGGGTTAATTTCTTCTCTTAGGTTTAAATCTATTTGAGTATTTTGTTTATCATAGTTTTGATATGCACCACCTGTACCAGCAACCGCACCTTCTGCAGCTAAACTTTTCAAGACTGCAGGTGAAATAAGTGTTTTCATCTTTGCCTGAATATACTTTTTTATTCCTTGTTTAGCTGCTTCTTTTGTAGCTTGTATTGCTACTGTACCACCACCCGCAGTAAACGCACCTGCAATAGCTGAAGCAATATTAGTAGGATCAGTAATTCCTCCTATGCCATAATCAACTATAGCAGCCAACTTAGGTGCAGAGTCTTCTCCAAAGCTAGGCATTCTGTTAACAGCATCCATAGATACACCAAGCAAATGCCTATCAGTGTCATCCATATCCTCTACTTTACTTCCTACTTGAACAGTATCTAAAAGATTAGATTCAAAGTATCTATTCTGTGTAAGAAAAGCATCAAGGATATCTTTGTTATTACCATATGCTACTGGTTCGCCTAAACTCTCTAGCGAATAGTACATTGCATCTATAACATTCTGATCTTCTTGTAGACCATCATAGGATGTAGCGGCAGGTTGTGCTTGTTGTTCTTCAGACATTATTATTGTCGTTCCTTCATGGAAGTAGCCTTAACTACGTCTCCCTTAGGGGGTATTCTAGGCGGCGCTTGTGGTGATGAACCTTCTGCTGCAAGAATAGCTGCACTTACATTAGCTGGAAACTGTTTAGATTTAGCCATTGCTACCGCTGCTGCAGGATTTTGACCTACAGCCTCTATAATTTTTGCTGCATCTCCTGCATTTATAGCACCTGATGCTCTTGCTTTTTTCAGTGCAATATTAAGAGTAAGCATCTTCATCTCACCATCAGCTTTTAATCTAGCATCCGCTACATCTAAACCAGCGACAGCTAATTCATTTGCCCTCTTTTCTTTAGCATCATTCTGCATCTTCTCTGGCATATCTCCAAACGCAATTGCTAGTTGTTGAGTAGTATGTTTTTCTGGATCAGCTGCAGCAAACTTCAATAGTCCTGCAGCAAAATCTAATGCGCCAAATTCCATATCTTTATTCTGTGCTGCTAAGATTCTTCTTTTCTCTGCACTAAGTTTAGCTTGTTCTTTATTCACCTCTTTTTGTGATGCCATCACATCTGATATACCACTTAAATTATTATTGCTATTTAGTGACGCCATCAGATTTTTAACAAGTTCCTCCTGACCACCTTTTCCTTTAGTGATTGTTTGTTTTTGTTTTTGATCAGGTGTGATAGTCCCTTGTCCTAGAATATTCTTTTTCTCTTCTAAATTTTTTCTAGCCTCTTCTAATCCTTTTCTAGTACCTCCGAAATTTTCACCCATTACATCAATTTGTGCACCTGCTTTATCAACATACTGTCCAGCTTTTTTATACAAACTTTTAGATGGCTTAACTATCATATCCATTATAGCAGGAGAATACTCTTCTTCTTTTACCTCCACTTCTTCTGCTTCGCTTACCATCTCTCCTGGTGCTAAAGTAACTAAACCTCCCTTCTTAAAGCCAAAGTTACCACCCACATTAAAATTTTGTCCTTTTGCTCCACCGGGAGTAGACTGTCCTGGCTTAGTAGAATACTCTGCTGGACTAGCTACTATACTTCTACCTATCTGCCTACCTAAATTTTGAACTTGTGAAAATTCTTCTTCAAAGCTAGGAGAGTCTTCATTAATAAATTCTTGACCCTGAGATAAAGATTCTCTGTTAGCTTTTTCTGTAATCTCTTCTTCTTGTTTTTCTAATAAAGAAGGTTTTTCAGGTTTTCCTCCTTCAGCTAAAGCAACCAAACCACCTTGGTTAAGACCACCAAATGCTTTACCTGCACCTAAAGCTAATCCTCCTATTCCTGCTGCTTGCTGCAAGAACGAAGGAGCAGGTGTACTAGTTTGTGTCCTCTGTAATGTAGAGGCAGGAATAGGTGCCGAATATCCTCTTACAATAGCATTATAATCTTGTAAACTTCTTTCAGGAAATGTTCTTGCAATCTCATATTCATCTTGTGCTATATCTAAACCGCGTTGTGATTGTGCTTGACGTTGTGCACCAACAGCTTCAAGACCAGTTAATTCTCTTATACGTTGAGCAGGAACTTGTGCACCTAATCCTGTAAACTGTGCACCAGCTTGTCTTTCACGATCACGCTGTTGTTGTAGTCGTGCTTGTGCATCTTCAAAAGCTGCAGCACTACCACGTGATTGTATATCTCCTAACCTTTGTTGTAAGTTACGAGACTGTTCTGCTTCAAGAATAGCATGACGAGAACCACCAAATCCTCCTGCCTGTACAGCTTGTGCACCAATCCGCTGACGTTCTACATCACCTAATCTTTCTGCTTCTCGTTGTTGTATACCTATAACATTCTGTATAAATGGATTTGAGAATTGACTTACTGATTCAGCAGTAGGTGCTTGTGCACTAGACGCAGTCAATCCAGTAGCTATATCAAAGAATGGCTGACCCGCTCCTACTTGTCCCTGTAATCCTGTAAATGCTTCTTCTTGTTCTTCAGCAAAACCTGCGATACGTGGACCATCAAAAGGTACATATCCCTCATCTTCTCTTCGTTCTTGAATAGCTTGTCCCTTTTCAAGAATATCTGTTACAAAAGGTTTAAGTTCATCAGGAATAGTAGCTTGCTGAGTAACAGTAGATGAAGCAGCCGGAGGAGGAGGAGGAGGTGAACCACCACCACCAAATTGTACAAGATTAGTATTAGGATTAATTGTTCCTGAACCACCCATTGCACGCAAGACTGCCATCTCTTGCTGATTAACATGAGCAAGTTCAGTGTCCCCGTCAATACCTTTACAAGCTAACTCCTCATACAAAGTATTATACAGACAAATCTTATCTGTGATTGTAAGATCATTAACAAAATTTTTCAAGTCCATCACTATATATCCCTTGTTATAACAGTGTAGTATTTTTTAAAGTTGTATTTCTTAGTCATCTTTAACCAGCCATCTCTAGCATATCCTTCTATTCTTTTTATCCCTAACTCTCTTGCCCATTTAATTATGGGAGAATCATCACACATTCCATAATCAAACCACTTCTTAATTGTATGTGGCTTAGTCCCAATAAGAGGCATTGATAATGCTTTAAAATTAGGATACTCTAGTATCTGAGTAATGCATATTCCAAACATACCGTCTTCTTCATCTACTGCTACCCATAATTGTTGTTGACCATGTATTAATGAGTAATATATATCTTCTATATTTCTTTCTCCCATACTTCTATCTAATGGTTTCTGTATGAAATCTTTAATGTAAGGCCAAGTAACTTCTATGCAGTTTGTTTGTATTCTTATTATGTTCATTAATATCCATTAGTATTAAAAGGACTATACGGTGGTAATGGTTGAGGTTGAATAGAATTAGGCTGTTGTATCATTGTATCTTCTACCATCACTGTATCTACAGTCTGTTGTGGTTGCATCATAGGAGGTTGTGGCATCATCATAGGTGGCTGTAGTGGCATAGGTGGTGGAGGTGGTGTAGGCATTCCCATCATAGGTGGTGCAGGAACTGAAGGTGGTAAAGCAGGAGGCATAGCACTTAAAGGAGGAACAGGATTAGGCAGACCAGTAAAGTTAGGTGGAGGTGTGGGCATAGATTGAGAAGTAGCAGGAAGACTGCTTAATCCTCCATAAGCCATAGAAGGTTGTTTACCTAAACCTGTTGGCTGTTGTGAGTACTGTGCCTGTTGCTGCTGCATAGGTAACTGTTGATTACCTTGCATGTAACTACCTTGTCCCATTAATATTCTCCAATTATCTTATGAACTAATGTTCCTGTTTTTTTAAAATCATAACCACTTAAAGTTTTAAGTAAACCATCTCTAACAATACTTTCTATTCTAACACATCCTTGTTGTTTAGCATATTTTAGAATAGAAGAATCTTCTTTCCAACATTCATGTACCCAGTCCTTAACTTTAAAACCACCTCCTCCCACAAGAATTATCTGATATACTTTTTGAGTAGGATATATTACTACTTGTGCATTACAAGCTACTAGTATAGAGTTATCTGTATCTTTAACTATCCATAAATCTTGATAACCTTCACATAAATAAGTATATATGTCTTCTAATCTTGTTTCTCCAAAACTCCTATCTAACGGTTTAGCTAAAAGATCAGAAACAAAAGACCACATATATGGTATAAGTTCTTTATCTACTTTTATAATTTTCATTTAGGCTAACTGTGCTAGTCCTTGTTGTGGATTCATTTGTTTCTGCTGTTTTGTAGTACCAAAAGACTGTTGTCTAATACCCTTCATAAAATGATCTAGCTGCTCTGCTCCTGCATTAGAAGAACCATTACCTAACATAGCTACTACGTCCGCAGGTATAACATATTCATCCCTACTTAGCAACGCTTTATCAGGATTATCCCCTTGTACTTCAAACAACATTTGATCTGACATGCCATCACCTTGTCCCACTACCTGACCTTCATAATAACGACCTATATCTCCTCCCTCTGCATAGTATTGACTAATACCTCCACCTTCGGCAAAGTTGGGAAGAAATTGCTTTATTGTCTCTAGTATAGAATCCATAGAAGATTCATCACCTTGACTACCCATTCTAACAGGATTAGGTATATCAGATGAATCACTCAATGCTATTTGTTGACCAGTATAAATTTTATCTGGATCAGAAATCCTACCTAAATTAGCTTTCATAATATCATCTACAGATATGCCTGATTTAGCAGCTAACTGACTTAAAGTATCTCCCTGTTGTACAGTATAGGGCGTATTTATACGCTCATCAACCATAGTTTCAGAAACTACATCCTGAGAAAGAGAATCTAATCCTGTTCCTTGACCAACATTGATTGGAGCATCTATCTTAAACTCAGATAAGAAAATATTTTCTGCTACATCTCTTGTAGGTTTTTTCATATTAGTATGATGAATTTCACCATAAGCATTTAACATTGCTTCTGTATCACCCTGTGCTATAAGTGGTAAATACTGGTCACTGCCTTTAGCTAAATTTATATTAGCATAAAATAATTGATCTTCTTGCTCGGAGGTTAAAGACAATACATTTTTTTCTAAATCTTTTGTACTCTTAGTAGAGTTTATATCTAAAGTTTTTAACCACTGAGGAATATCTTGTTCTGCATCTCTATAAATTTTCTGTAATCTATTTGCAGCAGTTTTTACTGAATTATGTTCACCCTTTTTAGCTTTAGGATCAACCTTCGTTAACCATTGATAGTTACCTCGTGCACTACTTTTATCATTAATCTTATCTCTTCCCCCACTACTCTCTACATCTCGTGTTCTTTTAGCAAATTCTATAAAAGGAGCAGGGTCTGTTGCTCCTAGCCTATTCATCATATGTTGTAAAGATATAGGCAAGAAGGACATTTGTTCTGGTTGTCCACCTCCATTAAAACTAGGAGCGTTATTAGAACTATAAGAACTGGAATTTCCATTAGTCATACCTCCTCCTGATAAACCTATTAAACCTCCACTTGCTGAAGATTGTAATCCTTTTGCACCTGTATCAAAGTAACCATGTTTTCCTAAACCAAACTCTTGAAGTTGTAAATGTCTTGGAGAACTTTGATTATTACTTTTATTAATAAGAGACATTGCTTCAGGGTTTGATGATAGAGTATGTGCTAGTATAGCGGATAGAAATCCATTTGTTCCTTGACCTTGAATATTATTGAATATTTCTTGAATACCCATAGTCTTTTGTGATGAGGGAGTAGACACACCTCTTGTAATTTTTCTATCTTCAGGTGTTTTTGATAGTGCAGATAATGAAGAACTACTAATAAATTCTTTTGACTGACTGTCTGGAGTTAAACCAACTAAACCACCCTCTGCTACAAACCTATAAGGAGAAACTAAAGGTTGAGCATCGCCACCCTGAATATAACGATTACGTATTTCTTCTGTAGTTCCCGCAGGTCGTTGTTCTCCACCAACTAACCTACGAGTACGAGGAATATAGGATGATCCTGATAGAGTTAAATCTTCTTCTTCAAACTCACCATATTCTGGTGGTTGGGTTAATACATTACCTACTGCTCCTATATATGTACTGGGAGAACTAGCTAATTGACCCGCTCTTTCAGAAAAAGAAATATCACTTGGCATCATTCCTGCATCTATAGATTGCTGTCTTGTTAAATATCCACCACCTAAGTCTCCACTTGATACTTTATTTAAATCATCAGCACCAAAAAATTGTTTAAACTCATTGGGTGGTTGGTAAGTTGTAGGATCAATACGTGCAAATGCACCTGCAGGTATGTTTGGTGCGGTAGTGGTTAAAGCTTGTCTTGAAGCTACATTTGCAGCTTGGCCTGACAGAAAGGATTGATCAGCCGCCCTCGAAGCCGCAGTCTCCAACCCCCTTGGCACCATAGTATTAGCTGCTTGTACTGGTGTCGGCAATAACGATTTGTACTGGAGTGATGCGCCGGGTGCCAAAGGTGCTGATAAACCAGCCGCAGATGCTGCTTGTGTTGCTGCTTGTGATGCTGCAGTACTACCCGCTATACTAGCAGTAGTAGAACCTATAGCACCCGGTACTGCTTCTCCTACACCTGTGAATGCTGCTTCAACACCTAATTCACCAACACCACCCATCACACCTTCTGATCCAAGTGCCTCTAAACCTACAGGTGCACCTGACATAAATCCGGCTGTAACACCTGACATTAAACCACCTAGTGCAGCTTGCCCTACGCCTTGACCAGCAGCAAGTCCACCAGCAAAACTACCTAGTCCTGCCATTGCACCAACTGCCAACATACTTGTACCAAAAGTAAATGGTGCTAAAGCTGCACCAGCAATTGCTCCTATTGCAGGAAGAAGAGATTTAAAACTAAATGCTTCAGGTAATCCTGTGTCTGGATTAATTGTTAACTGACCTAAAGAAGATAAACCTTGTAGTTCATCATCCCTAACATGAAGCAGATGTGTATCTCCGTACCTACCTTTTTCTTCTAACTCTTGTGCTACATCACTATAAGGAGGTTTTCTTGACTGAAGCATACCACCCTCTGCTCTACCTAATACAGGTAAACCAGTCTGAGGATTAAACCCTTGACCACGCATAGCTGTTATCTGCTGTGCTTCCATAGGAGACATATGCATAAGAACAGGATTAGTAGGGTCTTTCATAGCCAAAAGTCTAGGAATACCCCGTTGAGGTGGTTGCATATAAGCCATTTATAAAACTCTCTGTGGATTCATGTAATTAGATTGAGCCAGTGTCATATCTGCTTGCATAGTACTCTGATTATTATACAATGGTTGCTTCTGATTCGCCAGACCAACAGTAGTTGTCTTACCGAAATACTCTGGTTGTTGAGTTAAACCAGTATTCATATTTTCTAAATAAGTATTATTCAGTAAATCTTTATATGTTGTACTTGTCATTAGTTAAAGTCCACCCATCCTGTTCCACTTACAAATCCTCTAAACTTACCTGCACTTGCAGCAAATACTACATTACCACTAGCAGGTCTTCCTATAGAAACTACAGTAACAACTGTTAATATATTAGAAGCAGGTCTAGTATTTAATTCAGTATCTCTTGTCTCTAATAAAAATTTTAATTCATCTGTATATACTAACAACTCTCTATAAAATCTTTGTAGGTCATCTGTTTTTAAACTAGTATAATCCGGTAAGTTAGGATAAAGCATTATCGTTTACCATCCGGTTGAGCAGCTAGTCGTACACTACCCCATCTCCATGATGTGCCTAGAAGTCCTGTAGAGACTCGTACATTGCCTTGTCGTCCTCTTGCTCTAAAGTCTACCTTCTTAGTATTACGGTTAATGGCGAATGGTCCTATACCTATTGTAGTGGCAGCAGGATATTCTTGTGTATTTATTTTAAATTGTAGTACTCCAGTATCATTAAAAGAATAGTCAGGAATAAGTCTATTTACAAACATCATATCTGTACCATCTGCTATATCAAAGTCAGACGATTCAAGAAACGAAGTGAGAGCAATAGATGTATCACCTGTAAATACAGATGTAGGTTCATTTGCCCAGATAAATTGACCTGTACTTGTAGGTATACTTACTGCTGGGTTACCACCTGCTCCTGTACCAGCTAATTCTCCTGTAGCAACTGTATTATCAAATACATTACTATCTGCAAATGTAGTATAAAATCCTGTACCATATGTCCACACATCTTCCATATAATTATAAGCAACATATGCATTAGGTTCAGTTGATTCTCCAGAAGGGTATAACCAAACAATTTCATGAAACTCAGAATTAATAGCTGCAAATATTTTATCTTTATTTACTAAGTTTATATTATCATAAACAAATCTACGAACAGTACAATCAAGTTTACGTACTCTACCATCAAATGCATAGAAGTTATTCTCACCCATCCAGAAAGATGCACCATCTACAGCTACTGCTGCATGTGGACCAATAGCGCCACAGTTGCTACCTAATAGAGTTAAGCTAAAGATAAAGGGAGGACCAACAAATTGTAGTCCATACATACCGTTATCAGTAAATACGTGAATTGCATTACGTCCTCGTATTGCACCTTCAATACGTGTACCTTCGATAAGTTGTAGTTCACCTGATGTAGAAGAAACTGATGGCGTCCAGTTAGTAAAGTCTTCTTGATCTGACCAACGTATTAGTAAGGGATTAAAATCTCCTGTACCAAATTCATTAGTACCTAAAGCTATAGCATGTCTGTCATTAGGAGATACTACTATACTATTTATAATAGAAGGACTGGTACTAACTATAGTTGCTCTTTCAGGTGTAATGCTTGCATCTGCATCCCAATGAAATAGTTGACTACCTCTACGTACTGCTAACATATCTTCACCCCAAGTGTCTAATGACCATTGAGTAGCAAGGAAAGTAATGTTAGAAGATAGAGCGGGTCTACTCCAACCTCTACCACCAGCAGCAGAAGCTAAACTTGTACCTGCATTATATACTCCAGCACCATAACCTAATCCTTGTATATTGTTTGCTTGTCCAGGAGCAAGAAGAAAACTAGCTACTCCTTTACCACCTGTCACAGTACTAACTGCAGTATTTAAAGTACTTACATAAAAATGATTTAAGCCACTAGTAGAAGCAACTACATAAACTGGTCCACCAAAAGATGTAGCAGCAAAGTTAGTACCTTGTGTGAAACCATTTAAAGAACAAGCAGAAAATAAAATAGAGTCTCCTACACTAGTACCTGTATTATTTAAACTTACTTCTATTAGAGGACTACCTGTTGAAGTAGCAAAACTTCCTTTTGTACCTAATGATCCAATAGATACAACTTCAGTAATTGGAGTAACATCAAAATTAATATCTCCTGATAAAATAAATAATTTTTTTTCTGTTCCTACTGATAAAAGTTTTTGTGTATTATCGTTTGCCCATGTAAGCAAGTCTCTACCTACACCAGCAAAAGCAACCGCATGTTCTTTCTGATAACCTCTTAAATTTTCTGGTTTGCCTCTCCTAAAACGTACACGATCACCATCAAACCAAGAACCAGCTTCAGCATACTGAGTAGTCTCTCGGTGAAATCCTGGTTTAAAATCTAGTTTAAAAAATTTAGAAGAGGTGGATGTCATTTCTTATCGTCCAAAGTTTTTAATTACAACTGAATCTACAGCAGAAGTTTCTCTTACATTATATACAAATAAGTCTACTGCACTTACAGAGGTACTTAGGACAGGAACAGTACCAGCCGGGAATTTATATGCTCCTCCAAATACCATAGTCCTTGACCCTGTACCATCTTGAATAAGATATATTGTTCCTGATTGACCCACTGTAGGATTAGTAGGATTTTGTAAAGTAACATTAGCTGTAAGAGTAACAGAAAAAGCATTATTAACTGCAAAGTTAGGAGTAATAGAAGTAGAACCTACTAGTGTAGTAGGTGTATTAAATACTTTAGAAGTAAATCCTGTAGCTGATGTAAAGGAAGCTGTACCTTGAAACACTTTATTTCCTGATATATTAGAAGATACAGAAGCTTGGACATATTTTACATCAGCAGAAGATACAGGAATTAGTTCATTAATCGAAGTACCAAAATTTAATTCAGAAGCAGTTCCTAAATTTAATCCTATATTATTAAGACCAAAAACAGAAACACCATCACAGTATATTAGTTCACTAGAACCTACAGGAATTGCTCTACCTGTTCCTCCTGTAGCTGCACTAGTTTTAACTGTAAGTGTTGAACTACCTACTCTGGTTGATTCGTCATTAATAATATAAATTTTAGATTTAGCAGGAATAATAACATTAGTATTTGCTGATACTGCTCCTGCAAATTTTAAAACTGCATTTCTTGATTGTACTGCACTCCCATTACCTAAAGGTAAAACAACATCACTTCCTCCAGCACAGACATGAACAGAAGTATATCCTGTAATAGCAGAGTCAATTAGTTTAATAACATTGTCATTAAGGATCGTACCCCACGTATTAGGATTTTCTCCATCTGATTGAAGTTCTAATCTTAAATTATCACTAAAAGAAGCCATTGCTATTTTCCTTAAAAAGAGTTATTTTTAAAACTAACTGGTGAACCGGCAGCAATAATGTAAACAGTTGTATCTTCTTTATTAGGAAAAGAAATAGACAGGATACTTGTTTTTATATTATTATGATCTATATAACTACCTATTACTTCTTTTACAATAAAAGATAAAGAAGGATTTAAATTTAAACAATCTTGTGTTATTGTTTTTTTAAAAATACTTTGGCGTAGTAGATGTCTATCTTTAGAATCTGCTAAAGCTACTGCCATTATATCTCCTTCTGTTCTACAGATAAAAAAAGATGATACTTTATCTCCTTTAGACCAAGTTTCTTCTTCTCCTAGTGTACTACATGCTGGAAGTGTAGCAAAGAATATACCAAGAATAAGATATTTTAAAAACTTCATTAGTTTTACCCTAACACTTCTTTTCTAGGATCAACAGGCCACTCATCAAACTCTGAGGCTTCCTTACCTGCATCTTGCATCTCTGTAGTGTAGACTGTCATGGCTTCAAGACCTGCAACATCTGTTGCTGCATCTATGGTAGTTTCTAAAGCTACAGCTTTTGCTCTAAGATCAGAACGCCACTT
>TARA_R100001369_G_scaffold92225_1_pt1 | contig 11618 bp, 14 predicted proteins | sample TARA_R100001369 | Tara Oceans TARA_R100001369 (sample SAMEA2621528) | marine metagenome | biome: marine biome (ENVO:00000447); feature: surface water layer (ENVO:00002042); material: "saline water (ENVO:00002010), including plankton (ENVO:xxxxxxxx)" | depth 5 m | reverse complement strand
CCAAGAGAAAGGTGAAAAATATAAAACTACTAATGATATATCTTAACATGGGCCGCTGTTGAATTTTCTACCAATGGGGTTACAATTTCTATATCCTTTATCCAGTTATCAGTTTCAGTTTCTAGATCGCTAGTTAAATCTTCATAATTGGCAATATATCCACATGCCCTGGAAACAAACTTATCTATTCTAGAGTAATTGAAGTACAAGGTATCTAAATCCCCCCCCTCAACGGTAATTGTTTCACCGCTGGAATCTGTAGTTTCAACATCTGAAGAGTTGCTAATAAAATAAAATCCTGTGGTGTTTTCCGTAACCTTTAAGGGAATGGCTATGGAATCCGTATCGGTTCTGTCGGATACGGTAGTAACTGTAGTATTCTGACCAACTCCAACAATTCTAAAATCGGTTACATCCTTTAGTTCGGTGGGGTTATCCACATCATAAAATCTTATGACTAGTAGTGGGGTGTCCCCATCTATGCAGATATCATCTTTTTCACAGGCTCCAAAACCGATCAATACGATTGTTAATAGAATAAGGATATGGGATTTTTTCATATTCTGTTGGACTATTTGGTCCGTTTTTTCAAAAGTACAACATTTTCAACATGATGGGTTTGTGGAAACATATCCACTGGCTGCACTTTTAATATTTCATAATCCTCCTTCATCATTTCCAAATCCCTGGCTTGTGTGGCGCTATTACAGCTAACATATACGACCTTTTCTGGGGCTATAGATAATATTTGTTCTACAACGGCCGCATGCATACCATCCCTGGGTGGATCTGTAATAATTAGGTCGGGCCTACCATGTTCCTTAATAAAACTGGGATTAAAGACATTCTTCATATCCCCAACAAAGAAATCTACATTATCTATTTTATTTCTTTTTGCATTGGCCTTGGCATCCGCAATAGCCTCGGGAACAGCTTCTATCCCTATTACCTTTTTGGCTTTTTTGGCTACAAATTGGGCGATTGTTCCAGTACCTGTGTATAGGTCGTAAACCAATTCGTTTCCGGTAAGTTCGGCAAAATCCCGGGTTACCTTGTATAGCTCATATGCTTGGTCCGAGTTGGTTTGATAAAAGGATTTGGCATTTATTTTAAACTGAAGGCCTTCCATTTCCTCAAAGATATGATCCCGTCCATAATAGCATATAATTTCTTGGTCATATATGGTATCATTTTGTTTTTGATTGATGACATATAGCAAGGAAGTTATTTCCGGAAAGGTTACTGCCAAATGGTTCATCAATAACTCCCTCTTCTCCAAATCGTCCTCAAAAAACTGGACCATGACCATGATTTCACCGGTAGAGGAGGTGCGTATCATTACCGTACGCAACATGCCCCACTGATTCCTGGGATTAAAGAAAGATAAATTGTTTTTGATGGCGAAATCCTTTATTTCCAACCTTATTGCATTGGAAGGATCTTCCTGCAAATGACATTTTTTGATGTCCAATATTTTGTCCCACATACCGGGAATATGAAACCCCAGCGCATTTTTGTCGTCAATTTCCTTGCCGGAGTTTATTTCCTCCAATGTTAGCCATCGGCTATCCGAAAAAGAAAATTCCATCTTGTTCCTATAGAAATACTGTTTTTCAGAGCCTAGGATAGTACTTGTTTTTGGCAATTCCAAATGACCAATTCTACGAAGGTTGTTCTCTACCTCCTTTTGTTTATAGAACAGCTGGTGCTCATAGCCCATATCCTGCCATTTACACCCACCACATACCCCAAAATGCTCGCAAACCGGAGTAGTTCTTTTATCTGAAAAAGTATGGAATTTGGTGGCAATCCCCTCAAAGTAGGCCTTTCTTTTTTTGGTGGTCATAACGTCCACAACATCCCCTGGGACAGTGTTGGTCAGGAAAATTACCCGTCCGTCGGGTGCTTTACCGATTGTTTTGCCTTTGGCTCCTGCATCTACTACTTCTACGTTTTCAAAAACTTGTCTTGTATTCTTTCTGCCCATGGCGCAAAAATAGGAGAATTTTTTAGGATTTATGTAGCTTTTTAACAGAGTCTTATTTGTATTTGTTAGATTCGTTTTGACAATAGGAAAATTAAATACGAATGGATCGAAAGAATGGATTCGTATTAAACGAAGTGTTGGCCTGTATTAAATATTGCGGAACTAAGTGTTATTTTTGGAAAGTAGGAACAATTATCAATCTTTAAATTCAAATCAATTGGTTAAAATGGGAAAATTGCTTTTAAGTCTGTTAATGATCGGCTTTTTTGCAGGACATGCACAGCAAGGCAACACTGAAAAAAAAATAAAGAACAACAAACCTAATGTATTATTCATAATTGCGGATGATTTAACGGCCACTGCTATTTCATCCTATGAAAATCAGGCGGCACATACACCCAATATTGATCAATTGGCGGCACAAGGTGTTAAGTATACCAGAGCTTATACCCAATATCCGGTCTGTGGTCCCTCCAGGGCTTCTTTAATGTTTGGCTATTACCCCAATGCTACTACCACCTATGGATATGTAAGCGGGAGGGAGAATGTTGGACCTTCACGCAAATCACTTTCACAATTGTTTAAGGATAACGGTTATTATACGGCACGGGTAAGCAAGATTTACCATATGGGAGTTCCCATAGATATAGAAACGGGTTCCAACGGACAGGACGATGAGGCCTCTTGGACCGAAAGGTTTAATAGTCAGGGACCGGAATGGACTGCAGAAGGGGAGGCTGAATTGGTGCAAAATAATCCCTACGGACTTAAGCCAAGAAAAGGGGGTAATGTTATGACGATTGTAAAGGCGGATGGGGACGATTTGGTACATTCCGATGGTAAAACGGCTGTAAAGGCTGCCGAACTTATTAAACAACACAAAAATAAACCTTTCTTTCTGGCAGTGGGGTTGGTACGGCCCCATGTGCCTTTTGTAGCTCCAAAGAAATATTTTGAACCTTATCCACACCAACAAATGGTATTGCCCCCTAAAGTTGAAAATGATTGGGACGATATTCCAGCTCGAGGAATTAACTATGTGACCAGCGTAAATGGGGAAATGTCCGAAGAACAGGAAAAAAAGGCAGTAGCTGGGTATTACGCTTCTGTAGCCTATATGGATGCACAGGTAGGTAAGATACTAAAGACTTTGAAGGAAGAAGGCCTGGAGGACAATACCATTGTTGTTTTTACTTCGGACCATGGCTTTCATTTGGGGGAACACCGTTTTTGGATGAAGGTAAGCCTTCATGAGGAATCGGTTAGGGTGCCTTTGATTATCAAAGTACCTGGAAAAGCACCGGCGGTCTGTAACTCCTTTTCCGAACTGTTGGACCTGTATCCTACTTTGGCCGAATTGGCGGGGTTAAAGGCATCCAAACATTTACAGGGTAAAAGCCTTGTAAAAACTTTGGATAATCCAAAGTCGGACGTTAGGGAATATGCTTTTTCGGTAAGCCAAGGAGGTAAGTCCTTTCTTGTGCGAAGTCATAAATGGGCATATATTCAGTATGACGAAGATGCCGGTTCAGGGATGGAGCTTTTCGACATGGAACACGATGCAAAACAATACAATAATTTGGCGCTTAACCCTGCCTATGGTGATGTGGTTCTGGAAATGCAAAAGATTTTGGAGGAAAAATTACAGGAAATTAGAACAAATGACTTGGCCATATCTTATGGTTCGGATTAACAAAATTGAAAAGTCTTTGTAGAAAAAATAAGGACTGTAATTGGAAAGATTATAAACTTTTAATGAAAGGAATATTCACTTGTTTTAAAGGGGCCATTCTGTGGGTATGCTTTATTAACACCTTTTTATGCTTGGCCCAAAACATCACGATTGCGCCAGGTAAAATTGATGCCAGAGCAGTAGGGTTAAAGGAATCTCCCAATAAAATAATTGGAGCCTCTATATTTCAAATCCCGAATTATTTTGTTTGGGGAGCCAGCGTGGTTAAGGGAGACGATAGTAAGTATCATATGCTTTTTTCACTTTGGGAAAGCGGAACGGAAGGAGGTAGTTTTGTCAAGGACTGGGTGTTGCACTCCAAAATTGGATATGCCGTTTCAGATTATCCGGACAAGGGCTTTAAGTTTCGAAAAATAGTATTGAAAGGTACCCGTTATCAGGGGGACAATATGTCCTGGGATGCCCAAATGGTACACAATCCGCATATCAAAAAATTTAACGGAAAGTATTATCTGTATTATATAGGATCCAAAGATCCAGGGGAACAGCTCAGGGGTTCTTCAGGTGAAAATTTGGACAAACGGGCTAGGGTTCAACAATCACTCTGTATAGGGGTGTTGGAATTTGATAGTTTTGAAGATTTGCTTCTGGGAAACTTTATGCGTCCAAAACAGCCTTTGTTAACACCGCGAACTAGGGTAAAGGCCGATAATGTTATTGATGCATCCCCCTTTGGGACCAAGGTAAAACCAGACAATATAATAGTGGTGAACCCCTCAGTGGTTTATAACCCAAAGATTCAGAAATATATGCTGTTCTTTAAGGGCAACGTCTATGAGCCATACTGGAAAGGCGTCCATGGGGTGGCTATTGGCGATACCCCAAAAGGTCCATTTATACCTTTGGATAATTTTGTTTTCGATGTAAAAATGCCTGATGGTTCTTTGGCAAGTACTGAGGACCCCTATGTTTGGTACTCCAATAAAATCCAAAAATTTATGGCTATAGTGAAGGATTTTACGGGAAGACTAACAGGCCATAAAAAGACATTGGCCTTGTTATCATCGACTGATGGTATTGTTTGGGATTTAACGGAAAAACCGCTATTTATGGAGCGGAAGTTGCATTTAATGGATGGGTCGATTCTTGAGGTGGATAGATTGGAACGCCCGCAACTGTTGTTGAATGAAGAAGGTTTTCCCAAATATTTGTATGCAGCCTGTGCTGTAGAAAATGTAAACCCTAAAAATGATGGCAGTTCTTTTAATGTACAGATTCCCTTGGAAGTTGTTATGGAATAATATAGGAAGTATTAATCCAATTAGTTGGTTATTAAAACCAAACCGGTCACCAAATGCCAGGATTTAAAAATAAATTGAATATTGTAAAATGAAGTACGTGTTAAAATTGTTTGTTATTTTCATACTTTTGGTCATTGATTCTGGATATTCCCAAGACAAGTCTTTGCAGATGCCCTTGTCCTTTATTGCTGAAAATTTGGAATACAAGGGCATAGCGGTTCAAGATGATAATTATACCATTTGGGGTTGTGCACCCATAATGGATGACGATGGAAAAGTACACTTATTTGTAGCACGCTGGCCGGAAAAGAATGTTAACCCCGCATGGAGGAAATCTTCCGAAATCGCACATTATATTTCCGATTCCCCGGAAGGGCCCTTTGTTTTTTCTGATGTGTCCATAAAAGGTACCGGTAAGGATACCTGGGATAAATATGCTCCGCACAACCCAGAAATAAAAAAGGTGGGCAAGTACTATGTGTTGTTGTATATAGCGAATACCAATTATCATCAACCACCACATCCAAGTAATCAGCGTATAGGAATGGCTATTGCAAAATCTCCTTACGGCCCTTGGAAAAAAGTGGGTAAGGACGGTTTGGTCCTACAGGCAAATAATCCTCAAAATTGGAATTATAAATCCAATATTGGAGTGGCCAATCCCGCTTTTTTGGAAGTAAAGGGGGAGTACTATCTATATTTTAAAACCAAAACCACGGATGGGGTTCTAAAGTATGGTTTGGCTACTGCTACCAAATTAAAAGGCCCGTATACTATTAAGGATAAACCGGTTACCTCCAACAAAGGTACCTTGGAAGATGGAACTGTTTTTGCCTATCAGGATCACATTTTCTTGTTAACTACGGACAATCATGGTCAGAATACGGGCATAGTGGGCGGAGGAACACTTTGGAAGTCAAAGGACGGAATTAACTTTGATTTGGAGGATGCCACTGTTGGCTATGATTTATTGCCGACCTATTATACGGGCTATGATCCCAAAAAGGCAGTAAAGATATATGGTGTCGCCCCCAAGCTGGAACGTCCTAAAATTTTAATGACAAATAATAAACCGTCATATTTGTATGGCCCATCTGGTTGGAATATTTTTGGTGGGGACAGAACTGTTGGCCATGTTTTTAAAATAAATCTAAACGAATGAAATTGCGAAAAATTTTTTTGATTCTGGCTTTGCTGCCGTTATTATTGGCATCCCAGGAAAATAAAGGCGATTTTAAAATTATTACCTATAACATTTGGAACGGTTACGATTGGGGTAAAGACGAGCCAAGAAGGGTTAAGTTACAAAATTGGATGAATGCCCAAGCTCCGGATGTTGTGGCCCTTCAGGAACTATGCGCCTATACCCCTGAAAAATTGCGGGAGGATGCCACTGCCTGGGGACATGAATATTCCATTTTACTGAAAACAACGGGCTACTCGGTTGGTTTTACCTCGCGATACCCTATTGTGGTAAAAGAAAAAATAATGGAAGGTATGCATCATGGGGCTTTACATTGCACTACCAATGGAATTGATTTTTTTGTAATTCACCTTCATCCGGGAAGCATTGCACGAAGGCGAGAAGAGGCCGATATACTATCAGGGAAATTGGAAGAAATCATCAAAACCAGTTCCAAGTATGTGGTTTTGGGGGACTTTAATGCACATTCCCCCTTTGATGCGGATCTATACGATCCCAATGGTAGATTATTGCAGAGATTGCGTGAATCCAATGCAGGAAAAGGCTTGGATGGCAATTTGGTCAATGGCAGCTTTGATTATGCCGTAATGTCTAAATTTCTTTCACTACCCTTATATGATATAGTTCAAGGATATACTAAGGGATTGGCGGAAAGAGGCAGTTTTCCCGGTCGGGTTTTGGGAGAGGTAAACCAAGAAAGCACGGAACAATTAATTTCGCGCATGGAACGTATAGATTATATTATGGTTTCACCTGAGCTCTCCAAAAAATCTCTTGGGGCCCAAGTCCATAACGGACAAGAAAATTGGTTTTTGTCCGATCACTATCCCGTTAGTGCCACTTTTTATCTAAAAGATTGATTGGTAGGTTTTTCCAAGCAAAAATCAATACCCAAAAATTTTAGGATGCAAGTTACAATTCGTAATTTGCGTTCTCTGCAAAAGATGGATGATTTCTCTCCCCAAGAAGGAATTGCTAAAGTTTTATTTAAATTTATTTAATCATGTCGGTTTTGGAAAAATTATCTTCTAAAGACGCAATTGCATTGGAGGAAAAATTCGGAGCGCACAACTATCATCCCTTACCAGTAGTTTTAAGTAGGGGTGAAGGTGTTTTTGTTTGGGATGTTGAGGGAAAGAAATATTATGATTTTTTGTCGGCCTATTCAGCGGTAAATCAAGGCCATTGTCACCCTAAAATCGTTGGCGCCATGATACAACAGGCGCAAACACTGACCTTGACTTCTAGGGCGTTTTACAATAATATGCTTGGAAAATTTGAGAAGTTGGCTGCCGAAACATTTGGGTACAACAAGTTGTTGCCCATGAATACGGGGGCGGAAGCGGTAGAAACAGCGCTTAAAATTTGTAGAAAATGGGCGTACGAGAAAAAAGAGCTTCCTGAAAATCAAGCTCAAATTATTGTTTGTGAAAATAATTTTCACGGCCGTACCACTACTATCATCTCGTTTTCCAACGATCCTGTGGCCCGTAAAAATTATGGACCTTTTACCGAAGGATTTATAAAGATTGAGTATAATAACCTAAAGGCCTTGGAAGAGGTACTGGAAAATAATATAAATATTGCGGGATTCCTGGTAGAGCCCATACAAGGAGAAGCTGGAGTATATGTGCCTTCTGAAGACTATCTACCTAAGGCGAAGGAGTTGTGTAAAAAGCATAACGTACTTTTTATAGCAGATGAAGTGCAGACTGGTATAGCCCGTACAGGTAAATTATTGGCTACATGTGGTAATTGTAGCTGTCCGGACAGGCACTGTAGTGGGACGCCAGAGGTGAAGCCGGATATTTTAATTTTGGGAAAGGCGCTTTCAGGAGGGGCTTATCCTATATCCGGAGTATTGGCCAATGACGAAATCATGGAGGTTATAAAACCCGGTAGCCATGGTAGTACATTTGGAGGCAATCCCGTGGCAGCGGCAGTGGGCATAGCTGCCCTTGAGGTAGTAAAAGAGGAAGGGCTCGCCGAAAATGCCTATATGTTGGGTGAACTTTTCAGGGAAGAACTCAATAAGTTTATACCCACTTGTAATATTGTAAAGTCCGTCAGGGGTAAAGGATTGTTAAATGCCATCTTGATAAACGACACCGAAGACAGTTCAACTGCTTGGGATATTTGTTTGGCATTAAGGGATAACGGACTTTTGGCGAAGCCAACCCATGGAAATATTATCAGGTTCGCCCCTCCATTGGTGATGACCAAGGAACAACTTTTGGAATGTGTTGGAATTATAATTAAAACACTTAAGAAGTTTGAAAAGTAATATTCCCCACATTGATAGGAATAGCCCGTTATTGATTCAATAACGGGTTTTTTATTCTGGAGCCAAGAGTGTAAAGGGATAAAGGTGGATATTCCTTAATATTGTAAACAGAGATATTAATATAAATAATACTATGGGTGTTTTAGGGTGATAGATTATATCCGGGAAGCTCTTTTTGTTTTTTAAAGGAGTATAGCTACGTACCCAATGATAGGCAATTAATAAAAACGCAGGAATAAAGAGTAGGTTGTGTTTGGCTACACCCATTATATCCAAGTGGAGTAAATCGTGTAATGCCCTTTGACTTCCACATCCGGTGCAGTAATAGCCGGTAGCGGTCAAAAATGGACATTGGGGAAAGTAGTAGGAATTACTGGGGTTATAAAAAAAATAAAGGAGTAGTATTCCAAGGAATACCACTCCAAAAACTATAACTACCAATATTTTCTTTCGATTAGAAATCACTACTGCTCATTATTCCTCCAAAAATGGCCAGGCCAAAAAATGCGATATATAAGAGCCAAAACAAGCCAGCTATGGCAATACCAACAATGGCCCATGTCTTGGCATTTTTAGAAGCTCTCTCTGCCTGTTCGTAATTGCCAAGGGCATAGGCCTCATTTACTTTGGCCGCATTCACAATGCTTACTATACCGGGTATGAGGCAGCAAAATACAGTACTGATAATAGCTAAAACCAAATAGTTGTTAGGTTTGGGACGGTCTTGGTTGTTTTCCATAATATGTAAATTATAATTGATTGGTTGTACTATTGTTTATTCGAGGTTCTGAAAATAATCTTCCATTCTCTCCCTCATAAGTTCTTCGTTTTGTAAGGCATCCCAACCAATAATGGAGATGATCCAAATAAAGAAGAAGATTACTAGAATATTCAAAACAATTCCTATAATCGATAAGGTTTTTCCTAATTTAACGTTGTTGTATCCTTCATACATACTGGGATTTACTGCATATAAAATAGTGGCCTTTTTTGCCAAAACAAGGCCTATTATACCAAATATCAATCCAATGATTCCATAGCAGCAGCAGGTAACTATTGAAATAATACCGAATACTAGTATTAATGTTGCGTTAGGTAGTTTTTGTTGTTCCATAATTCTTTTTTAATGTATTAGATGAATCATTTTGTAAATATAACTTACAATGATGATTCCAGCGTTTAGATATAAAAGGTAGATTTTGATCTTGAAGGAATTTTTGATATCGAATACCAGTGTGGCTCCAATAAAGCCAACAAGAAGTATAATGGTGTAGATGGCCGGATATATCTTTAGGGCATCTATAAAATTGCCATCCAATAGATAGGAAATAGACCGTTGAATTCCACAACCGGGACACTCAATACCGAAAATCTGCTTGTTCATACAAGGCAGCATATAATTTTCCAGTTCCAAGAGAATTGCCATCAGGATTTTTTAAAGGACCAATATAATTCTTTACCGAAAATTACTATTATTTTTGGGCAATGAAAACAAAACGGACTTTTTATTTGGTATTGATTATTGTGGGAGCGGCAATTGCGGGGTTGGGAGACCTTATTATGCATGAGGAATATGCTTTGAGTATAGGAATTGTACTTTTAATGTTCGGGTTGTACAAGACCACACAATTGTGGGGTATAGATCAACAAGGGGATCAGGAAAACGACAAAGAAGGGAACTAATGGATTTTAAGGTAGGAGATCAAGTTGAGGCCATCGATGATATTGTTCAAGGGCTTATTGTAAAAATAAGTGATGGGCAAATTACGGTGGAAAGTAATGACGGGTTCCTGTTAAAATATACGGCAGCTGAATTATTGAAAGTGAGCGGTTCCAATGCAATAAAAGTATCCAATTATGAGGTAGCCAAAATAAAGGCGGAAAAAGAAGTGCCAAAGAATAGGCATAGCAGGAAATTAAAGAGCAAGGAGCGTTATGCCCCGCAGATGGAAGTTGATCTACATATAGATAAGTTAACGCCTTCTTCAAAAGGAATGACCAATTTTGAAATGTTGAACCTTCAACTTGATACGGCCAAACGTCAATTGGATTTTGCTATTCGTAAAAAAATACAAAAGGTTGTATTTATTCACGGTGTTGGTGAAGGTATTTTAAAAGAAGAACTTCATTATCTTTTTAAGCGGTACGAAAACGCAAAGTTTTATGATGCTGACTACCAGAAATATGGTATGGGGGCTACCGAAGTTTATTTTTTTCAGAACACCCCATAATTAATTGGTGGTCACCGTTCCAAAATCATTTATGCTCAAATCGGTTATCCGCTGATTGTTGGAGGCATTGATAAAAGTAATCTCACTTAGCCTTATGGTGTGTTCATAAGTGGTGGTATCACCATCAACTATTGCTGTAGTGGTTATGAGCACTGAACCGCTCTCGGCTTCAATTTCTTCCAAAACCGTAGGTTCGGTTGTCGGGATAAGATCGCAAAAATAATCACTGGAAACATCATCGGAAAAATCCCGATAGGTGAGGGTGGTGCTTGTAGAAATAGGATATTCAACCTCTCCGTCCGATGCTTCACTCTTAAGTGTGCCACTTGCCAAAGTGAGAATTAGAGCTTCATTACCGCTAATCTTAAAGAATAAAGTGGTGCTGGTCGTTACTGTAGTGTCACAATAATCAATGTCAATATCGTCAAAGTCTATAGTCTCTATGGTTAAATCCCCATCATCGCATGAATAAAGGGCTAAGCACAAAAGGAAAGTCAAGAGATTTTTCATGCCTCAAATTTAATCGAAATATAGGTTATAATCCTAGAGGTTTATGAGCATTTTACAGGAAATTAACTTTATTTCAAGTAATTTTGGCAATCTTCCCTGGAGTTGGGAAAGTCTTTAATTTGATTTAATTTTTAATGAAAAAGGTTTATTTGGATAGTGCCGCAACCACTCAGGTTAGACCGGAGGTTATAGCAAAAATGCAAGATGCCTTGGCAAGTTGCTATGGTAATCCATCTTCTTCCCATGGTTTTGGAAGGACAGCTAAAACAGCTATTGAAAAAGCAAGAAAAACGATAGCCAAGTACTTAAATGCCCACCCAGCGGAGATAATCTTTACTTCGGGAGGAACCGAAGCGGACAATATGATTCTTAGGTGCAGTGTACGTGATCTTGGGGTGAAAACCCTAA
>TARA_R100001369_G_scaffold4608_3_pt1 | contig 11619 bp, 2 predicted proteins | sample TARA_R100001369 | Tara Oceans TARA_R100001369 (sample SAMEA2621528) | marine metagenome | biome: marine biome (ENVO:00000447); feature: surface water layer (ENVO:00002042); material: "saline water (ENVO:00002010), including plankton (ENVO:xxxxxxxx)" | depth 5 m | reverse complement strand
TTATTTATTTTACTCTATTATTCCAATCAGATTATCCTCTATGTTTACCATTATTCAATCGCACCGTACCGAAAATCTTGTTGAGCAGCTTCTTGTGCAATATCAGTCCAAGAATCAGCCTGTTTTTGAACCTTTTATTGTCATTGTGCCCTCAATGGTATTGGGTGATTGGCTGGATAAAACCATTGCTAGCCGTGCTGGGATCAGTACGTTGGTGCGTACTCAGTTTTGGGGTCAGTATCAATGGACACTCATGCAGGATGTGTTAACCCGTCATAACGCGTATTTGTTAGAGACAAATTCTGAAGCGGCAACCTTAAATGTGCCTGAAGTGGCGGTGTTGTCACCAACGGTGATGCAGTGGCGGTTGTTTGGTTATTTGACTTATTACCAAGAGTCGATTATTAAAGATGAGAAACATCCGGTGAATCCGCTGCTGGCGTCTTTGATTGATGAGCCACAAGAGGGCGCTCAGCAGGATAAGGCACAACAAGATGCGCGCATTTGGCAGCTGGCAAGTGATTTGGCGAGAGTATTCAACCGTTACTTAACCCATCGTGAGGATTGGCTGGCACTATGGTCGCATAATAAGCCGCTCAATGTGGATGAATTAATAGCAGATAAGGATGCCTTGTCACTGCGCTTTGATAAGTATGCGCGCGGTACGCCTGAATGGTTGGTGGCGCATTATGTTGAGTTAGAAGTTGCCCAACGATATTTGTGGGCGCATTTATTTGCTGATGTGCATCAATACCGTGTGGCGCTTGAAAATATTTTTTGGTCAGCATTAAAAGACAACAAAGCGAATGAGTGTGCTCAGTTGCCCAGAGTGCTGCGTATTTTTACCATTCAGCAGTTGCCACAGACCGAGCTCGACTTTTTGCAGCGCTTATCACAATACATGGATATCACGCTGTTACACTACAATCCGTCAAAGCTATTTTGGGCGGATATTGTTGATAAGTCATGGTTACAGCGCCAACAGATTATCAACCCTGAGAGTGTGTTTTTACGGGATTATGGTCACAGTTTGCTGTCGCGTTTGGGCAAACAATCGCGCGATACCTTTGCCATGCTTGCTAATTTGTCGGGCAATGAGCAATATCAAAACGCGCTGGTGGACTGGCACGATAATTTTGATGATGGTTTTGATAACGAGACTGGTAGTGGGTTTGACGGTAACATTGATGATATCGACAATACTAACATCGCTCAAACTGCACAAAATAGCCCAAGTTTATTAAGACGTTTGCAAAACGATGTGTTGATGCTTGATGAAAAATCGACCCAACAAGCAACCGCTGCGAAAGTCTCTCAAGCAATCAGTAAACAAATAGAGTCAGACGTTTATCAAGAGAATCAAGAGACGCCATGGTACGAAGACGAGGTATTAGAAAAGAAACGCTTTGAAAAAGATCGTTTTTGGGCAATCTCTTCTGAGGACAATAGCCTAAGCATTCATTCGTGTCACAGTTTGCAGCGTCAGCTTGAAGTGCTGCGTATTATGATTGGGCGCTGGCTAAATGAACCTATAAAACCTAACGCGAAAAAACGCCATATATCCGATATTGTGGTTTTGTTGCCTGACGTTGAGCGTCATCATGCATTAATTGGCTCTATTTTCGTCAGTGGCAAAGGTCAAGACGGTTTGACGCTACCTGCAAAGGTGACGGGCGTAGTCGATGCTGATATTCGTCAGTTATGGGAAGCGATCATCGGCTTTTATAAACTATTGGGCAGCCATAATGCTCGTTTTGAAGCGGCTGAGGTCTTGGACTGGCTAATGCTGCCGCCCTTATTTGAAAGTTTTGGGTTGACTCACGAACAAATGAGCCGTGGTTGTGATTTGTTGGTAGAGGCAGGATTTATTCGCGGCTTTGATGAGTTGCATCTTAAACAAACGCTCGATAGTAATGACTATGACTACCGTTTTAGCTTTGCACAAGCGCTAGATAGATTGACTTTGGGTTTGGTCATGCCAGAGGCTAAGTTGAGCGATTGTTTATATCCTCTAGATCAGGACGATTGGCCTAGCACTGCCTTACCGGAGATGAGTTTGCCGCTGCCACAAGTGAGCCTCAATGATGCCATGATTGTGGAAGCCCTTTGCCGCATTTATACGGGTTTGGTAGAGCGACGCGATGATCACACGCAAAAGATGAAAGCGGAAGATTGGCTGGATCAGATTGAGACACAAGTGATTCATCGCTACTTTGGCGATGTTGATCAAACACGTACGATGCGCGCCATCTATAACGCCATGAACGGCTTTAAATCAAGTTTGCGAGCCAATCGCCATTATAGACAGTACTCTAGTGGTGATAGTGCCAATAAAGAGGTAGAGCAAAAACTGGCAGGGGTTGAGCAGTTACCGCTAAAACTAAGCTTTATGCTAGATAGTATCGAAGACGAGCTTGAAAGTCAGCAAGTCAGTGCAGAGCCGACTGGTGTGATTACCTTTGGTCGATTTGGTGCATTAAGAAACGTGCCTTTTGAGTTGGTGGTGATGCTCAATATGGACATCTCTGAGTTTCCTGGGCGCGATCGTGATAATCGCTATGATTTGATCAAAGCCACCAAATCGCGTCGCGGTGATAGAGTCAGCGAAGATGATGACAATGGCGCATTTTTGGATGCGATGTTGTGCGCACGCAGTGCTTGCTGGATATTCTATAATGGTCAAAGTCTCACTGACACTCATGAGCATCTGCCAGCCAACCCAGTGAGCGAGTTGCTACAGTTTTTACAAGGTGAGGTGCAGTGGCAGGTGAACTCGCTTGAGGCGTTAGAGACCTTGCCTGATAACATCGATTCAACCACCGAGAGTCTCAAGCGCTATTTGCCCAAATTAATTAAGCAGTGGCTGGTGACTGAGCATCCCGCATTGCCTTTTCATAACAGTCTTTTTGAAACAGAAATTGAAATTGAAGACACTGGTATTTCTGATCAAGCGACTAATCTGTCCGGCATCAATCTCAATCAGAGCGATACCGCTGACGATACGCAAAGCCAGACTAAAAATGACAGCCCTGCTAATATGACGGATGAGTTGGACGCCATCTTGAATACAGCCATGCGCAAAACCAAGTTGGCTCAGAAAAAACAATTTCCGCCTGCGCCGCTTTGGCAAGCTGTGTTTAATACCTTGAAATCTAGAGTATCAAGTCAGTATTCACAATTAGTTGATCTACCCACAAAAGCACAATATGACTCAATCGCTCAAGTACTTGGTCAAGGCTTGGGTCAGATGGGACAGGTAGACAATCAAACCTTGGCTGCATTGGTCGATATGTTGGCGCTAGATAGTATTTCTGAAGATAATATTTCTGATGTTAGCGATGTCAGTAATAGTAATGATGCGACGGTAGCATTCACTCAGACCGTGTTTGATGCCGTATTTAATACCGTATTTAACATTGGAGAGATAGATGTTGAAGGGCGGCTCGCCTATCAAGTACGTCATCCTGCCAAAGCCTTTTTGCGTACTCAAAAAGTGCATGTGGTGCAAGGAGAGCAAGCAATGGCGCATCAAGAGCCACTGTTTCTAGATAGCCTGACGAGCTATCAAATTAAAGAGCATTTGATTCATGAGATGGCTACCGATGCCGCCGACAACAGTATTGGCAAAACAGCTGAGCCAAACAGCCAAATTCTGATGTATCAAAACATCATACCAGCAGGTGTCGCCCGTCAAACCACGATACCCAATCAAAAACAAAAGCTACAACAGCAATGTCTCGAATTCAAAGAGCAATTAATCGCCAATGGCTTTGATGACGCTGTTCAGGTCAATATAACCAATGACGGTGAAGAAGATAGCATCTTACATCTACTAACGCCAACTACCGAGCATCCCGTTCAGATAGAGCCAATGGCTGTACTAAATCGTACTGATAATGACTCACTACTCAAGCTGCTACCTAAAATTATTAAGATAAAAGGCTCAGTACCAGTGTTAATAGCAGCATCAGGCGTTGCCGATACCCAGCAATTACCCAAGCAGTGGTTGAATATACTGCCCAATTCTGCCAGTCCTAAGCATTTACTCAAGTTTTGGTTGTCCCATCTATATTGGCAAGTGGCCAGACGCACCACTGCCGAGCAAGTGGTATTAAATGATGGGGTGAGCATTTGGCGCTTTAATAAGTCCAGCTCGCAAGTAGACAAATATAAAGATGTCATCGCATTTAAGCTAAGTCCGATCGTATATGAAGACGCATTGGTTGAGCTGATAAAGTGGGCGGTTTTTGCCAAGCTGGTGGGTCAAGTGCCGATTACGTTATTGCCGGAGTATGCGCTCAGTTATCTTGATAAGTGTCTCAAAGCTGAAGAAGGTGAGGGCGGCAGCTATTGGCCAAAACGAGCAGACTTCTCAGATTGGTTAAGACCTAGCTATCACATAGACATGGTATACGATACTTGCTCGCAGCATGCCATTTGGCAATACGTATTACGTGATCAGGATGCGTTTAACGCCTTAACAGCGTCGTTAACCACTTTGGCACTGCCGTTATATGGGCCAATGTTTGCCGCACTAGATGGATTGGATGGTTAATTAGTTATAGTCAATTCTAAATAAAAAAGGCAAAAATATTATCACGCGTTACTGGGATAAATTTTCCTTGCTTGCTGTGCCTGCGCAGACAGAGGCGGCGCAAAACTTATCCCAGTAACACTATGTTTATTTTATAGTGGATCGGCTATAGACTAGCTGGTTTTATCCTCTTGATTCAGTTAATAATAATTAAAAGTGTATGCCCCTATGACCGATACCAGCTATACCGTTGATATTTCTACGCAGCCGCATTTATCCGATGACTCGCTTGATACATCTACTGACATGACTAAAAGCGAGAATATGGAAGATAAGGCGAGTGTGACTGTGATACCAGCAGTTGATGTTGACTTGACAGGTAAGCATCTGATTGAAGCATCGGCGGGTACTGGCAAAACTTGGACGCTCACTGGTATTATGCTGCGTCTGCTGATTGAAGCAAGACGTGCACCGGAGCAAATCATTGCCACTACCTTTACACGAGCTGCCGCCGCTGAGATGCGTCAGCGTATTCACGACCGTTTAGTAGATTTTTATCAATTATTACAATGGGTCAATAACCTGAGTGCTGATACCAGTAATAAGGATAACTTGTATCCTGATATGCTACAGGTGACGCCTGAAACTGGTAAGGACAATAAAGCGGGTACTGATAAGAGTGCTCAGACAAACGCTGATAAGCATAATCAAGACGTTGTTTATGGCAAAGTTCATGACAAAAAAGCCGCTGCTGAAAAGCGCGCACAGGCAAAAAAAGCACGTGAAAATTGGTTAATCAAGCAAGCCGAATACGCTCGATTACATGATTCCATGCAAGATCCCATTAACCTACACTTAATCGGTTATTTGCTGGATCATGTCTATAACTATCCAATGACCGAAGCCATTCGACGCACCGCGCTGGTATTGACTACATTGGATAAACTGTTTGTGGGTACGCTCGATAGTTTGGCGCAAAAATGGTTGACTGAATACAGCAGCGAGACGGGTCATCAGCAAGGCATGGGGATTATTGAAGACAGCAGTATTGAGCAGGTGACTGACAGCATCATTCATGATGAGCTGCGTCAGTTTCAAAGCCGGTTACATTACGAGCAGCCTAAACTGTATGCGCTCATGGATCAGCAAGGAAAGTTGACCGCAGTGAGCGACCATAAGAATTTTGTGACTCGCTCGCTTAATTTTATTTCCGCGCCGATTGATGAGATTGTAGTAAATGACTTTTCGTTCGAAGGTTATGAGCGGCTTATAAATACTATCATTGAGCGCAGTAACGAGCTTGATATCTTTTTTAAATCTGACGGCGAACATTATGAAGTTCCGAAAAGACAGTTACTAAATAACAGAGACTCTTGGCCAAAAATCATTCAAGCATTAGAAGATTTTGGTCCAGCCGCTTACAAATTTATATCAGATAAAAAAAACTATACAGGAAAGTTAATTGAGGCCTTTCAGAAAACCGATGATATAGGTAAGCAGTTCTATAAGCCAAAAGACGGCGAAAGGGTTAATTTAATATTTAACGAGTTACAAGTCGTTCGTGACTTTAAACGATATATCGAAGAAAGTAAGAAGCTTGATGAATACATAGTGACTGTTTTGGCCAATCTAAATCGTCATATTGTGCTCGCTGTGCGTGACAGGCTACCAGTGATTTTAGAAGAACGCGGTGAGACAACTTTTAGTCTACAGATGGTGCGCTTAAACCAAGCGTTAACGGGTCGGCAAGGAGAGAAGCTGGCACGTTATATTCGTCATCATTATCCGATTGCTCTGATTGATGAGTCGCAAGATATCAATGGTGAGCAAGCCATTATGATTGAAAGTATTTATTTGCCAAAAAATAAACGTAAGCAATTGAGCAATGATAAGCAGTCAACAACCAATAAAGCCAGCCATGAGTTTTTACTATTGGTTGGTGATCCGAAACAGGCTATTTATGGCTTCCGTGGCGGTGATGTGGCCAACTATAATTATATGAAAGCCCAGTTTGATAAAAGTAGCGTTTGGACACTGGATATCAATCGCCGCTCAAATGCCAGTTTGATTGATGCGTTAAATTGCTGGTTCGGTATGCCAGCACCAGCGACTAGTGACAATAAGCTGTCACAGCTAGGTACGGGTATTTATTATCAGCATATCAAAGCTGCGAAACCAAATAACCAGCTGTCTTGGTTTAATGAGCCAGACATGCTGAACCGTGTATTGGTGACGGACGTGCTCTCTGCTCAGCCAGTGAGTTTATTGCACCTGCCTTATGACAAAGATAAAGAGCTTGAGTACGATGAGCATGAAATCACAGCGCGTCATATTGCGACCTTACTCAGCAGTGGTCAGACATTAAACAGCAAACCAATTCAGCCCAGCGACATCGGAGTGTTGGCACGCACCAAAAAAGATCTAAAACGGGTTGAGGATGAGTTGGTTAAACTGAATGTGCCAACCTTAACCACTAGTGATGTCAGTATTTTTGAAACCATCATGGCAGAAGATGTCGCGGCGCTGCTGAGTGCCATGCTCTATCCGTATCGACATGACATGATTAATCGAGTATTGACCAGCCACCTGTACGGCCTGAGTATCAAAGACATCAAAGCCATGATGACTGACCATGAGTCAGGGGTTTCAGAAAGCTATTCTAGTACGTTCCATGCTAGTACGTTCCATGCTGGTTCAAATAGCAGAGAAGTTAACGCGATTGATAATAATAAAAAAAGTTATCAAGACTTTATTTCCTATCTAAAAGAAGGAACACAGCGTTGGCAACACTTTGGAATTTTATCGGCATTACATTATTTGCTCGATAAAAGCCCTGTGCAGCCACAAGGTGTTTGGCAAGCATTAGCCGCTCATTCAGAAGGCGATCGTCATATCATGGACTTGCGTCATGTGATGGATGTGTTGGCGCAGTATGGTTTAGGCATGGGTGAGCATGAGTTATTGGCTTGGTTTAGACAAAATATAGATGCGGCTCCTAACAGTGATTGGGCTAAACAGTATCCGCTACCCACAGAATCTGGTGTGCAGCTGATGACCATTCATAAGTCAAAAGGGCTCGAGTTTCCCATTGTCTATGTATTGGGTATGGGCGATGCTAGTAGGAAGTCCGGTAATAAAGAAGACTATGGCTTGTATCTATATAACGCGCAACAAGCGCCCTCCGCGTCAGTGCCGCAATCGATACAGACTCATTCAATGCAAAATCAAGCGACAGGCAATCAGCGCTGCTTCTCACCATTGCGAGGCTCTGCTACTACCGAGGATTACTACACCGAAATCGAAACGAACGAGGGTTTTGATGAGTTACGACGACTTGGTTATGTCGCCTTTACGCGAGCCAGTGAGCAGCTTTATGTGGTGCTGCGAGATCCTAGTAACAAGACGGGATTTGATTTAAAACCAGTGTTCTATTGGTTTGACTCACCAGAGGCAAATTTTGAGTTGCCTGATCGATTAAAAGACAGGATAGGCATGATCAGAGGATATCACGTCAATGAGGTTTATAATAATTATGCTAAAGCAGCAAGCGTAAACGATAATCAGCTTGCCACTACCAAGTCAAATACTAATAAGCCTGCCACAGAGGTTATTGAGTATCCTTCTTTTTCAGAAGTCATGAAAACCAATTACTTTTATGGCTGGGCCAAGACCAGTTTTACCGCGCTAGCTCGTCAACTTGATGAGTCCACGCAGGCAATGGCTATAGTGGATGAGCGTATCGATGATGCTATAGACATTGATATGACAGAAACCTCGGTATCGGTCAAGCCGCCGCCCAATGGCAATAGCAATAGTAGTAATGAGTATATTGAACCAGTCAGTGAATTAAATCTTAAGTTAGAGGACGATATTCGTTTTAGTTTTATAAAGGGCGCCAATGCTGGTACGTTCTTGCATGAGATATTTGAAAAAATTGATTTTAATAATAAATCACAGTGGTCTCAAGTCATTGATAGAGCCATTAGTAGCTATCAATTACCTTTAGTCTATAGCAGCGTTGAACAGCAAATACGCATATCACAAGCGAAAAAGACAGGAGAGAACAGCCTAATCGACCATGACTCAATAGACGCTATCAAGCATGAGGCATTGATTGACTGGATTGAAGAGGTGTTATACACGCCATTATTGGCATCCAACCAATCCTTAGTGTCTATTAATGCAAGTCAGCGATTTGCTGAATTAGAGTTTAATATGGGGCTGTCGGAGCAATTTAAAGCGCAAGATATTAATACGCTTTTTCAAAAGTATCTGCCTGATGAGGCCGACAAACACGTCACGCTCGTTCCGCAAAACAAAACGCATTTGTACCGTTATCTGCGTGGTGAAATTGACTTAGTGTATGAGCACGCTGGCAAGTATTATGTTGTCGATTATAAGAGTAATTATTTGGGAAATAGCCTAAGTGATTATGACGAAAACACACTCAAGAAAGCAATGTCAAAAGCGGGATATTGGCTGCAGGCAGCGATTTATCAAGTGGCGTTACATCGGTTTCTTGCTATGAGAATTAGTGATTATGCAGGCAATGAAGACAAGTATCTGGGTGCGGTTGAGTATGTATTTTTACGGGGAGTATATGATACTGACTCTCAAACAGCTACTGGTGTATCACAAGGTGTTGATAAGTCGGACAGTAGCGATTTAAACAGTAATAATCGCTATGGATTGGTCACTTGGGATATCCCAATTGATTTTATCAAAGCCTTGGATACCTTATTCGGCAAACCAGATTAGTGGGTTTTAGATAACGAGTTCAACAAAAATACCTATTATAACAATTAACCAAATAAAAATAGAGACAAGCTTATATGAGTAATAACAATAAGAGCAGGGCAGCCATTGGTTCACAGGAAAGCTGGGCCAGTAACATCAGTGATTATATTTTGCTGCGCCGTCAGCAAACGCATTCAGCCTATAAAGTAATTGACGCAACGGTTAATACTGATAGCAAGCAAATTAATAAAAAAGAAGATGGTCACTTATTTACCGCTTTATTTATCATGTTGGCGACGCATTTAGAAGAAGGGCATACGGTATTAACCATTGAAATAGCTGAAAATGAAAAGCCACTACAAGGTCAAATCAATGGCGAGTTAATCACGCTATATGCTTGGCAGCAGCAGTTGTTAGAGATGCTGGCCAAGCCAATCCTAGCATTGATTGACACTCAAATAGATACGCAGCAAGAGGATGATGTTACAGTTGAGTTATCACTGTTTGACTCGCTAGACACTATGTTTGGTAAGCAGACTCAGCTATGGGCGCAGCTGGCACTTGGCAATCATGAAAAAGAGATACTGGTCAAGCGTTTTGATAGCGTTGTTGCGCTCTATCAGTTACTGAAAAATACTGAATTCGCAGCTTTCATTGAGTTAATTCATAACCATGCTTTATTAGCTAACGTCAATGCTGATGACGCTAATACAGAGGCTAGTAATAGTGAAAATAAAAATAGCCTAAGCAAAATTAAACAACCTATTGTCTACCAAGTAGTCAATAACCAAAGCGGCAAAAATCCAATAACATCCCTGACTTTTTGGTTACACCGCGCATGGCAAGCAGAGTTCAATTTAGCAAAGCAAATCAATACTATTTTAAATCAACAGATCACACCTCTACCAATATCGATACCCGAAAATCTAAATCCGCAGCAGGTGAAGGCTATTAATGTGGCTAACAACAACGCATTTAGTATTATTACTGGTGGTCCAGGCACAGGTAAGACTTATACCGTGGCTCAACTCGTGATTGCACTGCAACAAGCGGCAGAGAGTGGGGGTGATAAGGATAAAAGCATCAGATTTAGTACTGACAGTGCTAGCCTAGCATTAGCAGCACCGACGGGTAAGGCCGCCCAGCGAATGCAGGAGTCTTTACAAGCCGCTATAGACGCTGCGGATATTGACATTCAGTTGCAAGAAGCCAAAACGATTCATCGTTTATTAGGCATTGGTAGAACGGGCAAACCTCGTTACGATGCCAATAATCCACTCGGCGAAGACATTATCATCGTTGATGAGGCCTCTATGTTAGGGGTTGAATTAGCGAATTATCTGGTAAGTGCAGTAAAACCAGGCGCAAGGCTCATATTGTTAGGAGATGCGAACCAGTTGGCAGCGGTAGATGCAGGGGCTGTACTGGCTGATTTGTGCCGTATTCCGCGGCTGCAGCCTATACATGTGGAGCTAACTGAGAGCAAGCGATTTAGCGCAGATTCTGGTATTGGTAAACTTGCGTATCAAATTAACAAAGCAGAAGCAGACACTCAAGCCATTTGGCAATTACTAAGGCAGGATGAGGCACTGAATTTTCAATATGTAAATATGCTTCAAGCAACAATGCATACTCTTTCAAAAGACAAGATAAAAAATAGCCTAAGCAATAATAAAATAATTTCAGAAATCTCCGAGAATTACTCAAACTACTTAGAAAAAATAAAAGTTCTTCTAGGAAATCCAATAGAAAAATCCATGCCAGAATCAGTAAAAGGTACAATTACTTCATTAACGCAGACGTTTAACCAGTTTAGAGTTTTGACTGCAGGCCATAACGGCGAGTGGGGTGATCATTATATTAATAACTATCTGACCCAATGGCATCTTACTGAGCTCAAGCTGCCATTGGGTCAAAATACATGGTTTCATGGTCGCCCTATTATGGTTCTGCAAAATAACTATGAGCTTGGATTGTTTAATGGCGATATTGGTTTTTGCTTACAAACAAGTGATGATAGGAGCCGACTTGAGGTGTTCTTTGAGAATAAAACCCAAGGAATCGCCGTCAATCTGCTAAACGAAGAGGTGATTGCTACTGCTTATGCGATGACCATTCATAAGTCACAAGGATCTGAGTTTGGTCATGTGGCCATCACTTTTGATAATAGTCATGCAAGATTGCTAAGCAAAGAGCTTATTTATACGGCAGTGACACGTGCTAAAAATCAAGTAACCATATATAGTACCAAACATGCTTTGGAAAAGGCCGTACAGACACCGACTGAACGGCATACGGGCTTGGCATTACAATTTTAATTGGTATTGATTGCGCTTATTATCAAAAAA
>TARA_R100001369_G_scaffold14529_3_pt1 | contig 11634 bp, 13 predicted proteins | sample TARA_R100001369 | Tara Oceans TARA_R100001369 (sample SAMEA2621528) | marine metagenome | biome: marine biome (ENVO:00000447); feature: surface water layer (ENVO:00002042); material: "saline water (ENVO:00002010), including plankton (ENVO:xxxxxxxx)" | depth 5 m | reverse complement strand
TCTAAAGTAATCAATAGAAATTTTGGGTTTCAGTTAGAATTAGGAATTAATTTTTAATTACATTTTATCTCAGCATGCATGAGTCCTAATTACACAACTAAAATTAAAACATTTATAAAATGAGTTTTACACAATTAATATCCTTATTTGAAGGGTCTCAAATAATGACCTTCATTGCTTATTTTTTTATTTTTAATATTAGTCTGATTTTCATTGAAACATTGATAGATTTAATGACCTCAAAAAAAAGAAGATGGAAAGATACAGGTGCTAATTTTATGATTTTTATGATAAATCAGTTACTAGAAAAAACAATAGTCGGTTCTATTGGACTTCTATGTTTAATGCCTTTTCATTGGCTTACACCACTTTCTATACCCATGAATCTACTGACTTGGGTACTCGCATTTTTTGTTGCAGACCTGACCTATTATTGGATGCATAGAATAGAGCACGAACACAGAATTTTATGGGCTTTACATAGTGTCCATCATTCTTCTAAAGACTACAATTTAAGTGTTTCATTTCGGTTGAGTATTATAGAAGGTTTGATTGAATGGGTATTTTTAATTCCTATGATATTAATAGGTTTTAGTCCTTTTCAAGCTATAGTTGGACTTATTTTAGTAGCACAATTTCAAACATGGATACATACAGAACGTATTGGAAAACTAGGTTGGTTAGACAAGATTTTTAATACACCATCGGTACATCGTGTACATCATGGTTCAAACAGAAAATACTTAGATAAAAATTATGGTGGTTTTTTAATTATTTGGGATCGGATATTTGGAACCTATCAAAAGGAAGAAGAACAAGTTATTTATGGGTTAACAAAAGATATTAATACCAACAACCCACTGTTAATTAATATTGTAGAATTTAAAAGCATCATAAAAGATCTAAAAAGGTGCAAATCATGGAAAGATCGATTTAAGATAATCTTTGGAAATTTATCATGGAGACCAGATTATTTTAAGAAAGAATCAAATAATATAGGCTAATAGATTAACATTTTTTTAAACTAAAAAAACGTAATGAAACAAAGAATAATAGGAATAGATGTCGCACGAGCATTGGCAATTATCGGAATGATTATCGTCAACTTTAAAGTTGTATTTGGCGAAAATGGACAACCTTGGGTAAAATCGTTCGCTAGTATTTTTGATGGAAAAGCTGCAGCAACATTCGTTGTTTTAGCGGGTGTTGGACTTGCTTTAATGACAAACTCAGCAATTAACCATAGAGATAAAGTGAAAATTAAAGTTGCTCGAATTAGAATAGCTAAAAGAGCTTTATTTCTCTTTATTCTTGGACTTTCTTATATCACAATTTGGCCGGCAGATATTCTACATTTTTATGGGATTTATATGGCAATCATCGTGATGGTCTTAACCTGTAAAGAAAAAACAATTATAATTTTAGGTATTTGCATCATTCTAGTGTACCCAATTCTAATAACAGTTTTGAATTACGAGACCGGTTGGAATTTTGAAACTTTAGATTATCAAGATTTTTGGACGTTTAAAGGCTTTATGAGAAACCTTTTCTTTAATGGCTTCCATCCCGTAATGCCTTGGACTGCTTTTATGCTCTTTGGTTATTGGTTCGGAAAGCAGGATTTACACAAAGAGAAATTCGTTAAAAAAACATTTTGGATGAGTACGATTATTTTTATTATCATTCAAGTTGTGTCCTATCTGTCCATCTCAATTTTATCAGAAGGAAGCCATGAAGCTGCTTTGGAACTAACTGAAATTTTTGGAACAAAACCAATGCCACCACTACCAATTTATATGTTGAGTGGTATTGCCATAGCTTTTGCAATAATTTCAGCCTGTATATTAATTGCAAAGAAATTTGAAAACAGTTTCATCATTGATGCTTTAAATAAAACAGGACAATTAGCACTGACATTTTACGTAGCTCACGTTATTGTTGGAATGGGAATTATTGAAATAATAAACCCCTCTAAAATGGGGAATTATTCAATTGAATTTTCAGTTGGTTATGCGATCGTGTTTAGTTTTCTGTGTATTTTATTTGCGGTTGTTTGGAGAAAATATAAAAAGTCTGGCCCCTTGGAATGGATGCTGCGAAAAATAACCGATTAAATCAATTTACATATGCAATCGATAAAACTTATATTTATTAGAATTTTCTGACTATTTATCCAATACAAATAATATCAATATAGAAAAATCAAATGTCCTAGGATTAAGAACCACCATATTTAATGTTGGTGATATAGATAAAGCTAAAATTTGGTATACAAAAGCCTTTAAAAACAGACCTCTTTAATATATTAACTTTTATTCTTTTAGCATTTAATACGACATGAATTTAACAACCTATTTTTTCATTGGGCTTTTAGTAGCTATAATTAGAGCTTTTCCATTAGGAACAACTTATGTAGCTGTTATCTATACAACGATAAAAGAAAATGTACAAAGTGCATTAATTTTTTTTTAAAACAGCTGTATTATCAGACCTGATTTTAGTATTAATTGCTATTAGTTTCAATATGCAGATTGAAAATTTTATAGGCATAAATATCTGGCTTCAATATAAGATTGCTGCTATACTGTTAGGTATTATTCTCGGATTGGTCAATCCAACTGTATTGATTTATTGGGTTTTAATCATTTCATTTTTAAATAAAAAAAATGATTTATTTGAATATAAATCTAGATTATCCATTACTAATTTTATTTCTAACTAATGTATTCTTAGGTAAAGTATTGGCTCTTTATGGTTATAGGAAGTTTAGTTATATACTTAAAGTTAGAATGAAAAATATAACCACAAAAATCAATAGACTTAATGCTGTTTTGTTACTTTGCGTTTCAATATTTTAACAATACGACTATATACGATTTCTGAAGTATTCCAAGTATAGTCACCGTCAAAATTAGTGGTATTCGTAAATTGAATAATAACTGTATCTATATCTTTATAATATTTTGCAATACTTTGGTAGCCTACAACTAGACCTGTATGTTCGTAAACGTATATAGAAGAATAGATGTCTTGCTCACCTTCATTAAACAACGAACCATCGTTTAAAGCTCTTAGAAGTATGCCGACATCTTCTGCTGTGGCTAACATGCCTTGTTCTTCAGTTTTAAAATCTTCTTCTGTGCCAACATAATAGCCACTCATTACATCGTCTATAACTACTTCACTTAGTGAGCTGTGCGTATGGTTTAAGTTAAGTAGGATCAAAATTTCCTCTTTTATATATAGATGATGGCTATACCCCAACACCTTATCTATTAGTCTAGAAAGTAACAAATAATTGGTGTTTGAATAGCCATAATCTTCACCGGGTTTAAAGCTAGCTGGCATTTCAATGGCTAACTCAAGTGCTTCATTATTAAAATTCGGTCGGTTTTTCCAATAATCAGGATGGTCGATAAAGTTGGGAATACCACTGCGATGTTGTACCATCATACTCAGGGTAATTTTATCTGCATTTTCAATTCGTCCCACCAATTCTGGAAAGTAATCAGCGAGCGTTTTATCCAAAGACAAACGTTTGTCATAAACTAATTTGGTGATGGCAACAGCGATATATAACTTGCTAATACTGGCAATTTTGAAAACTGATTGTGGATCTGCTGTATCTTGTTCTCTCTGTTTTTCCAACCGGCAGCATAACATACTGGCGGTATACCCGCCTCATCAACATAAACAATCATACCGTCAAACCCATACCCAATAGCAGCATTAACTTGCTCTTGAACAGTATCAGGTAAGGGCATTATCCATGCTTTCAAGAGTATCCATGGTACAAAAAACAAAGAGGCTATGCTTGCACTAATAAATACTACTTTGAATATTCGTTTTATTTGTTTCTTCTTCATACTATCCCCTTTTTCCTGGCAGTTATTTCTAATTTTTATGTAATTCGGCAAACGTGTTTTTTAATTTCTTTAAGGATGCAATTGCATTGGCATAAGTAGTTCGATTTTGTCTTACTGTAACCATTCTCGATAAAACCATATTTTCAAAATAGACCTCTTTTCCATAATTTTCTGAAGAGACGCCCATATACTTAAATCTTACATTTGGCATCAAAAAATTCTCATAAAAGGCTGCGATTGCATCTTGATCTAAAGATTCAAATCTTTTTATAGGGTTGAATGTTTCGTAGGTTTCAGATATAGAATTACGCAAACTTAAATCGTCAAATAATTTTAGATCGCCAGAAAATTTCAAGTTTTCATACGTGATCATTATTGGGTAAAATTTATTAGAAGCGATAAGCACGAATGATTTTAAAGATAATTTAGGGTTATCGTATGCTTTGTTGCCTAATAATTGAACCAGTGTGTCGAGCTCTTTAATCATTTCAGTTGCCCCATTTTTAAGGACAGTTAGCTCTTTTATGTTACGATTTGCTTCGTCATTTAACTGAACAATATATAAATCACGTAGCTCTAAATTTTTTTTATTTTTCGAATGCTCGTTAATTGCTAAGGCGATAAGGATTCCGATAATTACAAGAATTATTTCTCCAACGGCATAAGCAAGATACTTTCCAAACGTACCTGCTCTTTCGAAAGGCGGGTGTTTTCTCATAATTTGATTTTGACGATTTTTTCTGAATAATTTTATCATTTTTTAATTGTTGTTTGTTAAAAAGAACAGCGTGTCATATATTAAAAAATAGTTCTACTACAGTACCAAGAACAAAACTAATCAAGGCTCCAATAATTGAAATTCGTCCAAGCTTAAAGGTATCCGTAAAAGCTAACCACAGAGCCAATAAAGCACAGCCAAAAAAAGGAACGCTTGCATAGATTGGAAGCAAACTAGAAAAGACTCCTAGTAGATTAAAAATAATATCTAACAAAACAGTAAATCCGAATAGAGCTAATGCAAAATTAGTTTTTGTGTTTCTATTAAAGAGATAAATTCCTGCAGTCAAAAGCGCAGCGCATAGTGTTAAAGGCCCGAATTGACTATAATATGCTTTAGTAAAATAAGGTTCTAACCCTGCAGGGAATTCTATTTTTAAAAAGAACACAAAGCCATAGGCTAGTGCTAAAATTATAAATACCAAAGCACTAATTTTTATAGATTTCATAAGGGTATTAATTAAAGTTAGTGTGTTAATGTGTGTTAGGGGTTAAACGCAACTTGGTTCTAATGCTGTTTAGGTTTTGTTGGCAACACTAGTTTTTCTAGTTCTTAATTAATTCTGTTAGCTTTTCCTGTGAATCTTTGTATCCTAATTCAATTGCCGTTTGATAACTTTTTATGGCATCCTCTTTTAGGTTATTGGCCTTATAGCCATCCCCTAAAGAGTCCCAAAGGTTCCCATCTTCAGGGAACAGTTGAACATTCATTCTGAATAGTTTTAATGCCCATTCTAAATTTTTATTTGACCTAATTAATAGGTTTCCAATGGTATTTAAAGGCCCAGCACTTGTAAAATCATCAACGTAATTTTCTTGTAGTAACCTAAGTAACTCTTTCGATTTATCTGCTGAATGTTGTTCTGTATAATCCATCATAAAGGAGTATACATTGTTTTTAATTGGTTCTGGAATATAGCTTTCGTCAAAAATTATTTTTGCAACAACATAAGCAATACCTTCTACTTTCGAGCTATTTGCATTGGTCGCATATACGATATATATATCCTCCTTCGGATACCATATCAACGTATGCCAATACGTACCATTAGAACCATTGTGTGTTATTCTTTTACTACTATTTTCTGATTTTTCAACTCCCCACCCATAGCCATAACTAGTCTTGCTATTATAAGATAACGTGTAAGAATATGGCGTTGTTAATTTTTTTAATGATTCTGGTGTCAATACTATATTTGTTTTTAATGCTTTATACCAAAGCAACATATCATTTTGAGTCGAATTAATGCCGCCATTCCCTTTTAAGTTCCAATTGACACCTCCAGCATCTTGATAATATGTAATTGTCGACTCGGTTTCCATTATATTTCTATTGTAACCATGAGACATCTGTTTTGTATCCCATTTAGGCAGAAGATACCCGGTTTGTAACATTCCTGCTGGTATAAAAAGATGCTCGTTTAAAAAAGCTTCGTAGGGCTGACCAGAAGCTAATTCTATAATCCGTCCTAATAGGCTATATCCAGTATTAGAATAAGCATATTTTTTTCCGGGCTCAGCTACTAATTCACTTGCGAAAAGTGTTTCAAAAAAGTCCCGTTGTGAAATTTTTGATAGTTTTCCAAATGACGAATAGTCACGTCCTATAGACTCTGAGAAACCAGCAGTATGAGTTAATAATTGATGTATGTTGATGTTTTGTTTGTCAGTTGGTAATTCCTTAAAAAATAAACTTAAAGAATCCGTCAATTTTAGTTTCCGAAATTCAACTAATTTTAAAATTGCTGTTGCGGTAAACTGTTTTGTGTTAGAGCCAATGTCAAAAATAGTGTTAGGATTATTAAGGGTTTTAGCAGCCTTGTTGGCCTCTCCATAACCTTTATTAATAACGACTTCTCCCTTCTTCACAACAGAGATCGCTCCAGAAAAACCATTTTTAGACCCAGCGGTTAAGTAGGAGTCTATTTTGGTATAAAGCGCTTTTGACTCTGTTTTTTCTTGTGCACTTAAAGTGAATCCCAGTAATTGTACCATTGTAATTGCCGTAAATAAAAATAATGCTTTCTTCATTTTGATTTCTTATTTTATGTTAGGGCGAATAGAAGTCAAGCTAGGTTACATTGTTTTCTAATTTCTAACTATTGTTAGTAATCGTTTTTATTTATTTTCTTCAACGCTTAAACTTCTCATAGTTTTTAATAATATATGAGTGGATATTAGCATTCCTATTCCTAGACCAACAAGAGTTCCAACCCAATATTCATTAAAAAATTTTCCAATTCCAATACCCATAAGTGTAAATCCAATTGTATTAAGAACTAGTACTGTATCTAATAATTTTTATTTATTTTATATTTTATAATGTTCATTTTTAAATGTTTACAGGCGTAATACACCACATTGTATAACTGTTTTACACTTTTTAAATTTCGCTATTTCATGTCCGTTATTAAAGCTGATGCATTCAATCCTTTGCTAATTAACCAAAAGGGAAGGATGAGCTGAATAAGTCCCATGGGAAGCATCATATGCATACTAATACTATGTCCGAAAATTGAACATAATAATTCAATAAACATTAAAATTGAAGCGACGATCCCAACAATTGAAATTATTTTTGGAACTAACTTAGACCGGTATAATGTATAGTATAGAATAAAAACTGGAAAACAAGACATTAACAGACTCAAGTAATGCGTCCACCAATGTTTTTTGTACAACAGCGGTCCTAATATTTTTAGTGCGTCGGAGTTGTCAGTGCTGTTTTTTACGTAACCTTGACTTAATTCTAACAAAGCTATAGCACTACTATTATCAATAGCGATAGCTATAAAACCCAATATGCTAAAAGCAAAATATAACAAAGCCAAAGTGATGCTGTATTTTTTAAAAATGGGAAACAAAATAGTGGCTATACTAATGGATGTGATTCCACTTAAAAATAAAAGTAAGATTGAAATTATGATCTTATTAGAACTAGCTGAAGTTGCCGTTAGGTAATCATCCGAAAAAAGTACAGGGCCTTGTAAAATTTGATATACCAAAATACCTATAACAAAAATGAGCAGAAATAACACTCCTACAAGTCTTCCCATTTTTTTATTTGATTTCATAGTTTTTATTTATTTGATAATTGATTGAGCGGACAATATTATAAACTCTAGACAATTACAAAAGCGTATGAATCCTCAAATTACATATAACTTGCTAGATATCAGCAGATATAACTGATTTACTCTTAACAATTTCCGCGTTAACATAGGTATGTATCCTATTTATTGGCTTCAAATCCGTCTTTCAATGCTAAATCCAATGGCTGTTTTATGTCCAATACCTCTTTTTTAGAGGTGCCATTGTTTTGATATTTTGGCTTTTCCACTTTGCTAAATGTCCATTTCAGTCCAAACAAAGGTCTTAAGAAACCAATCCGTCTAATGATAAATTCATAAATGAGATAGCAGGCTAAACCGGTAAAAGCTACAATACCTACGAATTTTAATAGTATGGGTATGTCCAATGGCAATATGATTAGAGCACCTGCATACAATACAAACATGTGAATAATATACACGGGATAAGCTGCTTGACTCAAATAGCTTAGGGCTTTACTTGGTTTGTTCAAGTACCTATAACCAAAACCGAATACTGCAAAAATCCAGCAATTTGATTCGATAGCCATGAGATAACCAGGAGCTTCAAATCCAAATAGCACGAATCTAGTACAATATAGAATGATGGCTAAACTGGCATACAACCAGCGCCATTTCAAAACGGTTTGCCAGAACGTTTGACCGCTGTACACGAAAATAAAACCGAAAAAGAAGGCCAAAAACCCGTTAAAGAAGCCATGCCAAGTCTGGGCATACAAAGCAAACAACTGGGGCTTTACCAACACAACCTCTATGACAAAAAATAGAGATATCAACAAAGGGCCAGCGGGATGACTCATTAGAGAGGCTAACATTTTTTTGATCTTACCGTTCTCATGGGTCTTCAGATAGTAATAAATTGGCAAAAGTAAAAGTACGTACACGAAGATATTTCCTAGAAACCATAAATGACCTTGATGGGGATAATAACCCAAAGGCATATTATAGTAGTTCTGAAAAATAAATAGATGCAGTGGTGTTATGGCCACTATTCCAAAAGCGAAGGGCAACAAAATTCGTTTTGTCCGCTCCAGAAGCAATTGCTTCCAATTTCGTTTGCGCATCGCAAAATAGAGCCCCATTCCAGATACGTAGAATAAAAATGGAATTCGCCAAACGTTTAGCATGGTCATAGGCGTCCATAGAGCCTCTAGGGTCTCCTCACTCCTAATAAAACCGATGAACATGGCCCACGGTTGGAAAATGATGGCGATGTGATAAATTAATAATAAGCCGATTGCAATTACCCGTAACCAATCGATATCGTGTCTTCTTTCTGATGTCATTATACTATAATTTTTAAATTAATTGGAGTCTGCCCATATACTTTGTGTCTGAGCTAAACGATGTTTAACAAGGCTTGCTACCCAATGGCTATCGGGATCAAAAAAATCGATTTCACCCTTGTAAATGACTATTTTTTTTACCTGTAACGCAGCCAGAGTAAATTATAGTCAACATCAAATTACTGGAGCATCATAGCAATGACAGGACGTGTTTTTTCGATTTCGTCTAAATCAAATTTTAATCCAAATGGTCCTAATTGTTGTTGTAGCATTTCATAGAAGGGTTTTATCTCTGCAAACGGGGCCAACACACTTTCTCTTGGTGTCGCGCCAAAGTTATTTTTTACGGTCTTATCTGCTTTGGCATCAATAAGCAGTTGTACGATTTCGACATGACAAAAGAATGCCGCCACGTGCAAGGCTGTAGCCCCATCGTTATTTTTAATGGTGAGATCTGATTTAGCATCAATTAATACCTTAGCAATGGCCGTTTTGCCAAAGGTCGCTGCCGAGATTAAAGGTGTTGCCCCACTCATTTGATCTTTTATATTGATATCGGTTCCTGATTCTATATGTTGTTTAACGATATCGAGGTTATCAGTCATTATTGCCGTTTGAATGTCAATTTTTGGCGTATCTACTGTTGACTTAGTGTTGTCACTAGTGTTCGATTTTGTTTTGGGATCCTCACTCGTTTGGGCGCAAGAACTTGTTAGTAATAGGATAATAAACGAAACGTTTAATACCCTTTTAAAGGCGTTACTTTTAGATGCTGTGATTTTAAATAATTTTAAATTTTTAACGGTATTTGTTAATACGCGTTGTTGCTGATTCTCTTCTGTGTAAAAATTTTTAATTGCTCGTTTCATGATTTTAGTTTTTAAAATTTGACTTTGTTTTTTTGTTTCTACAAAGATGGGATAAGAGTGAGATCCTTGTGTATGAGCAATCAAGCAATATGTATCAAGTTTGAGGATGAGATAAAAACTATGGCGCAATGGTATAAATTATGACGCAAAAATTGTTTTTCTTAATAATTATGCCAGTAATCTTATGACCCATATCTGCATAATTTTGTCTAATTTAGGCCAAGCAAAAACAGTATGTCTAGCACATCAACCACTGAATCAGACTTTATTAATCAGGCAAATACCATTGTTCTGGAAAATATTTCCAACGAACAATTCGGCGTTTCAGAGCTCGCAGAGCTGATGAACATGAGCCGTTCTAGCTTGCTCAGAAATATCAAAAAACAGACACAGCTTTCTGCGAGTCAATTCATCCGTCAAGTACGTCTTTTAAAAGGTATGGAGATGGTTAAGCAGCATACTTTGACTATTTCTGAGATTTCATACCAAGTCGGATTTGGTAGTACGTCCTATTTTATTAAGTGCTTTCGGGAATATTATGGGTACCCACCTGGTGAGGTCGGAAAAGACATATTGGAAGGAGAGAATATCGCTCTTCAAGCTTCTGTTTTGAATAGATACAAATGGCATATATTAGCAGCGTTGTCTTTAATAGTCATCGTTATATCTGTTTTGCTTCTTCCAAAAGAACTTAAGGTTACTACTGAAATTGAAAAATCTATAGCAGTGTTGCCTTTCAAAAATGAAAGTAGCGATTCTTTGAATCTATATTTTGTGAATGGTCTTATGGAATCTGCTTTAAACAACCTACAGAAGATTGGTGACTTACGCGTTATTAGTAGAACCTCGGTAGAGAAATATAGACATTCGAATAAGGGTATTCAAGAAATAGCTCAAGAGCTCAATGTAAATTACTTGGTAGAAGGCAGTGGCCAGCGCGTTGGAGATCAAGTGTTGCTCAATATCCAATTAATTGACGCTTCAAATGATCGACCGATTTGGGTTGAGCAATATAGTCGTGAAGTGGGAGATGTATTTGCGCTTCAGAATGAAGTGGCTAAGAAAATAGCATCTGCTATTGAGGCCACTGTGACGCCCGCTGAATTGGAACAAATCGAGAAAAAACCAACCGAAAACCTGATCGCTTATGACTACTATTTACAGGCACTTGACCCATTTCTATCGCGAACAGATAAAGGCCTTAAAAAGGCCATTGGATTATTTGAACAAGCGATTGAACAAGACCCTGAGTTCGCACTGGCTTTTGCCAATATCGCTATCTCATACTATCTTCTTGAAATGGACCAAATCGAAAAACAGTATACCGATAAGATTAATAGTTATGCAGATAAGGCCTTACTTTATGATTCAAAATCCGACGCAAGTCTAATCGCCAAGGCTTTTTATTACACACAAATAAAAGAGTACCAATTAGCCTTGCCACATCTTGAGAAGGCCTTGGACTATAATCCAAATTCATCTCTAGCAGTGCAAATGCTTGCTGATTTCTATTTTCGTTTGGTTCCCAATACGAACAAATACCTAGAGTACGCCCTTAGAGGAGTGCAGCTTAACGTTGCTAATGATTCTGTCACACAGAGCTATATTTATTTGGGCCTTGGTAACGCACTCATCGAAAACGGTTTTGTAAATGAGGCCATGACATACATCAATAAATCTCTAACCTACAATCCTGGGAATTACTATGCTCCGTATTTAAAAACGC
>TARA_R100001369_G_scaffold54448_3_pt1 | contig 11689 bp, 9 predicted proteins | sample TARA_R100001369 | Tara Oceans TARA_R100001369 (sample SAMEA2621528) | marine metagenome | biome: marine biome (ENVO:00000447); feature: surface water layer (ENVO:00002042); material: "saline water (ENVO:00002010), including plankton (ENVO:xxxxxxxx)" | depth 5 m | reverse complement strand
AGGCCAAAAGCGTGTCGATGCGATCACCGAGGAGCTCGAGAAACTGCAGATTGAGATGGAGGATGAGAGCCTAAAGACGGATGCCTACAATGCCCTCTACGACCGCGTGGATGCGCTCGAGGAAGAGGCGCGGGATCTGCAGGAGGCCTACAGTGCCGAAGATCTTGAGCAGGGTGGTGTCATCGCATCCTGGTCAAACAGCAAGATCACGCTGCATGTCGGTCTGGTAAGGCCAGAGGACAAGCCTGAGGCGCCGGCGCAGACGACCAGCGCCGGCGGCACGTCCGGCGGCACAGAAGGGCAGGGCGCAGACGCAATCGTCTACCCAGCCTCGCTGACCCAAGACCTCAAGACCGAACGGGCAATGGCCCTCGGCGCTGCCATGACGCTGCATCCGGAGGCTACGCTTGATTTGACCTTGTTCAAGCTGGTCACGGACGTGCTTGGCGCCATGAGCGCAACCCACGGCATCAAGGTCGAGGCCCGCAAAGAATACCGCAGCCACGCCAAGATGGACGAGATCGATAGCACATCGCTGGAACAGGTGGCCGAGGCGCATGACGCGCTCGATCTGTCCTGGGCGGATGAAGCGAAGTCTCCAGCTGATCAGTTTGCGTCGTTCCGTGCCCTTGAGGCGGGCGAGAAGGCCAAACTGGTTGCCTATGCCACGGCCAGCACGACGCAATCCTGCTTTGCCCGCAGCGTTAAGAGCGACAGCCTGATGCACGACTTCGAGATCGAGGTCATGCCTGACATTCGCGCGCATTGGACGCCGAACGCGGCGCTGTTCAACCGGTTCAAGAAGGCGTGGCTGCTCAAAATCCTTGGTGAAGAGCTCGGCCTTGCGCAGGAGGCCGTGACACTGGCCTCCATGAGCAAGAAAGAGATCGTCGCCTTTTGTGACAAGCTTTTTGCCGAACCATTTGCGACTCTCACTGAGGCGCAGCAGCGGGCGGTTGCGGCGTGGTGCCCGCCGATGATGCAAACGACCGGTTGCGTCCGCTTGGTCGCCGATGGGGAGGAAGACGCAGCTCAAGCCGAGACCGTTCAAGCGAAAGCCGCCTGATAGCCTCAATGACCCGCGCTTGGAAACATCAGGCGCGGGTCAGCCCCGACATTCCCTTGAAACACCAAGAAAGACATCCCCATGGCTATTCTCAAGTTCTCCGCGTCTGCTGTTGCGGCGCAAATCGCGCACGCGCGCTCCTGTTCGACCTTCCTGCCCAATTGGAACGGGCCAATCGATAAGCCCGCATTGATCCTCATCGTTGGGAACGGCGTACATCTGCGCTCCAACGGTATTGATGGCTCTACCACCCGTATTGTCACTACCGAGCAGTCCGATCCCAGCTTTGCCTTTGCAAATGGCATCAATCCGTTTCGCGACAGCGATTGGATGGCGCAGCGCCAAATGGCGTTCCGCGATCTAACCGGGCGGTTCTACACGGACATCCTTGACGATGTGCAGACACTAATCGATCGCGGGCAGGGGGCCATTCGACTGGCCACCGATGGGCATTCCATCCGCGTCTTTGTGCGCCGCGCCTCAGACTTCCTGATTGGCGGAACCTACGAGGTGCCCTCGGGTCTTGGTGGCACATTCCGAGTTGTCCTGAAGGACGCCTGCGACACCTTTGCCATCGTTCAAAACTGCGGCAACTGCGAGGACTTCGATGCCATGCAGCCGTATCGCGTGCCGCTCGATGCACTCATGGAACTCGAAGACTGGAGGGCAGCGTAATGGGTTGGCTCTTTTACACCGACCGGCGGGTTCAGACCTACGCCGATGAGAAGGCAGAGATCACACGTCTTTGCACATTTGAGACAGATACCCGCCGCACGACATTGGTCAAAGCCAGCAAAGTCGGCTCGACATGGTATGCAGCAGCAAAGGTTGAGAACCTTGATTCCGCGTCATTGGAAGATCGAACATATGTGACCGACAAAGACGGATCATTCACCTTCGGTGCAGTGTTTCTGACGCGGTACGACGACGGGTGCTGGGGCTATAAGGACATGGAGGAAAGCGCTGGTCCCTGTGAGTCTCGCGCGCCGCTGAGCCTTCTCAATCTCCTGTCCGAGTTGAAAGACTCCGACAGCTACGCCCACGCTTGGCGCCAACGGTGTCGGGACTGGGCAGCGATCCCTGACTACGCAGAGGGTGATAAGATCAAGTTGGTTGCCTCTGTGACCCTCAGCGATGGCAGCACCTGTCAGTTCGTTACAGCGACCCATTACAGGCGCGGGCATCAAAAACGGCGCTGCTACCGTATTGAGGAAACCGGCAGCCTTGTGCGGCTCTCAAAGGCGTCACTGGCGGGATCGACCCTCATCAGTCGCGAAATAGCTGAGGGCAGTGCCGTGTTGGCGGAGTTTTTTGGCCAGCAGACGCCATAGGAGGCCCCACAGCGCGTTCCACGCCGTATTCTGGCCCTAGGGTCTGGACCCATTAATCGTCTTGCGACCACCTTGCTGGCGTGATTCACGCTCCCGAACGGATGGGGGTATGATGAGCAATCTTTTCTGGCTGAACGACGAGCAGATGGCGCGGCTGCGGCCGTTCTTTCCCAAGAGCCATGGCAAGCCGAGGGTCGATGACCGGCGCGTTCTGAGTGGGATAATATTCATCAATCGCAACGGGTTGCGTTGGTCCGACGCGCCCAAGGAGTATGGCCCGCCGAAGACCCTCTACAACCGATGGAAGCGCTGGAGCGACATGGGGGTCTTCGCGCGGATGATGGAGGGGCTCGCTTCCGAGGCCGCCGACCGGAAGACGGTGATGATCGACGCCACCTATTTCAAGGCACATCGCACGGCGTCGAGCCTGCGGTTGAAAAAGGGGGGCGTGGCCGGCTGATCGGGCGAACCAAGGGCGGCATGAACACCAAGTTGCATGCCGTCACGGACGCGAACGGCCGCCCGATCAAGTTCTTCATGACAGCCGGCCAGGTCAGCGACTACACCGGTGCGGCGGCCCTGCTGAGCAGCCTGCCCGAGGCCGATTGGCTGTTGGCCGATCGGGGCTATGACGCCGACTGGTATCGTGAAGCCTTGCAGGACAAGGGCATAAAGCCCTGCATCCCGGGCCGGAAGTCCCGAGGCAAGCCCGTCAAATACGACAAACGTCGCTACAAACGCCGGAACAGGATCGAGATCATGTTCGGCAAGCTCAAGGACTGGCGCCGCGTTGCGACCCGTTACGACAGATGCCCGAAGGTCTTCCTGTCCGCCATTGCGCTCGCCGCAACTGTCATCTTCTGGCTTTGAAAATTAACGAGTCTGGAGCCTAGGGGCCTCCTCCGCGCTGCAAAGCGTAGAGGAGGCTTTTTGTCCTGTGAACCTCAAACCGGATCACAAAGGACAGAAATCATGGCCCCTCCCAACCCGACGCACCCCAATCACGCACCATCCAATGCGCAGCTTAAATCAGCTCTATCGCTATTCGCCGCCGAGATCGCGCGCGGTCCTCTGCGCAGCTCCTCTCTCTCAAAGATCATGCGCGACACCTTTGGGGGCAGTGATGCCAGCGGAGCATGGAGCTGGCGTATGGCCTACGACATGATGCAGGCTGCTGCTGTTCAAGCGATCCTAACGGACGCCAGCGGGTCAGACCCACTTGGTGACGCAAAAAACCTCGCAACGCGGCTTTTGACCGAAACCCGCCGGTCGGAGCAACAGATACGCCTGCAACAGTTCTCGACCCCGCTGCCTTACGCGGCCCTCGCGGTGCGCGCGGCGGCGATCCGCAACGGTGAGACTGTGCTGGAACCCTCTGCGGGAACCGGCTCGTTGGCGGGATTTGCCAAGTGGGCAGGGGGCATTCTCATGCTGAACGAAGTCGATCCGTTTCGCCGGTGGCTGCTCGATGTGGTGTTCGACGCGCAGGTGAGCGGACATGACGCCGAGCATATCGACGATTTGCTGACATCAACAACAGCACCCAGCGTTATCGTGATGAACCCGCCGTTTGCATCCTCGGTCGATCGCTCCCGTGATAAGCACATTGCGGCCAAACATCTTATCGGGGCCGCGAAACGATTGGCACCCGGCGGACGTCTTGTTGCGATCATGCCGATGGGCTTCAGCCCCGAGCGGGATGCTGCACATTGGGCCCGCGCGGTGAGGCTGCTCACTCCGCGGCTGGCCCTGACAATCCCCGGTCCTGTCTATCGCAAGCTCGGCACCAGCGTCGATACCCAGCTGATGGTCTTTGACAAGGTCGATGAGGATAGGGAGATGATCTGTGCCTCCATCGATGATCTCGATGCAGCAGTCAGTATCGTTGACCAGATCGCTAAGGCGCGCCCGATTGTAGCGTCTGTGACGGCGGCGCGCTCACTGCCTGTTCATCGCTCTCTGTTGCAAGCCGCGCCTTACAAGGCGCGCAAGCCTGTCGCATCAAATACATCTGCTGCCAAAACTCCTAAACACGCAGCGACACCTCTGTCGTTCACCACGTTCGAGACCCCGCGTGAAAACACTCCGATTTCCGAGATCTATGCGCGCTATCGCCCCCAGCGGATCGACATTGCGGGCGCACAGGAGCACCCGACGCCGCTGGTTGAAAGCATTGCCATGGCCTCGGTCGCGCCGCCTTTGCCGTCCTTGCACGCCGCCGAGGGGCTGCGCCTGCCGAACCGCTTGATTGCTGAGGGTCATCTCTCTGAGGCCCAGCTGGAAACCATCATCATGGCCAATGATGCCCATGCACGCGATTTGCCCGGCAAGTTCACCATCGATGACGACCAGACCAAGATGCTGCGCAGTGATGAGGACGCGGAGGCGCGTGCTTACTGTTTGGGATACTTTCTCGGGGACGGCACCGGCTGCGGCAAGGGACGCGAGTGCGCAGGCCTGATCTTGGTCAATTGGCTCTCCGGGCGGCGCAAGGCCGTCTGGGTTTCAAAATCCGCAACCCTGATTGAGGATGCAGTGCGCGACTGGACCGACCTCGGGGGCTCGCCTGCAGACATCCAGCCGCTCTCGAAATGGAAGCCCGACCAGCGTGTCACCATGGGCGATGGCATCCTTTTCGTGACCTACGCTACGCTGCGCTCCGCCGGTAAATGCGGCACCACGCGGCTGAACCAACTACTCGCGTGGATGGGTGACGACTTCGACGGTGTGCTCGCCTTTGATGAGGCCCACGCGATGCAAAATGCGGCTGGATCGGAGCAGGGCAGGGGGGCTAAACCGTCCCAGCAGGGTCTTGCGGGGCTGCGTTTGCAATTGGCCACCCCGCGCGCTCGCGTCTTCTATGTCTCGGCGACGGGAGCCACATCTGTCCACAACCTGGCCTATGCCTCCCGGCTCGGGCTTTGGGGCCAAGGCCCAGAATATCCGTTCCCGAGCCGCGAGAGCTTTGTCTCAGCGATGGAAGCTGGTGGTGTGGCAGCGATGGAAGTTGTGGCCCGCGATCTTAAGACGCTCGGGTTCTATACCGCGCGCGCCCTGAGCTTTGATGGGGTCGAATATGATGTGCTGGAACATGCACTGACGCCTGCCCAAACAGAGATCTACGATGCCTATGCGGGCGCGTTCCGCACGATCCACCATAACTTAGAGGCCGCACTGACCGCGACAGGTGTCAATGATGCATCGGGAGAAACCAATGCGTCTGCTGCAAAAGCATCCGCCAAGTCGCGGTTCGAGAGCACAAAGCAGCGCTTCTTCAATCATCTGCTGATGGGCATGAAAGCCCCGTCGATAGTCAGCGCAATCCAGCAGGATCTATCCGACGGCTATGCCTGCGTTGTCCAAGTGGTTTCGACGGGCGAAAGCCTTTTGAAACGGCGATTAGAGATGATAGACTCGGACGATGAGCTGGTCGAAGGAGCGCTGACGCCGCGCGACTACGTACTTGGGTATCTTGAACAGGCCTTTCCGATCCACACCCAGAAGCTGGTCGAGATTGACGGCAATGTTGTTGCAGAGCCGCTGCGGGATGAAACTGGGGCCTTGGTCGTCTCTCGCGAAGCGCTGGCCCTGCGCGACGAGGCGATGATGGATTTGATGGCGCTGGCCCCGATCCCCGCGGCACTGGATCAAATCCTCTGGGCATTCGGGGATGAGGCAGTCGCAGAGGTGACGGGGCGGTCCATCCGCCCGCTCAAATCGAGCGACGGCGCTCTCTTCATCGAAAAGCGCAGCCCCAGCAGTAATTCCTCCGAGACGCAGGCGTTTATGGATGGGGAAAAGAACATCCTGATATTCTCGGATGCGGGTGGCACGGGGCGATCCTATCATGCGGCACAAACTGCCAAGAACCAGAAGCGGCGTCGCCATTACCTGCTGGAACCCGGCTGGCGCGCGGATGCAGCCATCCAAGGGCTTGGGCGTACACATCGCTCCGCGCAAGTCAGCGCGCCGTTCTTCCGGGTCTGCACCTCGGACGTCCACGGTGAAAAACGCTTCACGTCAACAATCAGTAAACGTCTTGACCAACTTGGCGCACTCACCAAAGGCCAACGGGAGACTGGCTCGCAAGGCATGTTCCGCGAAGAAGACAATCTCGAAAGCCCCATCGCGCGATCCGCGCTGCGTGGATATTACGCCGATCTTGCGGCGGGGCGAGCGGAGGCGATGGGTTATGAGACCTTTACCGATTGGACGGCGTTGCGGCTAATCGACAAGGATGGCGTGCTGCTGGAAGAACTGCCGCCCATCCAGCGGTTCCTCAATCGGGTGCTGGCCCTTCCTATCCATATGCAGAACGCGCTCTTTGCTGAGTTTATGCAGCGCATCGCGGACCAAACTGAACGTGCAAGGGATGCAGGTACGTTTGATCTCGGGGTGGAAACGCTGCGGGGCGAGACTATTAGGCAGGTTTCGGCGGAGGATCTCTGGACCTGCCCGCAATCCGGGGCTGTGACACGTATCATTGGATTGGAGGTGACGGATCCTGTTCACATTGCGCGCGCCGATGGTGCACTCGGCAACAACGTCGACAAAATTCCTATGGTCAATCGCGCATCGGGGCGGGTTGGGATGATCTCGAAACGCCCCATGCAGATGTATGACGAAGACATGGTCACCCTGATGCGCAAGGTTATCCGGCCCACTGGCAAATCCTACCTCGAGGAGGCCAAGTTCGAAGCCTCGGCTTGGGAGGCTGTCGACCAGTCAGAGTTCATCCGGCTTTGGGACGAGGAGGCCGGAAGCTTGCCCAAAACCACCACGACAAAGCTCTACCTGCTCACGGGCCTGTTGTTGCCGATCTGGAAGACCATCCCGACAAGCAACGAGCGTATCTATCGCGTCACGCCTGAAGGCTGTGCCAGCATGATAGGCCGTACGCTCAGCGAGGAGGGGGCCGCTGCCCTTCGGGCGCGGTTCATGACAGGAACGCCGGAAACACCGGGTGAAATGCTGACAGCTGCCCTTGGTACAACTGCACCCGTCGATCTGGGCCGCGGCCTGACGCTGACGCGCCGTCGCGTTGCGGGTGATGTGCGCCTGGAGATCAACCGGGCGGATAAGGGTTCGATTGAGGGTCTCAAAGCCCTCGGGTGTTTTACGGAGATCATTGCCTTCCAGCTGCGGGTTTTTGTCCCGCACGGTGAAGGGGTCGATACGGAAGCGATCTTGACCCGCATTGTTGGCAATGAGCATGCGCGTATCCGCGACGCAGCCTGACCCAAAACACTGACAGTAGTCACAATCCCTCGAACGCATCAAAGCAAGCCCCCGCCCTTACAGACGGGGGCGCGGCCGGTATTAGTCAATCTAGATGGAGACACGCATGAACATCGCAGAAATCAGAATAGCCGTGGACGCAGGGAAGTCCGTTCACTGGTCAAACGAGGGATATGTGGTTCGCAAGGATACTCTGGGGCAGTATCTCATCGTCTTTGAGCCGAACGGCAGTGCCATTGGTCTGACCGACCGTGGCGGGGGCCGTCTGAATGGTCAGGAAGAGGACTTCTTCCTTTCCAACTGTGATGTCTGAGACATCCCAACAGACCATTAGGCAAAGTATGGGTTGTGCGTGTGGTGAGGCGACGTGTGTCCAATCAAGACGCTTCATTGTCTGAGAGGTCAGGAGAAAGGGGAAAGCAGGCTTTCTGTTTTGTGATCCCATGAGGGGTCAACAAAGCAATCTCGGATGGTCTGGCAAGATGTCAGGTCCCAATAACCCAAGAAGGATAAGACCCATGTTCGCAGGAAACCTTACGAAAAACGTCGACACCGCAGCCGCTGTCTTCACCGGCACAATCCACAACACCAAGTTCGACATCGCGATCCAGTTGGAAACCCGCGCAAAGATGTCAGAGCGCAGCCCGGACTATGACGTCACGGCGGTTAATAAATCAGGCCGCAAGGTCCGCATTGGCACGGCCTGGAATGAAACCGGAAATACCAGCGGGAATCCCTACATTTCGATGCAGATCGATGTTGGACTTGGCCCGTTCCGCGTTAATGCGGTGCAAACGCAGGAAGCGCGCAAAACCAAGAGCGAAGACTTCGAGATCATCCCGTTGGTCCCAAACGGCACGATGAAATCCGGCTCAATCTCGGGCGAATTGACCGCAATGGATGCTGACAACGCCTTCGCAGGCTACATCGCCAACATGATGTTTGATCTGGATTTCATGCTCATCGAGAACGATTACAAGACCGAGGAAACCCATCCCGACTACCGGATCGAAGTCAGCTCGCCAAAAGGTCAAGCGATCCGTGTGGGTTCGGCCTGGATGGCGAAAAGCACCCGGACCGGTAATGAATACTTGTCGTTGCTGATCAACACGCCTGACGGTGATCTGCGGGTCAATGCCGTGCAGAACGAAGAGCAACGGGGTGGCCAGACGTTCTCGATCATTCCGTTTGTGCAGAGCGATGATCAGCAGCCCGACGCAAGCGGTGGGTTGTCACTGGTTGCTTGATCGCAACAAGACCATCGACTGACAGAGCAGGGGAGCCGCGGCAACGCGGTTCCCCTTTTTTGTGTGAGTGTGCTTGAAAGACACCCGTGCTTGGCCCGGTGCTTTGATTGGCACTTGCAACACCATCGCTTGGCATGTGCGGCCTTGTCGAACCATCCCATTATGCTACAATGATATACTAACGTAGTGCAGTTCTTGAGAGGGCGGATGGCTAGAAAACCGAAAATGAACCGCGTTTGGTTCGAAAGCTTTGACCTTGAAGTGGAAATCACTGCGCTGATCACGCGCATTGAGAGATGTACCAAGTTTGAGCTGCCAGACAAAAAGCGGGAAATGGCGTTTTCTTATGCAGCGACGAAGCTGGGTAAAACGAAAGAGGCCTACGCAGATGCGAAGAGCAAGGGCGAACCGGTCTCCACATCTCGCCGTGACTTTTTAGAAACCATTCAGGATACGATTTTCTTAGCGATTCCGGCCGAGAATGTCGCATTGATGCCGTTGAGAGAATATGTCCTGAACGATCCGTCTTATTACGAAGCAGCAATGTGTCGCGCGGCATCCCTCACCGAGGACGAGCTCTTTATGGCCCTCTCTCCCATACTCAAAGACATGACAGTGCAGGATGCCCGCGACTTTGTATCGAAGCTTTGGCATGATGGGATCGACGGCAATGCCAGAAAGTATGCGGAAGCATTGAAGCGTCCGGAGCGTGAGCGCGTTCCATTGCGGCCAGATAATATTGTGTAGGCAAGTTGAGTCGCGTTCTCTTTGATCTTTACGGGCACTAGTACCCTGATGCTGATAAAGAGTGATACACCCTATTAATTCCGGCACTCATCTACCAGTCGGGCGCCGTCGTTGCCAGGGATGTCGGCTATCGTCCGATAGATTGTCTCGCCAATCGCTGATGTGTTCGTCCATTTGCTGCATCAGATCGCCTTTGGCGTCGATATCGGCGACAAGGGCGACGCTGACGAAGCCCGGCTCGCCCTCTACAGCCGGCAGACGCCAGACTTCGTATCGCGTGACGCCATTTCTCGTTCCGGCCGGCGGTGTCGGGTTTGGCCCCCACGCATTGGCAAGCTTAGGGTCGCGTTCGCGCAGCTCGGCGAAGTCGATCGTCCATCGCTGGTCGGAGACCGTGCCGAAGCCGGGAACGATACCGGGTATGAGATAATCCCTGACTATATTGTCGAGGTCATGCAGAACCGCTGGCGGCGTTTTGGGGTTCGGGCGAACGACAACCTCCAGGGCGACAGCTACGATGAGCGGGCTGATGACCCAGTCCCAGCGTTTCTTGAAGGCGGTGATTTCGTCTGACACCCTCTGCTTGAAGGCTGACGATCCGCCGGTCGCAATCGGCAGTTCTCCGACCTGAAGACGCAGTTTGGAGTCGCCTATCAACCCGGTCCACATGGTTTTGTCGAACCCGGTGGGAATGCCCCGAGGTAGGCCGTACATCCACCCTAAAACGGGGATGTTGACGCTGCTGCGGCCCAGCAGCGCGCGCTGCGCGCTCCAACGGACCATTTCTCGGTACGCCTCGTACATTTTGTTGCCCAAGGCTTTGCGTTGGCCTTTTTCGTCTCGGATGAGATCGCGAAACGTGTCGACCCACTCATCTTCGCGCTCGCGCTCATAGTGGGACTCCATGCTCTCTGCGGCTTGCAAAGCTGCCCCCGCAAGTTCCAGATCGTCGAGCATGGCGGCGAAGGGCCTGGCTTCGATGCGTATGTTGGGCTGGTCGGTGCCATGACGACACATCACTGACAGCGCCTGTATCTGGCTGTCATCAGCATATAGAAGGCTCTTCTTCGGCCAAATCACACCGTCCATTCGGTCCCCTAGAAGATCCAGTAGGTTCTTTGCGATAGTGTGCGCATGCGGCGGTGATTTGCTGGCAGTAGCGAGATCGAGCTTGAGCGCAACATCTCCTCTGAAGGTACTGCGCTTGACGGAGGTGAGCTGTTCGGCGACCGCTGTTTGGAAGGCAGTGCGATCTGCGGCAGACATCTTCTTCGATTGGGGCTCGATATCGTCGATACTGATGCGAATACGCCGTTTGCGCCGTGATTGGTAACGAGCGGATGCACCAACATCGCTCGCCATAAATTTTCTGAAATCACGCAAAGCCAGTATCCCCCACTAACCATGCTGCTTTGTCGCAGCGATTGCAGCTAAAGTATACTGGTCGTTGCCTTCGAGATGGCGAAGGTTGGTTTGGTCCGCACGGCTGATTTTGAACTAAAGAATATCAAAGTCGGCTCTGAAATGCTCGCCAATCAACTGAACCTCTGACGAAATGCCTAACGGCCTCTCCTGCTCGGCTTCGCGTGTCGCAGGAGAGAACGGCCCTGCGGTCCGTCGCGCATGCGGCCATGCGGCCTTACCGCGGTGTCGACTCATGGGTCCCGGTTTGCCCGTCTCGCGAGCGCGGCGGGTCTCGGCCACGCCTGCGGTCTTCGCTCTGGTTTGTTTTGCGATGCAAAACGATCCCGCCGCTGCACCCGCCTGCGTGTCCGGCCCCACCGCTTGCCTGCTCGCTTCGGGCAAACCTGGCGTCAAAACACACACACATGAGTATGGAATCATATCCTCCGGATGGCCCCCAAATCAGCCCACCTCAAGGATCGCCAAACTTTTCGGCGAGGGTCATGCGGGTTGCGAGGTCTATCGCGCGCGTGAGGTTGCGCTTGTTGTGAGCAGCGGCGCTTGGAAAACTTTTGCGCCCAGCAAGCTGGCGGCTACGCCGTCCCTGACCCGGACAGATTCGGTGAACCAGAAATCGGCCATGCCCCCACACGCAT
>TARA_R100001369_G_scaffold1144_1_pt1 | contig 11713 bp, 1 predicted proteins | sample TARA_R100001369 | Tara Oceans TARA_R100001369 (sample SAMEA2621528) | marine metagenome | biome: marine biome (ENVO:00000447); feature: surface water layer (ENVO:00002042); material: "saline water (ENVO:00002010), including plankton (ENVO:xxxxxxxx)" | depth 5 m | reverse complement strand
ACGTATACCAAGAGATAAATTATAATCGTACGGAGTTTTTACTGTCGATGTTTCTAAACCATTTGTAACAGAAAATACATCCACATCAGAAACAGAAGTACCACCATTAGCTGCAGCATAAAATGTAGAGAACTTAAAAGTCTTTTTCAAATAATCATTAAATTGTGCGTTAGAAATTATTGCTATACACATTAGCGGTACTAATATTAGTTTTTTCATTCTTTTATTTTAATTTTTATTGGCTTTATCTATTCTAGCGTTTAGTATTTGTTGGTATTTACTAACTTTTGACTTAGATTTAGCTTTAGCTTTTCTACTTTCCATTATTTGTTGGTATGGAGTACCTGTTTTTTTCTTCTTCTTCTTTTTATTCTTTAATTCTAATTTTAACGCATTCAATTCTTCATCTTCAACTCCAAGATCCCATGTATTCCAACCTAAGATTAAAGCAATCCTTTGCCACGTTTTGTTTTGTGAATCAAGTGCTTCTGATACGTTGTTAAGTTTTTGTATAAGTCTACCAACCGGCACGTTGGTACCAGCGTCAATAACGTTACCTACTCCTTGCCAAATAGGGTTGTCTAAACTTAAACCTTTATGTTTTATAGCATCTTTATTAAATCTCCATGTTTGTATTCCGCTATATAGTTTTCTAGCTTTAGATCCAATAGGTGGAGATAAGTTAATTGCTTGAAGTACAGTATACGTGTGGTCTGCCATAAATCCTTTTTCTTCTTGTTTCATAAACGTCATTATAATGTTTTTTATAGTAGAAATAACAGCTCCAGTTAATCCAGAACCTCTAAGTATAGAATCCACCATTGTGTTAGCTATTCTTACTTTTTTATCATCCAAAGCGTCTTCGTCATCTTCATCTGACCCAAATACTGTAGCAAACAATGCTGATTGTAATGATGAGAATATAAAGTTTTGAACAGTGCCGTAGTATATTAATTTTGAAACATTAGTCTTCCAATCACCTCTACCTTTAGCTAAATCTATAGCTGCTTTTTTCATCAACCTAGTATATTGCATTGGTGTGTTTTGAAAAGCTAATATTAATCTACCAAGTGGTGATGCTTGTTGTTGTGATACTAAATCAGCTCTAGATGATTGCTGAGTTTTTTCTGATATTTCTTGAAAGTCTTCAAAAGCTTGATTTTCAGCGGCTTTGTTATCCATACCTTGTTTTAAATATGTTTTAACTCTATTTCTGTAAAACGTAGCACCACCAGCTGATATTGCAAAACTATCTGCAATTTGAGTAGGTGTAAAACCTATTTTTAACAAGTAGTTTAAAGCTGCTTTTGCTTTGTTTGTTTGACCAACTAATGCCGCTGCTAATTCCGCTTGATTAACATCAGTTTTTAAACCAGATCTTCTTTGTTTTAACATATCCGAATTAAATATCATTGAAAAATCACTCCAATATTGAGGTTGATTAGCAAATGCTGCTGCAGCTTTTAAAGGATTGTTATCACTCCAGTTTATAAAGTTAACAGTAGACAGGGTTTGTAGTACAGCAGACCTCATGTTAAAGAACATAATAGCACCAACAGAATTATTTACCCAATTAGAATATTGATTAACTAATCTATTGTTACCAAAACTTCTATTAGTTCCATTTTCCATTCTATAGAGCATGTCTTCTAATGCTTCTCTATAATTAGATCCAAATACAGATTCTAGTTTGTTAAGATTTTCATTAGAAAATATGATTTTTTTATTCTGTATCCATTCAGCTAAAAATTCTTTTCTACCAACTTTTTGAGATATATTATTTAAATCACTAGCAACTGTTTCAACAACCCAATTAGAACTTGGTTTTGTATAACCATCTTTTTGCTGTGATATTTGACCTAATTGATCTGCAAAAGCTTTTACGTCTATATTTTCTTCTATAACTTTAGCTAACATTACTTGATCTCTTTTAGATAAACCAGGTATTTCAAAACCAGCCTTGTTCCATAAATAAACTCTTGCAGCATGATCATAAGTAAAAGACGATCCTGGTATTTGTTTTTTAAGTTTTTTACGAGCTGATGGGTTTTGCTTTTTAAGAGCTCTGTATTCATTTGCCACTTTTTGTTTAGCGGCGTTAATATCTCTATTAGCTCTAGCAAACGGTTGAAACAAATGTTTATTAAACCAAGCTTTTTGAGCATCACCTTTCTTACCTCTACCTAATATAGGGTACATTAAACCTTCAAAATCCTCTGCAGATGGTGGTAGGAAAAATTTATATTTACCAATACTTGCTCCTTTAGTTTTAGCTAAAGCATCTGAATATCTTGACTCAGCGTTTATACCTTTAGTATCTTCTAATATTTGGTTAAAATCTATATTTAAATCCGCTTTACCGCTAAATTTAGTTTGAACAACCTTAGATTTTATATCTAGTTGATTTAAAACGTTTTTAACAGCTTTAACATTACCAATAGCATCATCAACAAAATACATGTCGTTATATCCTTCAGCAAACTTTTCAAGCATCCACATTGCTTTAGCCTCACCAGTACTATCACCTAAACCTGTTATGTTTTTTAAATCTAAATCTATTCCTTCACTTTCTAAATAAGCTTTTATAGCCGGAGCACTCTCAGCAGCTCTAGCTGTAAGTATAAATACGTTTTTATTTCCGTATTTTTTAATTTGGTTTTTAAGTTTTTGCATTAATGGTCCAGGTCTACCATTTGTAACTTTATTGAAATCAGAAAAATCCATCTTCCAACCTTGTCTAAGCATTTGGTCTCCAACACTAGACCATTCGGTTGATGTTATTTTTCTTGTTTCACCGTCTTTTTTAGCAATAACAAAGTTATCACTTATACCAGCTGTTTCGTCAAAATCAAAAGTACTCATACCTCTAGCTTCAACATCTCCTTTTCTAGAAAACTTAGTGGCCTTGTCTACGGTTTTAAGTTTATTTATTTTTTCTGCCTCCGTAAGCACTTTTAATTCTTGCTTGGTAGATAAACCGTAGTTTAATAAAACAGTATCATTAGCTTTTTTAACTTTATCATAAGTTTCTTTATTATCTATTCTTTGAGCTAACATAAATATATCTGACTTTGGGTTTATACCCAAAACAGATTTTGTTAAAATTCTATTAAATAAATCTGTGTTAGTAGCATCTGTAAATATAGTATTTTTATTATCTAAAACTTTTCTACTATATTGGGTGTTACCCATGTTTTTATTAATATTAGCAGCAATACCATCTAAATAATCTAAAGTTTTATTTAAATTTATTTTGTTAAATATAACTTTATCAAAAGTTAATCCAGTTCTTAAATCTACAGTTCTACTAGCATTGCCTAACGCTATCATAAACATAGACTCACTATCCATACCTATTCGAAAACCTTTAAATCCAGATGTTTTACCTATAGATTCTGCTAACTTACCTTTATTAACATTATACTTTGCTAAAACTTCTTTAGACATCTTACCCTCTGTGCTATCTAACAACGCTTGTGCGTCCGCATCTAATAGTGTTTGAACATATTTATCTGCTATAATAGGGTAATCTCTTTTAAAAGTGTTATTAAACATACCTTTAAGAATATTCATATTAAAGTTTAACAACTGTATATTGTGTTCTTGCTGGAATGGTCTAATTTTTCCAGTTTTAGCCCTTACTTGGGTGGTGCTATAATCTAAAGTAACTGATGTTATCACAGCTCCTTGCCTAGCTATACCACTACTAGCGTTTGTGTTTATTTGTAACATTTTAGCCGCCCAAGCAATTCTTTTTAGTTTTTCTTTTGGTTTAATACCAGCTTCGTTTATCCAAGCGTCTAGTTTGTTATAAAAATAATCTCTAAAATCTTGTACTGCTTTTCTTCTAATTGGTGGGATAATCTTATCAACATCTTTTTTAAATTGCATTATCTGTTGAGGAGTTGGATTTGCTGGTAGTTTTTTAACTAGTGTTAACACTTTTTCCTCTACATTTGCTATTTTCTTAGCTTGTTTTATATCACCTTTATAATCTTTAATTTTATTATCCTTGCCATACAAACTTCTTGTTTCAGGTGTTAACATTTTTTGCTTGCTTTTTCCAAACTTTTGAGCTGAACCTCCGTTAAGAGCTTGACTTAAAAGTGATAACCCATGAACACTAGGATCTAAAGTTTTTGTAAAACTAGTCAAACCATCTTTATAATCATTAAATCCATTACTACCAGTATCATCACCGTCAATACTTAAGTCAATCATAGTTACAGTTCCATTTGATATCTCTTTAATAGCCTGTGCAACTCCATCATAAAATTTAAAACCTATTTTACTACCTAATATTTTTTGCTGTTCTGTTAAACCTTCACGTAATTCTTTTTCAGTAATTTCCTTACCTACTTTTTTATGGTTCTTTATAATTTGATCAACGTATGGTTGTAAAAACAATTGCTCTCCTTTTGGTAGTGTTTTAATATAACTATTTAATATAGGGCTTATATTAGCACCATTAAGAGCTTCTTTATCTTTACTTAAATGATCACGAAGATTTAGTATAGACTGTTGGTCGTTAACAAAATCGAATAAAGTATTACCCGCTTTACCACTAAACTTGGTTCCTGGAGCTCTATCTATTTTTTTACCTAATAACGCTAAATAGTTATCAGCAACTTCAAATCCTCTAAATTCAACTAAAGCTTTAAGTTTTGCAAATGTTGCAGGATCCTCTAAAACTTCCATAGTTGCATCGAAACCAAGCTCTATAGATAAAGCTTCAGCTAAACTATTTCTTCTTGAATCAGCTCTACCAACACCAGGTGTTACAGATTGAGGATTTATAAAGTAATTAACCCAATCTTCTAATACTTGTTTGGTTGCTGGTTTTTTAGTAAACTCTGCATTACCAGCTGTTTTGCTTTTTACCTTCAAATCCATGTCAGACTTCTCAACTCCTTTTCTTTTTTGCTTACCAGCGTCATCTACAATAGCTTCAGTAAAGTGTTGAAATCTTTGATTAAGAGTTTCTAAACCTATTTTACCATAAACACCTGATTTTGAATCATTTAAAAACTTAAGGTATTTTGCACTTTTTGGAGTACCCATGATGTTTTTAAGCTTATTAACTAGTTTATTAGCAAAAGCATCTTGTAGATCTTTTTTAAACGTATCGCTGTTAACATCACCAGCAGAAACTAAAGATACAATAACAGAATCTACAATGTCATTATAAAAATCCGATCCTTTTTGTATACCTATTTTTCTTCTTATAGAATTAATTTGTTTTTCTTGAACTTCAGATTTAGTCAAAACATCACCACTAGGAATGTTCTTAGCGTCATCTAAGGTAGTTTTGAAACCAAGTCCACCAAAATCCACACTAGATTCTACTCCCATGTCTTTAGCTACTATACCAGCACGAGTATTCAACCTGCTACTTGAAAAGTTGTCTAAAGTATTTCTTACAGTTTTTCCACTTTTATTTACAGTAACTTCTGAGTACTCTTTCTCAATCATTGTAGCAAGATCCATTAAAAGCCTATCTTTATACTCACTTCTAGTAACACCAGCTAGTTCACTTTTTGGTATGTTGTCATATAATCTTTTTGCAATAGATTCTATTATACCACCAGCTTCTTGACCTAATTTAGAGTTTTGTAAATTTGTCTCACCACCCTTTAATAATTCCCCAACAAGTTTTCTTTTTGCTGATTTATCATCTTTTTTAATATCACCTTCAATTTTGTTTTCAGCTTTAAAATCTGTTAATATACCTTGCATGTTAGATTTAGAAAACTTTGTTTCTCCTTTTACCTCTTTAGCTCTTTTAGGATCTACTCTTTCTTTTTGCTCTTGAGTTAACCTACTCCATTTTTTCTCACTCGTTAATGATTCCCACCCTTCAGTTTTATCTAATTTAACAGTTTCGTTTTTACCATATATTTGCTCTACAGCTTCTTTTGATGTAATTTTTTTACCAGGTTTTACATTTAACTTTACTATTGATGATGGCACCCAGGCATTATCTTTAAACATATCAAATTTAACTGTACCATCTAAATAAGTTTTAGCTTTATATCTTACGGTTGTACCATCATTTTGAGTAACTGTAAACTCTTCTGTTTTAACACCAATTGTATCATCACTATATCTTTGTTTTTCCTTTTTTTCTACTTTTTCAATAGCTTTTTTCTGTGTTATACGGCTTAACAAACCTGGTCTTGCTTTTATTCTTCTTTTTGCAGTTTTAGACATTTCACCTTTATTAAAAGAATCTATAAAGTTAGCAACATAAAAAGTTGCATCTTGGCCACTTTTAAACTTATAATCACCACCAAATCTCGCGGGAACAATGCCTCTAAGCTTGTTAGCACTACTTTGTCGCTCCTGTTTTAATTGCATTGACTCATTAGCAAAATCTCCTCCTTGAAAAGCTTCTTGAACTGCTTTTGTATATTCATCTTTAGCTACATCACTTTGATCTTTAAAGTTTTTACTTAAATCATATAAAGGTTTTCCATTATCACCTATTTCCGTACTTAATCTACGTTTTGCTGCCACGTCTACTTTAGAGTATCTATCACTAATATCAGATTCTAGTTTTTCGGCAAAATCCGTGAGTTCAGACTTAGTCATAGCCAAAGCATCAATAGCATGACTTATTTCATGTGAAACAACAGTACCTTGCGTTATGTCACCATTTTTAAGAGCTATGTCTACTGATTTTTTATCTAAGGTTATATACTTGCCATTTGATATTAAACCCCTAACTTTACCTTTTCTTAATAAGTCTATATTTTTTGCTTTTTCTTCTGGACTTAAATTTTCATCTCTAGATATAGCTAACTCTAACTCTTTTTTATCTTTAGCCAGTATTACATCAATATCACTAAGCTCTTTAGTGTTTAATAACGTCTGTGATAGTTTACCACCATCTTTATATAATGAAGTTGCTCTAGCTTGTCTAATTAATAAATTTTTAGCAAGATCTTGCCATACTAAATTCTCTGCTTTTTTATCTCTTTTGCCATTGTAATTTGGATCACCATAAATAGTTTGGTTTATAAATTTTTGAATTTTACCATCTTTATCTTGTCTTTTAGCATACGTTATATTTCTATCTACAGCTTGTTTTTGTAACGCTTGATGAATTTTTATTATTTGATCTTTTCTGTTTTTAGGCCAAGTCTTTTTATTCTTTTTCAATTTTTCTTCCATAGCTAAACCAGTTACTCCAAACATATCTTCTATATCTATGCTATCAAAATCAACATCTTGCAATCTAATTTGTTCTTCTGTTGCTTGATCTAATCTATTTTGAAAATCTTCAGCTTCAGCTCTATTTAAAGTTTTAATATGATCTTCTCTTCTTTTGTTTACATCTGTTTCAGTATCACCAACCTCCACACCAGCTTCCTCATTTAAACCTCTTAGGTTAAGGCTATTTTTTGCTAAAGCTTTTAAATTACTACTACCACCAATCATAGATGCAACTTCCATTTCAGCGGTTATATCGCCAAATATATCAAGTTGTTGAAGATATTGTTCTTTTAATTGAGCTCTATACACATCATTTTCTTTACCCTTAGGTAGTGTAGCCATTCTATCTTTTATTTTTTCTAACTCTGTAAATGCTTCATTTGCTTTTAACCTTAAAGGCGCTGTTTTATAGTGACTTACTACAGCTGTGTAGACATTACCAGTACCCATCATACCACCAGTAGCTATAGTACTAACAGCAACATCATCTAAAGTAGAAAAATCCATTTCTCTTCCCAATATCATACTGTTACTAATTGTTGTAAGACCCTCTATAGTTATTTCTTCAACAAGTTCACCAGCTTGATCTCTAAGAGTGGTATATAAAAGATTTTTACTAGCACCCCAACCACTAGTAAAAGCAGCTTCTCCAAGTTCTCTTGTACCGGCGGTTGCTGTTCTACCAACCATTTTGTTAGCCCAACCAGCTGTACCTAAATTTAATTTTCCTAACCCATATGCAACACCAAATTCTATACCACCACTTACAAAAGCCGCTCCATATCTTTGCCCTTGAGTTAAATCTCCAGCCATTATTTGATTTTGTAAAGCTATTTTATTTTCCTTATAATCGTCGTAGTCTATTTGGTCTTTATACTTCTCTAAATCTTCTAATTGTAACTTAGCTTTATTAGCTGTTTTAACAGCCGAGTCAGTCTCTACCCAACTACTAGCCGCTGAGTCTATACCAAAAATAGTAGCTCCAGCTGTTGTACCACCAAAATAAGTTGCTACTAATGCCGCTATTATATTTGGAGCTTGATCTGCAGTATTACCAACTAAATAAGAAAACACTTGACCACTAGCAACAGCTTCATCGTATGTTGGAACTAATTTAACACTTTCACTTAAACTTTCTTCAATTTGTTGTTTCCATTTAACAGACTGTGTATCACCTAGTAACGCGGGAATAGAAAGTAGTAAAGACTTACTTCTTCCACCAAACTTCGCCCTAAACATATTCCAATTACCGTACTGTCTGTTTATTAAATCGCTTTGAGAATAAAGTAAATCATTTTCAAGCAACCACTCACCGTGCTTTCCAACAATTTCATCCTTATCTTCATTAAATATTTTTTGATCTCTTTTCATACTAGAGTTAAATATTTTTAATCTAGCGTTTATCTCTTCTTTAGCTGTTATATCTTCACCAGTTGCTATATACAAACCATCAACAACATCAAGCCCAACTCCTTTGCTTATAGCCTCAGCACTTATATCTTTAATTAATATTTCTTTTTCTTTCAATTTTCTTTCTCCTGCTCTTTGTAAATATTCAAACTTTTTTTTAATTCTCTTTTGCTCTATTACTTGATTATATTGTTGTTGCTCTGCACCAGCTTTCATTCCACCATGCTCTTCATCTGACAAACCTTCCGTATAAGCCGTCATGAATGATGGGATTCTTGAATTTATCATTTTCTTTTTATGGACTTTTTTTCCTTTTTCGTAAGTAAGATTTAATTCTCTTTTCTTAATAGTTGCATTTAAACTCCTTAAATCTCCAGAGTTTAACACTTGTTTTAAAGAAGATAAATCTTGACCGTATTTAGCGATATGACCTTTTACAATTTCAACTCCTTCTTCACTAATACCACTTTCTTTAATATCATCTAAAAATCTATCCCTATATGCTGGGGATTTTAAATAATCTCTTGTAACATCATTATCATTAATACTAGAAGCAGTATTCTTTTGAATTTCCTCCACTTTTTGTCTATACAACTCTTGATCTTCTATATTAATAGCTTCAACTTTAGTTAAATCCTCATTAGATATATTGTCATATATATACTTTAGAGCCATATCCTCTATAGAATAATTTTGGGTTGTCCAGGTATCTTTCGTTTTCTGTTCTTGGAACGAAATGGGAACCGGTACACCATCTTTCATTAATCTTATAACATTACCAGTCATTTTTGTTGCATCATTGGTCCATTGCGAATCAACCTCACCGGTTATACCTCCTTCAAACATGCTACTGCTATACACTTCATATTGCATTTCATAACCAGCCGCCTTTAATCTTCTGCTTGAATTTATTTGACCTTTTTCGTGATTTCTATCAGATCCTATATTACCAAGAGCAATATCTTTTCTTTCCTGTAATTTAGTTCTGTTTTTATAATATTCCTCAAAACGCTTCAAACCCTCTTTATATGTGCTATAAACCGTACCGTCAGGTGTTCTTATTTTTGGTTGATTAGTTCCACCTTCATAAATATCAACTATAGCACCGTTGTATTTAGGATTATTTTCTATTCGTGTTTTTATAAGATCAGAATCTATTAAGCTGTCATATTTAAAAGATCCATGTAATTCAGTCGAGGTATACATACTATCAACAAGTGATTCTTCTTTTTTTGGTTCAACAGCGGCCACAGTTTTAGGCTTAGAATTGTATCTTCGTACAAATTCTTGAATAAGAGCGGGTTTTATCCCCTCATCATACATACCTTGTACTACGCCGTCTAATTCACTCATTTCCGTATCGCTTTATCAAAGTTTCTTTATCTTGTTGAGCCTTCTCATAATCCGGGTTATCTTCGTCCTTGTGAAACTCAGCAATTCTATCATTAACTTCTTTAAAAAGTGTTGCTTTTTCCTTCTTCTCCTTATCTGTTAGTGTGCCATCTTTCACTCTCTTTTGAAATTCTTTATACTTCTCAACACGGGTTCCACCTTCCCACTTATCTTCCCATTCTTCCATTCGGATTTTGTAGTCGGGATCTAGCCAATCTTCTTGAATTTTCGACCAGCTATTGTTTTTTTGCTTCTTCTCATCATCTGTTAATGTACCATCTTCTACTCTCTTTTTAAATGAGGCTGCTTCTGCTTCTTTTAATTTTGCAGTTTCTTTTTCATAATTATAAATCATAAATCCACCACCAGGAAGATCCTCAACAAATTGATTAGAAGCACCATAATGATTTGCTAATTGAAGTCCTCTTTGATTAGCATCATCAGATAAAGTTGCTTGATAAACCCCCATTTTTACACCATCCACTATTGTATCTGGATCTCCTTTATAAAGAATCCACTTACCATCAACCTGTCTAACATAAGCACCTGGTTCACCTGGAGTATCATTAACAAAAGCTGTACCATCAAGACCAGCATAAGCCATTGGGTCGTTACTATCAACTTGAATAATCTGTGCAATATTACCTACAAGTGCTTTTTCTTTTTGTTGGGCTGCTGTTAATGTAGGGCCTTTACCTTCCGCAAGATCTTTTTTAAGTTTTCTATCTAGATATTCTTTATTTATTTTATCTTGTCTTTCTTGATTTGCAACATCAATAGCAGCTTGTCTTTGTTCAACACCATTATTATATTGTTGCTCTTGAGCGTCTACATAATAATCAATAGCCATTTCTTTTGATATTGCTTTCTCTTCATCTGTTTCGGGATTGATTAATCTTCTTTTTATTTCTTCTTCATCTTCTTTTGATATTTTATCATACCAATTAGTTTCACCTTGTTCAGCGGTAATTGCCAGGTTTTTTAAAACCCCTAATTCTGAAGCTATTTTTTTATCTATACTACTTGAGAAATCTCCAACACCCCAATCGTCATTTATAGCTGAAAAATACGAGTTGCTATCATTCATAATCTTCTCATAAGTACTTCTTACTTGAAATTTGTTAAATTCCTCCCCATTTAAACCTTTTTCATTACTATCAATAGCCATTTGTGATGTTGTTTCCGCTGAAGTTAAATCTTTTTGTTGGTCAAATAGTTTCTGTACCTCTTGCTCTGTCATTTTACGCTCAGTGATTGGTTCACCCTTAGCATTTACACTTCCCTCTGGCATTTGAAAGGTGTATATTTTTTGCTCTTCTTGATTTTTCACACTAATTAAATTACCATCTTTATCCTTAGTTTGTCTTTCCATACTTACAGTATAACCACTACCTTTAGAATATTGACCCATAACTGTTTTATCATTTGTACTAGTCCCGTTAGATAAAGTTTTATAAAGTTCCAAGTTGTCTTTTCTCCCTTCTTTTTCCATAACTAAACCTTGGCTTTCCTGCGACATTTTACTCATAACTTTACGTCTACAAGCATCATCACCAAGTACACATTCATCTAGTTCTAATCTCCAAGCATCTACCTTTTTTCTAGTTAAGTCATACTCTGCTTGGCCAAGACTACCAGCTTTTGCCGCAGCATCCTCCACCATTTTATCGGCTTCATCCCCTAATTCTCTTTCACG
>TARA_R100001369_G_scaffold461_3_pt1 | contig 11724 bp, 7 predicted proteins | sample TARA_R100001369 | Tara Oceans TARA_R100001369 (sample SAMEA2621528) | marine metagenome | biome: marine biome (ENVO:00000447); feature: surface water layer (ENVO:00002042); material: "saline water (ENVO:00002010), including plankton (ENVO:xxxxxxxx)" | depth 5 m | reverse complement strand
TCAGTAGCTGAGTTCGTAAACTCAGTAGAAGTCATGGTATTCGTTCTTGATAGTTTCATAGAACGATCAACTTCTTCCTGGACCTCTTGAATTTGCATTTGCAGTTTGTCTAAAGTATCTTCGTGAGTTTCAGCTGGGAAAGGATCGTTAGCTACATAATCTGTTTCTTGGGTTAATGAAGTATCTCGAATAAGCACTACAGTTACCCCTGAAGCTGGGGCCGTACCAAATGTAACAGTACCACCTGATGAACCAGCATCGGCAATAGTATAGTGAGTGGTTAAAGCTTTTACAGTTTCTACACCAGCTGCACTTCTCTCAATAACCACCAGCTCCGCTGTCGAGTTAATTGAAAATGTGTAGTTAAATGCAGTTGTAGATGCATTGCCAGTATAACTGTTCTTCACAGTTGTAGTTGATAGTGTCATAATTGTCCTAGGGTAAAAAAAAAGCCAGCATTATAGCCAGCTTTATATTAAATCTTGGAGTACGGATTTATAGTAATTGTATCTAAATTACTAAGTTATTCGGACCAAGATGTCAAAAATTATTTATTGAATAGTTTTAAGCCCTCTTTGGCTATGGTAATCATTTGATAATATGTATCGTCTAATATTTGGCGTTTTTCAATAGGGCTGTAATTAACCTTATCTCTAATCACAATATTAATTAAACTTCGTTGTGAGTTTAAAACGTCAGCATAAGCTTGCAGAGCTATATAATCAAACCCAATATCTTGATCTATAATATCAATTACGTTGCCTACTTCAGAAGGTTCTACTTGATTTAAAGTGGTTAAAGCTGTTTGTATTTCTTCATATTCTTTATAAAAATCTTCAATAAATTCAGAACCTGAAGATGGGTGACGAACTACAAATGCTTTTATAAATGGCATGTCAGACAATTTTTTTGCTGGCCTAATAGGATCTTCTGAATAACCACTTGCTATTAAAGCTGCATCAGCAGCTTCTAATACATATTTACCAAGTGTACCTGACCAGCCTTTTAAAATAGCATCAATTCTTGCTGGGCTAGTAACTGGTGAAAATGTGCCAGCTTTACCATCAGGATCAGCTGTGTTCATAAAAGCTCTAATTGTATTACCAATTTCCTTGGCTACTTCACTCGTATATGGAGTATATTGATATTCAGGGAAAATACCTTCCATGCTATAAGGCACAATAGGTTGATTGGTAAAAGTATTTTTATTAAATGCTTGCTCTATAAATGGTTTTACGATGTCAGGATCAGGAATTAAATCAGTTGCATTATCTGCTACAAACTCGGTTAAAAATTCAGATACATCATCAGGAGTTTCAGAGAACATTAAATCTAATATTCTTTCTGTGCCAGTACCAAAAAGAATACCAGGGCCAAATGGTTTTGGTACTCTGTAAACCACTTCTTCAGGTCCTTCTCCAGTAATAACAATCCAAAACATATCTTTTTGCCATTGGGGTAACTCTTTGTATGTTTCTTTATCGTGATTGACCCACCACATTAAGGCACTTGGCAACATAATATAAGTAGCTATTCGAGCAGTAGTGACTCCTGGTTGATCTCTAAAACCTTCTGCTAATTTAGCCCAACCTTGAATATTGGCATTAAAGAAAGCAGTAATAGCATTAATAGATTGCATCTTAGCACCACGTTTGGAGAAATCTAAAGTAACATCCCGTGCTTCAAACCCAGCTCTACGCAAAGCTTCTTTTTCTGTTAATCCATTTTTCAAAGCTTTATTGTAAGCTGATGAAAATTCTGCCATACGAGTTGTAGTTTCTGTAGCTTCAGACAAAATTCTTAATAGTTCTAATGGATTAGCACCCTTCACTTTATTCCATACGGGCAAGATATTTAATTCTTTATGTACTTTAACATCCATGTAGTTTCTATCCATACTCACTAACATTGATTGTACCGCACCTGAGCGTTCAAACTTATTAGTCATAGAATCAATTTTAGGTGATAGCTTGCCTGACATCATGTGAAACACACCACGAAACGTGGATAGTATGGGAGCTGCTTGTAAAATACTGCCTGATTTAGAAAAGATGCCTGACTGAGATGTGTCTCTAAGTAAATTTCTTATAAAGAAGTCAGGTGATAAAGTAGAGCCAGCTCTTAATAATCTTGATGGAATTGAAAAAGCTCTTATATATCTAGCTAAATTTACTTTGTCTAAACCTCGGATAGCTGTTGCAAATTCTCTACCAACTTGCCAAACTTCTTTTTCACCATTTCTAAAGATAACCACTTCTGTTTCAGAAAGCACTGTGTTTTCTCTTCTAAACACTGTCAAATTTTCAGCAGTTTTTGCATCAATTTTTGAATTTTCAAATACTGTGTTCATTTCTTCTGTCGTAATTTTAACAGCTTTCATTTTAGTTTTAACTTTATTTACTTCAGGAAATTTTTCAGGAAATTTTTCAGTCATTTCAATAAAACTTTTTACAGATGCATTGCGTTCTGCAACTGTAATAAAATGAAATACGTTGCCAAAAATAGATTCTATAGGATCAATAATTTTTAGATTACTGCCTTTAATTTTTTTAATAGGATTTGAAACTTCTTTACTTAAAGAACCAGCACCAGTAGCAGAACCTTTTTTATTAATATCTTGCACTCTACTAAATGGAACATAATCTTTATTAGCCTCACGCATTGCCGCTAAAGCCTTTTCACTTAGAATACCTGAGTCAGCCATGTATTGTAACAAACGATCTTGAAACCCTTCTAATTCTTTGGAGATAGTTTCGTATTCTGCTCGTCTTTCTTTTACAATACGTTGAGCATCAACTAAATCTACACCAGTTTTAATTCCTCTTTGATTTAATTCAATTACTCTTTTAGATACTAAATATTCAGACAGTCTTGCATAGTCGGCCATATTTTTTAATGGTTTTAAAACTTCTAATAAGCTTTTTCCAGTGACTCGTGCTTGTGATCCAAATTCAAATGTAGCATTAGTTATAAATTGCATAGCAATTCCTACCATGCCTGGCTGTGTGCGTATTTCTTCGTATGGATTTAATCTACCATTTTTATATTCTTCAGGACCAACTCTTCTGACAGCTCTTAATAACGGATGGAATTGATCGACAACAGTTCTAATAAATTCATTTTTTAAATCCTCAAAAGGAACTCTTTCCCTTTTTGGAGGTTCGTAACTTATGCTTTCAGCTACGCTTTTTCTTTCGACATTTGGGATGCCGATGCTGTTAGAAGATTCAGCAGATCCTGTTCCGCCATCTCGTCTTGTTTCAACATTTGTTGTGCCAGTTCCTGATCGTTCAATAAGGATTGGTTCCCCTTTAGGGGTAGTGTCGAGTCTAAAGGTTTCTGAGACTTCTTTGAGTTCTTTTGCATATTCGTAATTTTCCCTTGATTGTTTAGCTGCAGATTTAACATACTCTATAGGGACATATCTGCCGTTGTCCAATGTTCTTTTTAATGTTCTATAGATAGCTTCGTTAGCTAATGTTTCTAATCCACCAACAGTAACTTCATAACCTTTGTTATATAACATTTTAGCTATAGCTGCTACGTTTGCTGTACCACCACTACCAACTAAAGGCACTATTACATTGGTGCCTTTATTAGTAGATTGGTCTAAAATTCTGTTAGCAATGGCTTTGCTTTCAAAATGCAAGGCATTAGCTCCTTTGCCATCTTCATATGTTTTAGCAAATTGTGGATGTTCTTTTACAAAATCAGGATCAACTATTTGATATTTTTGTTCACCGCTATTAATACGATTTGCTTGTGTAGATTTACCTGTTGCAGAGCCACCATATAATATAACAGCTTTGCGGTTGCTACTGGCGTTTACATTAGAATTTAAATCTTTAATAATTTGGGCCCAATTGTTTTCTAGCTTCCAAGCTTCAGTAAAGGTATTAGTTGTTTCATCAAATTTACCTTCTCTTTTTGCTTTGTCTAAAGTTGTTTCAATTCTAGCAACACTATCTTTTAGTCTTAAAATTTCAGGATGGTTTTCAAACTCTGGACTTTCCAATAAATCTTTAACTCTTGATTTGCTATATAAAGATTCATTAAATAAATCTTTTAATGAGATTGTGTCCATAGTGTCAATATTTAGACTAATATCAAACTCACCTGGTATTTCACCTTTCTCATTCAATTCTCTTAATGATTTAAGTTCGTTGGCTTCAACAAATGACATTTCATTTCTACCAACCTTTGCTTCTTTTTGCTCTAAGATACTTAATCGTTCTTGTGTTCTAACAATTGGAGTATGTCGATCTACATTATTAACACTTAAAATATCTTCTTTTAAAATTGGATCATTAATGATTTCTTGAGTAGATTCTAAAACTGATTTTTCAGGATTCTTTTTTATATAATTATAAGTGTTTTCTATACCTTTAGAACCAAACCCCAAGATACCAAATAGGATAGCTGAATCTACCAGCTCTTCTTTTGTTGGCATCCTTTGCTCAATAACACCCATAGCAGTATTAAAACCAGCCCAACTAGCAGCATATTTACCAAATGCTTTAGCCCCGTAAATTTTAGATAATTGTGCAGTAGCTACAGGAGCAAACTTATTCATTACAAAGCCACCAACTCCAGGTGCAGCAACAGCTGCGGCAATCATGGCTCCTTCTTTTAATCCACCTTTAAAACCTTCTTCAACAAAAACATCGGACCACTCTTTAAAAGTATTGACATCTCCACGTTCCAAAGCTTCTAAGTAACTTTCTCGTAAAGATCCATTTACAAACCCAGCTGCAAATCCACCAGCTATAGGACTACCAGTTGCAAAAGTAGTTGCACCACCAGCACCAACATAAATAGGTGCATCAGCTAGTATTTGACCGAGTGATTGTGTAACTCGTTCTATGGTACTCGGATTAGTTAAATCAGTATTTTTATAAACATCAGGCACTTCACCAGTCGTATAATAATTTTTCATTAGATTAATAGTAGAACCATCTAATCCTCTTGAAAAATATCTCTTTAATTCAAATTCATTTTCATCAGAGCTAGAGTTGTTTACATAATCATCAATCATTAATTGAGTTTCTGATGTAGGTCTTGGACCACCAACGCCATACTCTATTTCAGGCATCCACTCATTATCACTTTTAATTTTATCAGTAAGATTGCGGGTAGCCTGTTCTGAATAAGATAGCTTTGAAACGTTAGCCCAATACTCTTCTTGATCTGTATTTGGAGTTTTTTTAACACCAAACTCAGATAGAATCTCATTGTCTGTATAACCCTGGGCTTTTAGTTCTGCTCTTTTAGTTGCTGAAAAATTATCAATTTCTCCCTGGCTAAAGCCCGTGGCTTGCATCTCATTTATTTCTTTTAATAATGAAGTCATAGTTTAACTTGTTGGTTCTTTATTTTTCCACTCTTTATATTCTTTGGTTTCTTGCCACTCATCCTTAGACATTCCAGCTGGTTTTTGTGGTGCTACATCTAACCATGATTTTATATCTAGTGACACTTCAGATCCATCCTCACTGCCTTTTGCTGATGCTGCAATTTCTTCCATTAACTGTCTATTTGAAGGTAAAAATTTGTCTAAATTGATTCCTATAAAATTAGGGCTTGTTTCAGACAATAAATCGAGTGGGGCAAATCCTTCCTTAATACCATTTTCATAAGCAGTACGCATGACTAGATTGAATTGAAACTGGCGGCCTTTGCCTTTGACATTATATTTTTCAAAAGCTGGTGAACCCAAAATTTGTTTTCCATAAGCTATCAAAAATTCTTGAAATTGTTGCTCTTGAAATATTAAATCTTTGTTGTTAGTTTTAGTCATTAACGAAGATAAATTTTGAAACTGATTAAAACCCAAACCATCTAAGCCACCAGTACGTTGAATAATACTTTTAGCTTCAGTTTCACCTTGTAATAAAAATGGTGACGTTACGTCTAAAATTTCTTTATTTACTACTTGGTCAAAAATCTTGTTATATTGAGTTAAACTGCCATCAGTCGGCAACTGACCATTAGCACGAGATACAACTAACAATTTAAGTTGGTCCTTCATTGCACTGCCTGTTACACCTTGCCAGTTCATACCATTAAGATCATCAATCCCAACAGTGCCATTGAATATGCCTTGGTACGCACCCATATAAACTGCTTCATTAGCTACATTTTCTTTAAAAGCTGTATTTTGACGATCCCAAGATATCTCAGCTTTAATTTCTGATTTGCGTTGAGACAAGGCTTGAGAAAATTTTAATTTTCCCTCTGCGTCTAAAGAGTCAAGAAGTACTTTTTTATTTTCATCACCACCAAAATTGCCACTATCTGCTTGTAAGAATAATGCTTCTGTTTCTTCTTCACTTCTTGTGGTGTCTAATGGCAAAAATTCTAATAAACTTATAACCGATTTATTGTTGTAAGAATCATTAGCTTTTGCTTTGTACTCAACTAATTTGCTAGGATCGATTAAATTAAAAAAATCTTTTGTTTCAAGATTTATAAATTCTGCTGGATTATTTTCAATAAGAGATACGGCTAATGTATTAAGCATAGCAACTTTCATGTTCTCATCATACTGCTCTGCTGTAGTACCAGCGGGTAACATACCTCGATCTTTTAATCTTTGGCCAAATGAGAAATCTTTAATGGCACCTTCGTTATCAAGTGTGCCAAATAATTTAGCACCCGCTTGAGATAAGCCTAAAGTGTCTTTAACTAAAAATGCTTCGACATAATTATTAACGGTATCGGTAGCATCGTCTTTAATAGTTTCTTGATAAGATGTACGGTTATTTGAAAATACTGATCTTTCTACATTTAGATAACCACTTAATAAACTTTCACCGCTTTTGATTAAAAATTTATCTCTTACTTGCCCATTCGAAATACTCTCAGCTACTTGTTGCTGCCAGGCTTTAGCAGCTTCGTTATAACTGGGTAGGGCCGTTTCAAAATCGTCACTAGTTGATGCTGTAATAATCATTTGGTTTTCACCAGGTTGATTGTTGTCTATGTCCCCAATTTTGTACTTTTTCATTGCCGCTAATAAGTCTTTATCATTCTTAATAGCTGTATGTTTTTGTAAAACCTCACCAGCAACATTTGCTGCTTGAGCTGCTGTTGCATAAACCTCAGCTGCACCACTGTCTGCTATTAAAGGTCGATTACGACTAATAGGAGCTTTAGCTACTGTTTGACTTTCGTATGTTGGAATTTTTACCATAATTTATACCATGAAAGTTCCCGCATCTTTAGCGTCACTTCCACCTTTCAATAATGTTGAACCAGCCGTTAGATATGAAGCTCGTTTTGCGTTTTGTCCTCTTGCTAGAGCTGCGGCACCTTGCATTTGTGAAATAACACTTAGCTCAATTTTATCAGCTGAGTCTACTTTAGCATTGTACCTAATGGTTTCTTTTTCCATCTCAGCTTGGGCATAGTTATTTTCTAATACCTCTAAAGCTGTACCTGATAATGTTACACCTGACTTTAAATAAGCCATTTCTGTTTCAGCTTGTAATGTTTCAAATTGATTATCAAATATTTTTACATCTCGATTGCCAAGCTTGATAGCCGTCTCAGCATCCATCTTTAGTTTATCGGCATTACGTTCTGCTATTTGCTTGTTAGCTTTGGCATCATTCTCAGCAGCTCTCCCAGCTTGAACACTTGCACCAGCACTTAATATACTACTAGCCATTAGTAAGTCCTCGCATATAGGTAATAATCATCACCATCTAAATATTGTTTCATTAAACCCTCTTGTGTTAATCCTAGCCAATCAGCAAATTTATGACCAATGGCATAATCTGCTTTGACTGTTGTTTGTAAACGTTGCACCTTATGTAAAGGCATTTGCTTTTTAAAAATTCTTTTTATTATTCTTGCAGTAGCAATCGGATGATTTTTTATATCTGCCGTTGCCATAATCCAGCCTTCGTAAACATGGTCCCATAATTCTACCATGCCACCAGCTGCTATTATTTTACCATCAACTAATCCAGTCCAACTTGTTTTAGGTTGAACTAAACTTTCTAAATTTTTTAAGTATCGATCTTTAACATTAATAATCTCAGCGTTCATTTGATGCGTAGCTATAAATTTAGCATGCTCAAATTCAAACGGAATTATTTCTATCATCCTTCATATACTGTAACTTCAGGATAGATGGCCAATATTGTTAATGGTAAAGGTTGTGCTTGTCTTACAAACACATGACCATCCGTATTGTAATCATCTCTAAACTCAATGGTTTTATCACCTGAAAATAAACTAATTGGTACATTCATTAATCCACTACTTGATCTAAATGGGATATTTTCCATGTTGTCTAAATCACCGCCAACTTCTAAGCCAAGGGTTTTGTGCATCCGAATAGTTATTTCGTTAATACGTTTAATTTTAGATTGAGCCACACCTTGAGCTGATCCAGCTTCAATGCGTAATGTTTGCAATAGAGATGTATAACCTAAACCAACGTGCACTTTTTGTGCGGATCGATCTAAAGTTATATTGCCACCACTAACTACTTTATCAGCATGTGATGCTCCATCTGCCAGGATAGTTACAGTTTCACCTTCTAAATGGTCCAGGCCTGATAGCGTGGTAGTAGGCACACTGTCATAAGTTAAGCCACTATCCATAAAGAACGCATCGTCCTGGGTGTCACCAAAATCAAAGTCATTTAAATATTCAACTGTTCTTCTAGTTGCTCCATTAACGAAACGATTAACCACCATCCATAATTGATACTCACCATCATCACTTGGTACTACCCCAATTGATTCACATTTAGCATCAGTTAATATTAAATCAGTTTCAGTAGCACTGCTGGAAGCAGCATATTGTAAATCTAAAAATGTACTTAGATCGGATGAAGCAGAAACTTTAAATTGGTTGTCGTCTATTCGTTTTACAAAATATTTAGCATTTTTACTTAAACCTGAAAGTTTAGTTCCAACTGGTCGATAATAAAAATAATCACCAGTAGATAATCCATGGGCTGCTGAATATAAAACGTTAGTAGCTATGTTTACACCTTCAAATATGTACTGCACTGTTGAGCCAGTAATACTTGTTATGTCAACAGCTGTGCCCGCAGTTGCATTAGCTGAGGTTGTAGCAAATTTAAGTGTGTTGGAGTTAGTTGCTATAGCAAAATATAATAAGTCAGTTTGCAAGCCACCAATAACATTAGCAGTAGCATAATAATAAATAGGATCACCTGTGCTATAGCCGTGTGAACTAATTGTGACAGTGTTGTTGGCTGTGCTTACAGTACTAGAACTAGCGGTCCAGCTTTTAAAAGCATGAACAATTGTTTTACCAGTGTCAGCAAAGCCGCCTAAGATGTGTCGATGCCAGGCTACTACTTCTTCATTTCTTTGGTAAGTCAATCCCAGTAAAGTGCCATCATCTCTTACAGCCCATAAAATACTGTCAGGTTCTTGTTGATACGCAAATTGGATTAAACCACCAGTAGTAATATGTTCAGCTAAAATTGTCATATCAGGTGCTACATAACCATCAACATCATAGTTGTAGACTAGCTCTCTAATTTTTCTTTTAGCTCGTTGTAAAAACATTGTAACGTTGGCAATCTGCAATGCATCCACATTGGCAGCTCCATAGTTAGTTTGCTTGGTAATTTGAATATTAGTTGGGGTTACAGGTTCACTGACACTGCCTGAAGTAGCTAAGAACTCACCACCAACAGTACCAATTAATAATTGATTGGTAGCAGATAAAAACCTAATGGCATTTACTTGGTTAGATGCAATGGTATAAATCATAGCATCAGTGGCATTAACACCAGTGGTAAAGTTTTCATACGCACCAGCTTTACTAAACCATAATGATTGAGGATTGTTGTCAGTACCTCCAAAGACTAAACGTTGCTCGAAAAAAGATACGGTGCTTGGATAATTGCCAGTGGCATAATTTAATACTGGGTTATTAACTCGTTCTACCACATCACTACCACCAGCACTGAATGTTCCAAAGCCACTAGTATTAACATTTGTACCAGCTGCATTTTGCAATTGAAACGTAGTAGCGTTTGGTATTGTACCAACTTTAAATAAAAGGTTATCAGCCAATTGTGTCATACCACCAATACTTCTAAAAGTTATAAAGTCTCCAACTGCAAATCCATGGTTAGCTGAAGTAGTAACAACACCTGGATTGGCTTTGGTAATTGCTGAAACTGTAAAATCAGTACCTGTATCTAATAGAACTGAATCTAAGGTCCACGATGTGTGACCAGTTCGACTTAATTTTTTGATGGGATAATTAGGGTGAGTGATGTACATGACATCTGCTGATTGTGCATACTTCAATCCAAATAAATCAGCCTTATCGTAAGGTGATACAATTTGATAAATTCTAAATGCTGTGCCATCTGAAGAATAAGTAGTTAGGGCTGAGGTATTAAAATTATTGCCGTCCATATCTAGCAATTGAAACGTGTTAGTTGCAACAGTACCTACTTTAAATTGTCGGCCATTAAGTTCAGTCATGCCAACAATTCCAGCTAAGATTACATAATCACCAGCAGAATAACCATGAGAGTTAGCAGTAACTACTCCAGGATTAGCTTTAGTAATAGCTGTAATGGTTTTGCCTGACTCAGTAATAATACCGTTGTTTTTAAAAAAACGTACATACTCATCACCAAACTCCATCATGTAAGTTTGTGTAGTTGAAAATTCAAATGGGATTAGTCGTGTAGAATTACCACTGGTTTTGACTTCACTGGCATAAACGGTACCTGGTCGTCTGGAAACTCCTCCGTGTGGATGTACTGTCATATTTTCTAAAGTACGACATCCCCTGAAATACTGTTGTAAATCAGTTCGACCATCTAAACGTGGAGATAGTTCACCAGCAGCAAAGCTGGTAAAGGCAAAAGTTGTCTTAGCCATTAAAACCTCGAATTAATAAATGAACTTGAGTCTAGGCTATATGGAGTGCCTTCAGTAGCATCCACAAAGCGTGCTTCTTTTAGTTTGCTTTGATAAATTTCTTGTAGTTGTGTTGCAACAGTAGTGGATTGCGTAATAGCATAAGCTATTTCTGCACATAATCGTGCACCAATAGTTTCAACTAATAATGTGTCGTACTCCTGGGGATTTACAACTTTAGCCAGATACGTTAAAAATACTTCAGCTTCATCGGTAATAATTTTACGACCTTCAACTTTAAATTTTTGACCGCTGTCTAAGTCTGATGATGAGCCATTGTGATAACCACCAATTTTCATAACTCGAATACTGTCTGATGGTAACGTGTATTGATAGGCAAATTCGTATGCTGGTGTCGTGGTATCAGCTGCTAGTTGTACTCGTTTGATTAAACAATTCCAATAATGCGTTCTAAAAATTGCATCACGGATTGGTTCATACCGTTGATTACATAGCCTGGCATTTTTAGAATCTTCTGTAAGTGCGGTGATGTTAGTTGCACCCAAACTATTTAAAGCTGAGTTACAAATTTCTACTACTGATGTCATATTATCCTACTAATGTTTTCTTTTTTGGAAAACCAGCTTTCATATTGCTGTATGCTTTAGATGATACAGTGGATTTTGATTTTGATCTTGATGTGCCAGCTTTTTTTCTAGCGTTCATGTTTGCATATAAACCTGTTTTTGCCATTTGAAATCCTTATAAATAATTTGATAACTTTAAGGACAGCCGCATAACGACTGTCCTTAAATTTTTAGTGTCTAGTTAATAACATAATGAATGTTAAAAG
>TARA_R100001369_G_scaffold20535_1_pt1 | contig 11750 bp, 12 predicted proteins | sample TARA_R100001369 | Tara Oceans TARA_R100001369 (sample SAMEA2621528) | marine metagenome | biome: marine biome (ENVO:00000447); feature: surface water layer (ENVO:00002042); material: "saline water (ENVO:00002010), including plankton (ENVO:xxxxxxxx)" | depth 5 m | reverse complement strand
GGTGCTTGGTGCTTGGTGCTTGGTGCTTGGTGCTTGGTGCTTGGTAAAAGTTAACTTAAGTGAGCAAGAATTCGTATGAAAATTCTTAAAAGAATTATAAATTTATTTAATTTTTTAATGTAAAATGACCACTGAAAGTCCTGCCATCTAATAATTTAGCAACAAACCAATAATCATCAGTTGGAAGTACTTTACCATTATATATACCATCCCAACGTAGATTATTAGAATTAAGAACCGCTAATAGTTTACCGTAGCGGTTATATATAGATACGACCGCAGTTGAAGGGTTTAGAGTAGAAAAACCTTTAATTTCCCAAGTATCATTTTTAGAATCAGCATTTGGTGTGAAAAATTTAGGGAAACCATAAATTAAAACCTCCTCTGAAGCTATACCACAATCTTTATTCAGGTCTTTAACATAAACACTATGTGCACCAGGTGAGACATTCTCAAAAACATTTAAAATTTGATAGGGTCCATTAATATCATCTAAAGCATATTCAAAATTACCGTCACCAATAACATTTACAGTTATGGTATTGCTGGTAGAAAAATCTGAAATAGCAACAGAATCGATAATTGGTAAATCTGAGGGTAGCACAGTTATTGTTCGCTCAGAAACACAGCCAAGTTCATTAGTTACACTTACCGTAAAATCACCTATAGTATTTACTTCAATTTGCGAGCTTGTTTCTCCCGAAGACCAATTGTACAAGAGTGTATTATCACTAGAACCTAGAACACCTGCATATAAAGTGGTTTTCTGAGGGAAATCTGTACTACAGTAATAAATGATTTCGGAATCTAACAGTTGGGTAGATTCATTAACCAAAAGTGAAATTTCGTTAATTCCATAACAAACAGCATCACTTTCTATACGCATATAAATATTCTGAAAATTTGGTATGGTATTAGTAAATGTAGTTGAAAGCGTGTTCTCTTGAATAATAGCGTCATTGTAGGTTAAAAAATAACTCAATGATGCATTTAAAGGTAAATCTTCGGCTATTTGAAGATTTATGCTTGATAAATCGAATATGGCAAATCCTTCATTATTATCATTATCGCAAGCTACTAATAAAACATCTTCTACTTCTGAGTTTACAACCTCTAAAGTAATTTCTGCAATTGACACACATTTTGATACTGGGTGGAAGACCTCTGCATAAATGATCTGTGGATTACTAATATTTTCGTAATAAGCACCATCAACAAGAATTGTTAATAGCTCATCTTCATAAAACTTAACATGTCTAAGATTTACATTAGTTAAGTTGGCAGTAACATATAAATCATCAATATAGGATTGTAGACTAAATATCGCAACTCCATCTTCAACTCCGTCACTGCATTGCGAAATCGAGGTATCATCTGCGATAAAACTTTCGTAAATAGTGACAATCTTAGATTCAGTATAGGTGTTTATTGGTGTGTCTAGAGTCATAGTCACAGTATAATTCCCTAAAGAGGTATAATTGTGGATTGGATTAACTTCATTAGATGTTGTACCATCTCCAAAATCCCAAAAAACAGAATTAAAATCCCCAGTTATAATTGCTGTAAATTCTGTATCGCTACCTAAGCATAGGTTATTTGTTAAAAATGAAGCCTCAAAAAATGGCTGTATAAAGGTTGGTAGGCCAAAGATTGAGTTTCGTCCACCAAGATTTATTCCATCTACTATATAATTTGATAATAGCCCAAGTTCGTTGGGTGATTCTATAACATCTAAATACGGACTATCAACTTTTGCAATATATATATTACCATCTGGAGCTATTTGTAGTGCGCCAAATAGCTCATTTGCATTCTCGAATAACACCTTTCTAGATCCAACTATCTCTCCTAAAGTATTATTAAACAAATTATACTGTACCACTCCTCCATCTAGAAAAAAACCACTTGTAAAATAAGAGGCGTAAAGATACTGACCAGAAGGGGAAAACTCTACTCCATAAAAATTAGTTGGATTTTGAATTTCTAGTACGTTAGACAACGTGCCTGTATTAATATTAAAATCAAATACCTCGAGTCTAAAAGTTCTAGCTGTAGCTAACCTATTTCGCTGTAGGGAAATCTTCATTTGTCCTATATTGTTAGATATAGCAACTTCATTTCCAATAGCAGAAATTATAGGGTTTGGATTAACACCAATAGCAGTAACATCATAAACAATAAATTCATCACTATTAAATTTATGACTGATCACCCAATATTCGTCAATATTAGATTTTTTTGTTACTATTAATTGCTCACTAGTTGGAGTAAATAATTGTATGTTTTTAATGGCTGTAACAGCTCCTAAACCATTGTCTAAATCTAAATTTACTTCAGAATATTGCAAACCGTTTTCATTACCATCAGCATCTGTGGTAAAAATATAGTAACTATTTAAAGTTCCTGGTTTAGGTAATATTACCGCAGATTGTGAACTAGAAAAATCACCGTTGAGGCCTGTTCCATTGACCATAACTTGATGGCTTCTGTTATAAACTGTTACACCATCAGTGTAAAACAATAAATCTCCTGAATCGGTAGATATAATAGCACATCCCTCTACAGTATCTAAATCACCATCTAAAAGTACTACAGGATCACCATTATTAAAATCTAAACCTGCCTTAGCACCAAAATACCAAATGTTTGCTTCGTTTTGAGAAAACAAAAAAGCTGGCAGAATAAAAGAACAGATACACAGATAAAAAAACCTCATAGACCTAACTAAAATTTTACATCCATTTATAGGTAGATTTTTAGTGATATAAGTTAGTCATATTCAGCCAATAATTATTCCAGAGTTGAATAACTTATGATTATTTAACGTTTAAGTTTGAAATGACTCACAAGGTTTATTTTTATTAAATATTTAGCAATAATATTTGACTCAGATAAACTTTACAAGGTAAATGTAACATCCTAAATAGAATTATTATGACTGAGATGAATATGTTATTTTTCTGTAACGATAAAATATTTATCGGTTACAGAAAATTGAAAAAAATTATTTTACTATACTAAGACATAAAAATGAAGAGTTATTATCGTCTTAGTATAGTAAAAAATACTATTTTTTACGCATATAAACACTTACTGGAACACCATTAAAATCAAAATGCTCTCTTAATTGATTTTCTAAAAAACGTTTATAAGGTTCTTTTACGTATTGTGGTAAATTACAGAAAAATGCAAATTGTGGTTGTGGTGTTGGCAACTGCATAATGTATTTTATTTTCACAAACTTACCTTTGTTAGCTGGTGGAGGTCGACGCTCTACTATAGGTAAAAACGTATCATTAAGCACACTTGTTTTTATACGTTTAGTTCTGTTTTTATAAACCTCAACAGCAGTTTCAATCGCTTTAAAAATACGTTGCTTATTCAATACCGAAATAAATACTATTGGCACATCAGTAAATGGAGCTATTTCCTCTCTAATATGCTTCTCAAACTCTTTAGCTGTTTTAGTCTCTTTTTCTACTAAGTCCCATTTATTAACTAAGATAACAATACCTTTTCTATTGCGTTCTGCTAACCAAAAAATATTTTGAACTTGTGCATCAAAACCTCGTGTAGCATCTACAACCAATAAACACACATCACTGTGTTCTATAGCTCTAACACTTCGCATTACCGAATAGAATTCTAAATCTTCTTTTACTTTGGCTTTTCTACGAATACCTGCAGTATCGACTAAATTAAATTCAAAACCAAAACGATTATACTTTGTATCAATAGAATCTCTTGTTGTTCCTGCAATATCAGTTACAATATATCTGTCCTCGCCTATTAAGGTATTTATAAATGATGATTTACCTGCATTTGGTCTTCCGACAACAGCAAAACGAGGTAATTCTTCTTCTTCAACTTCTTCTGTTTCTGGTAATGCTTCTACAACAGCATCTAATAAATCACCTGTTCCGCTTCCGTTAATACTTGCAATAGTAAAATAATCACCTAAACCAAGTGAGTAAAACTCAACAGCATCCTCAGCTCGTTTACCATTATCTACTTTATTTACAACAAGAAAAACTGGTTTTGCAACTTTACGAAGTAAGTTTGCAACGTCTTGATCCATCCCTGTAATACCAGACTCTACATCTACCATAAAAATGATAGCATCTGCTTCATCAATAGCAAGCTCTACTTGTTTATCTATTTCTGCTTCAAAAATATCATCACTACCAACAACATAGCCTCCTGTATCAATTAAGGAAAACTCTTTCCCATTCCAATCAGATTTACCGTAATGACGATCTCTTGTTACACCACTAACAGCATCAACGATTGCCTCTCGTCTTTTAATTAAACGATTAAAAAAGGTCGATTTCCCTACATTAGGTCTTCCGACAATTGCTACTATATTTCCCATATTCTAAATATTGCTGCAAAGGTAGTATTAAATCTTAAAGAAAATATGTAAATTGAATTGAGTTAAAATATATTTATGTCACTTTCTAAAGAAATAGTTTTAAGACCACGTTTTAAATTTGACGTAGAAACCCGCTTATGAAAAACTATTAAAAGGTTTTGAAAAAACTAAAACTACACAGTCTGATTTTATTGTCTCTACAATGGGTGAAACTAAAGGGAAGCCAGATATGTATAAGCTATATAATTTAATGAAAGATACACTTAGAGCTTACCGCTGATTATAACCAAAGCGTCTCAATTGCTTTTGATTGCTTCTCCAATTTTTATTCACTTTTACATACAATTCTAAGTGAACTTGTTTACCAAAAAATTTCTCTAAATCTTTTCTAGCTTCAATACCAACACGCTTTAATGCAGAACCTTTGTGTCCAATAATAATTCCTTTTTGAGTTTCTCGCTCAACCATAATTACAGATCGCATTCTAATAATAGTCTCTTCTTCAAAAAACTCTTCGGTATCTACTTCTACAGCATAAGGAATTTCCTTTTTGTAGTGTATTAAGATTTTTTCTCTAATAGCTTCGTTTACAAAAAAGCGTTCTGGCTTATCTGTTAGCTGATCTTTAGGATAAAAAGCTGGCGATTCTGGTAATAACTCTATAATTCTACTAAATACATTTTGAATATTAAACCCTTCAGTTGCCGAAATAGGAAAAAACTCAGCATTAGGCACTTTACTTTGCCATAATTCTGATTGCTCCTCTAATTGTTCTTGGTTAGATTTATCAATCTTATTCAACAATAACAAAACAGGAATTTTCGAATTGGTTATCTTATTAAAAAAAGCTTCATCTTTTAGTTCTTTCTCACCGATTTCTACCATATAGATTAGGATATCTGCATCATCAAAAGCAGACTTAACAAAATCCATCATAGAAGCTTGTAACTCGTATGCTGGTTTTATAATACCAGGAGTATCACTGAGGATTACCTGAAAGTCTTCACCATTTACAATTCCTAAAATACGATGTCTAGTTGTTTGCGCTTTAGAGGTTATTATAGATAATTTTTCACCTATAAACGCATTCATTAATGTTGATTTACCAACGTTAGGATTACCAATAATATTTACAAAACCTGCCTTATGCATACTATATATTTAGGGTACAAAGTTACGACCTTGGTTTGTTTTTTCCTCTATCATACATCACAATACTACCTGCAATAGCAACATTAAGGATTAATTGCGACTTAAATTTTACTAAAAAATGACTTTTATCATTAGCCTCTTTGGTAAGACCATTGTCTTCTGACCCTAATAAATACACTCAACGTCTTGGATGACGAAAGGATTCTAAAACTTAATAACACAACACATAAAAAGAGAGTAACTATTTCTGATTACTCTTATCTTCGTGGAGCGTACAGAAAAAATATCGAACCTATTGGTTGCAGAATTGCAACAATTTCATTCAATTATCATAAAATAATATGGTACCACTTGTACCTAAATGTAGTATATCGATATGGAATTATGTTGAGTAATACAGAGTTTTTGGCTGCTTTAATATTCCTAGAGAATCGTAATACGGAGGTTTGAGCATCGCTTAAATTTATTCAAGCATTTTCTATAACGATATGAACTTATAAAATATAAATCACAGAATCTTTTATCTAATAGTCCTATTAATTCTTAATTATAAGCCTCTAGTTATTCGTTTTTTCACAAATCGATGATACTTACTATATTATTTAAATACTTGCATTACCTGGTCTCTATCTTTGAAAGAGAACGCTTATTATAAACTCTAATAACATGTTTATTAGAGCCACTCTTGTCTATACTAATAAGCTCAGGCGTGCCATTATTCTCAACAGCTTTAATCAAAAAGGATTGAGCACTCATTCATTTTCTTCTTTTGGTGAATAAAAAGTCGACAATATTTCAATATTTATCTACCGCTCTATATAAATATCTCCACCGTCCTTTTACTTTTATGTAAGTCTCATTCATTCTCCATCGTTTACCAACGCATTTCTTACGTTGCCTAAACTCCTTTTCTAACAATAGAGTAAACTTAAAAACCGAACGTTGTATAGTAGCATGGCCAATATTAATACCAAGAATAGACATCAATTGTTCTATCTCTCGATAACATAGTCCAAATCTAAACTTAAAATATACTGCTTGAATAATAATTGACTTTGGAAATATATGACCCTTGAACATGATTTTTTTTACTTAAAGATATAATTCCAATAAACTAGTGGACACAGATGCGACAGAACGCTTGTATTCGATTTTACTCTAAATAATTATCAAAGTATTCAATCACAGAATAATTTTTACTCTGACGGAATTATCATTTCTTCAGATATTATGGGCTTTTATGCTGTAATTCGCTTTATAAATATTAAAAGTTAAAATGTTATGCTTAAAAAATACCCTAAACTTAAATGGTCATTAATCTCAGTAGTGAGTTTATTTGTAGTGCTTATTTCTTTTGGACTATGGTTTGTAAATTTACTTCCCTTAGATGAAATGAAAGAAAAGTATAAAACATTAGAAACAAGTTCAATTGATAATATTCCGTATTTATCTGAGGATGTTATACCAAATCGCGGCAAAATACTAGCCATAGTTACAAGTACTAATATTATGGGAACAAGTAATAAAAGCACAGGTTATGAATTAACAGAGTTATCACGAGCTTATTATGTTTTTAAAGCTAATGGTTTTGAAGTCGATATTGCAAGTCCATTAGGAGGTAAACCACCAGTTGTTATTGATGATGATGACATGGGAGAATTTGATTACGCATTTATAAATGATTCTATTGCACAGTATAAGACAAGCCATACGATGGTTATGAATCATGTGGTTGCAGAAAATTATGAAGCTGTATTTTTTGTTGGAGGTAAAGGTGCTATGTTCGATTTCCCTGACAATAAAGCCATCCAATCTATAGTGCGTAACTATTACCAAGAAGGTAAAGTTATCGGAGCCGTTTGCCATGGACCAGCGGCATTGGTAAATGTAACTTTAGATAATGGACGCCCACTAATTGAAAACAAAAAAGTAAGCGGATTTACAAATAAAGAAGAATTGCTTTTAATCCCTGATGCAAAATCAATATTTCCTTTTCTTTTACAAGATAAATTGGCTTCTAAAGGCGCTAAATTTAATGAAGGAGCCATGTATTTAGAGAAAATTAGCCATGAGAATAACTTGGTCACCGGACAAAACCCTTGGTCTACATGGTTATTAGCAGAAACCATGATTACGCAATTAGGGTATACACCAAAGTACAGACAAATTACAGCAGAAGAAAATGCTGTAAACGTTTTGAAAGTTTATGAAAATGAAGGGTCAGATAAAGCTAAAACATTAATTGCAACAATGGCATCTCAAGAGCACCAACCAATGGCTAGAGAATTCATCGCGTCACATAGTATAATAGCTGCAATGCAAGGAGATATAGGACGCTTTTTTAGTTTAGTGCGTTTGGTTTCTTTTGCAAAAACCTGTGAATCCAATACTAAAAAATTATAACTAAATTTGAGAAAAATAGTCCATTGAGTTTTTTAGATATACTTCTCATTATTGTCAGTAGTACCGGACTTTTCCACGGCATTGTATTTGCGCTTTATTTATGTTTTTTTAAAAAGAAAAAAGTAGTGGCCAATTATATACTCGGGTTAATTCTCGTTTTTATGGCCTTTAGGATTGGTAAATCGGTGATGCTAAATTTTGGTGGTGATTTAGAACCTCTGTTTATTTTTGCTGGCTTGGCTTTTTTATTAGTTATAGGGCCTTTATTAAGATGGTATGTTTTAGCAATGACGCGTCCTAATTTTAAGCTACATAAGAGTTATTACTTAGAGTTAGTACCCTTTGTATTTATATTTATACTGAGCTTTTTTATAAACAAAAACTGGTTTGATACAAATAATAAACAAGTTATTATTCTCTTTGGAAGTGTGCTAATTTTTATTTATTTACACCTTGCATTCTATATTTTTAGTTCAGGTAGAATAGTATATAACCTAAAGAAAAAAAATAAGAACAGCGTACAAACAAAATCTCAAATATCCATAATTGCTTGGTTAAACGCAGTTATTATTGGTTTTATAGTAATTTGGGTGTCCTATTTTTTAAATATTATAGACGATACAGTTCCTTATATTACTGGACCAATTGTATATTCTATTGCGATTTACTTTTTAAGCTATAAAGCGTTTCAGTTTAAAGTCACGGATATTGACGGAGACGTCTTTAAATTGAACGATAAAACAGCACTTTTTAATAAAATATCTAAATTAGTTATCGATAAAAAATTATATCTTGAAACTGATCTTTCGCTCTCTAGCGTAAGTAAATTAATAGGGAAAACTACGCAAACGACGTCTGAGGTCATCAACCAATATGCCAAACAAAATTTTAACGATTTTATAAACTATCATAGAATTCAAGACGCTAAAAAGCTGTTGCTGGATGTGAATTCAACTAACTTTACGATTTCTTCAATTGCATTTGACATTGGTTTTAGTAGTCTGTCTTCATTTAATAGTGCTTTTAAAAAATTTGAAAATACTACGCCTTCGTCTTACAGGAATACTGGTAGTGTCTAAATTAGTTTGCGAGAAAACAATTTTAATGGTTAATGCCTATGACAATTAAGAAAGCCAAACCAGAAAAAAAAATTTATATTAAAGTAAAACTCAAAGAACCTATACATTCAATACTTATTATTTATATTTAAAATGCCAATAACACCTTGTTTTACAGCATCAAATATTGATATAATGGAATATTTTTACTGAGGGTGTAATAATTATTAAAACTAGCCACTAACTTATAAAACTCTTCATTGAGCAGCGATTTTTATAACATATCTATTTTACCTTATGCAGGCATAATCATAAAACTATGCCGAGCTTATACAAATTCGCAAGAAGATTTTGAGGATTATTATCAGGAAGTCTGTTTACAGATTTGGAGAAGCAAAAATAATTTTCGGGAAGAATCGCAGTGGAGTACTTGGGTATATCGCATTTCACTAAATGTTTGTTTAACCTTACTTAAGAAAAATAAAAAAAAAAGGCAGCAGTTTGCTTCAGATACAATCCATGTTGAATTAACTGAAGATAGTTATGCTTTTTCTGATGAAAACTTAAATGAACTATACCGAGCTATTCGGCAATTATCGGAAGTAGATAGAGGAGTAATTCTTCTTTATTTAGAAGAGAAATCATATAAAGAAATTGCAGACATTATGGGAACCAATACCAATAATATTGGTGTAAGAATTAATAGAATAAAAGAACGCCTAAAAAAAATATTAGATGGAAAAATCAATTGAGAATATTTGGAAAGAAGGATTTCTTAAAAGTGATGCATTATTAGCGCCAAAAATTAATAACCTTTATAATCAAAAGTCGATTCATGTTATTGATAAATTTAAAAGGATGTTTAAAATAAACTTGATAGCCATTGTTGCCTTCTCGATTATCTTTCTAATTGTATCATTTATTGTAGGAATACCCTGGATGGGAATCCTATTTTTTATAGCGCTGAATATCCTTGTTATGATCAACAAAAAGTTATTAACTGGTTTAGAGAAAATAGACAAAGGAGATACTAGTTATCAATATCTAAAAGCATTTAACCTATGGATAAAAAAACAGGTATCTATTAATAAGAGAATATCAACATTTTTATACCCAATTATATTTATGTCCTTCATAATAGGCTTTTGGTTTAAAGATGCAGAAGGTGTTTTTTTAGGCAAAAGACTTGTAAATGAAATTCTAATAGGCTTTCCAGATGTTTATCTCATCTATGGAATTCCATTACTAGGAATTGTTGTTGTGCTTATAATTTCTGTTCTATTAGCCATTTTTGGAGGTAGAATTTACCAATGGGATTTGAATATTGTTTACGGAAGAGTATTCAAAAAACTAGAAGAATTGCTTGCTGACATGGAGCGTTTAAATGATTAGATGACTTTTTATTAAAAAAGTAAAGATGACATGTAATAAAATATGTTTTCAGCCACTAAACAAGAAAACACTAATTATTATGACACTACAAGAAGCTTATTCATTTTTAGAAAGTTTATCTATTAAATCATCAAATAAATCTGAAATCAAGATTTACAAAAATTCCTTAATATACTAACCAAACTCAAAGATAGAACGTTTTCAAAAGATGAAATTCAATGGATAGAAACGGAACTTAATCGTTTACAATTAAAGTCAAATCCAGAGAACAATAAAAAACACATTAAGAAAGCACTTAATGAATTAGAAAAGTACTTAAAAGATACCTTTTCGCTAACATCAAAAGGATATTACACGAAATTATATGGTGGTTTAGGATTATCTTTCGGTTTACTATTTGGCGTTGCTATTTTATCTAATCTAGAACGCTCGTTAGGTATTTCTCTTGGTTTAATAAGTGGAATGGTAATGGGTTCAATTATTGGAAGTAAAAAAGAGGCTGAGGCTAAAGCTGCTGGAAACATACTTTAATACCAATTTAACTAATCCCTCAGCAAACACCTTCGATTACTTAATTATTAACTCTATTTTTTTCAATACCACACAGCTAAATAAAATTTGGCTTAGAAATCATCAATCAAAATTTAACGAACATGAAAACAATAACAATTACCATACTTTTAATACTACTCGCAATTACTAGTGCAATCTCTCAAGACCTTACTGGTGTATGGCATGGGAATGCAAAAACTCCAGATGACAAAGACATACTCTTTGTTTTTCTCTTTGAAAAAAACGGAGATGCTTACACCTCAACAATGGCTATCCCTACCTTTAATGTTGACGGTATTAAACCAAAGACAACGTCTTTAAAAGACGGAAAGTTAATTATTGATGCATCTGAACTAGGTATGAAATATGAAGGAATCTGGAATGAAACTACAGATCTAATTGAAGGCACTTATAATGAAGGCAACGTTAAACTCCTTTTAAATTTAAAAAAAGGGAATCCAAAAATGCCAAAGATCAATAGACCTCAAGAGCCAGTAAAACCCTATCCTTATTACGAAGAAGACGTCACTTTTAATAATAAAGAAGCTGGTATTTTACTCGCAGGCACTCTAACACGACCGTCACAAAAAGGAACGTATCCTGTAGTTATTTTAATAAGTGGAAGTGGCCGACATGACCGGAATGGAAGTATGATGACCCACAGACCTTTTTTAGTGCTTTCAGATTACCTTACGCGAAAAAATATAGCTGTATTACGTTATGATGATCGCGGCTTTGGAGACTCTACAGGTGATTTTAGTAAATCGACAACAGCAGATTTTGCGCAAGATGTGTTAAGCGCTGTACGTTATTTGAAATCT
>TARA_R100001369_G_scaffold27896_2_pt1 | contig 11753 bp, 9 predicted proteins | sample TARA_R100001369 | Tara Oceans TARA_R100001369 (sample SAMEA2621528) | marine metagenome | biome: marine biome (ENVO:00000447); feature: surface water layer (ENVO:00002042); material: "saline water (ENVO:00002010), including plankton (ENVO:xxxxxxxx)" | depth 5 m | reverse complement strand
GATGATGAAATTGAACAAACAAAAGGTAATGCCCAGCAATTGGTTGGTCTCCTGCAGGAGCGATATGGCCTGGCAAAAGATCAGGCAGAAAAGGAAGTTGAAGCGCTTACCAAATAGAACGCTTTTTGCTGGATTCCACTAGCTCCAAAGACGCCGAAAGGCGTCTTTTTTGTTAAACATGAATATTTTCCTGATAAAGCTTGTAATTTATTCATGATTATTAATGTATTTAAAGTGGGGGAGTTGAGTAACCCCATGAATTTATTTGGTTTATATACTTGGCATGGTTATAGCACCTGTCTAGTGAGTGACATTAAATCAATTAGGAGATAAATGATGAAAATTAAAATGAACCATTTAGCAATTTTGACCGCAGCTACCTTAGTTACTACCCCTGTGCTAGCAAATGACTGGCAAGGTGAGGCTAATGATGCTTGGCTGGATGGCAAATTAGAAACATCATTATTGCTGAACACCGAACTGAATAATTTTAAAATTGATACGGATATTGAAAGTGGGGTTGCAGTTTTAAGTGGTGAAGTGAACAACCAGACGCAAAAAGAGCTGGCTGGTGAAATTGCAAAAAATATTGAAGGTATCTCTGAGGTTAAAAATAACCTGACGGTTGATAAAAACTATCGTAATGAAGATAACGACGATGATAAATCTTTTAGCCGTGCATGGCATGATATGACTGTAACTGCCGGACTTAAGATGGAGCTTGCTGCTCATGATGAGCTTGAAGCCACTGCCATTGAAGTCTCAACCGACAATGGCGTTGTCACATTGAAAGGTAACGTGAAAAATGAGGCCGAAAAAGATCTGGCGGTCGAAATGGCGAAAGGTTATGACAAGGTTGTTGAAGTCAAAGATGAACTCGTTGTAACAAACTGAATGTCACATGTTGAATAACAGAGATCAGCAACTTATTCAGGAGTTGAAGAGTATCTGTGCAGATGGACGCAACTTCTACGATATGACCGCAAGGAAAGTGGTCAGCAGTGAAATAAGAATGTTGTTGCGTGAAATGGCTCTGGTACGGGCTGAAATTGTTGACGATATTAACAAGCGTTTTGCCGGGCTCAAGGATACTCAGCCTTCCAGTAGTGAGTTAGCGTTAACAATGCGGGCAATCTACAAAGTTGCATATGGAACATGTGAGGATGTAATTGATAAAGATTGTCTTGCTGATTTGGAATCAATGGAAATGCATTCATTGGAAATTTTTAAAATTTATGTAAGAAGAATGCACGATCGGCAAATGTCATCTTATCTTGCAGGCCATCTGGCGAATATACAATTAAGTCAGGATCGTTTGCTAAGATTAAAAAGTGATAAACGACATCATCGCCGCATAGGTTGACTAATCAGCTATTCCATAAAAGAGGTTGAAACATTAAGTTTCAACCTCTTTATCTATGTTAAGAAATCTATAAAATCCGCATGTTAGACTCGAATTTAATTATTATTTAAAAACGGGTCTTATGCCAAAATTACTGTTAATCACAACTGATGAAATCTTATCAGCGAAATTGAGCAAACTGCTTTCTGCCTGTAACTTTAGTTTAGTTCAGGTTGCAGACTTGAGTGAGCAAGATTATCAAGCAGATTTGGTTATCTATGCCCCCCAAAAAGCCACTGAGTCTGACTATAAATTATTCGAAACACATCCTTTGCAAACTACTGCTGACTGGATTTTATTAAGTGACGGTTTACCCAATAAATGGTTGGACTTAATGATGAGTAAAGGGGGGGCTTATCATTTTCGACAGATGAGCGACTTCACCCCCCTCATTGAAGTGGCCCAGGAATTTGCTACAGAATTCAAACAGCTGAAAAAAAACCGTCAGACTGCCACACTTACCTCCACACTTGATCAATATGGCTCGCTTCTGGGCTCCTCTGCTGCTATGCATAAGCTTTATCGTTTGATACGACGTGTCAGCCAGACAGATGCCAGTGTATTTCTGATAGGCGAAAGTGGCTGTGGTAAAGAAGTTGCTGCCAGAACAATTCATGAACAAAGTGAAAGAGCTAACGAACCGATGGTTTCAGTCAATTGTGCGGCGTTGGCTGCAGATCTTATTGAAAGCGAATTATTTGGTCATGAGAAAGGTGCGTTTACCGGGGCAGTAAACCAACATATCGGCTTTTTTGAACAAGGCGGCAACGGCACGTTATTACTGGATGAAATCACTGAGATGCCTCTGGCATTACAAAGTAAACTGCTGAGAGTATTGGAAAGTGGTGAGTTTCGTCGAGTAGGAAGTGATGTGGTGCGGCAATCCAAAGTAAGGATTATTGCCGCGACCAATCGTGAACCAGAAGAAGCGATTGAAGCCGGTTTTCTGCGTGAGGATCTCTATTTTCGTCTGGCACATTTTCCCATCAAACTTCCTCCGTTACGGCAGCGGGACAATGATGTCATTGAGCTGGCCAAACATTTCCTCGCTTACCGAAATGAAGCGACAAATTCAGGCAAAGTATTTTCCGATGATGTACTGGATATTTTTGCTCAATATAGTTGGCCGGGAAATGTCAGAGAGCTTAAACATTGTGTTGAACGGGCGCATATATTGGCAGAAGATGTAATAACCGTTGATGATCTACCTGATTTTGGCAACGGCCACTCTGCAATAGAAAATGATATCGGGCCCGGTACTTCGATTAAAGATGCTGAAAAAAGCCTGATTCTGTCGACATTAGAAGCCTGTCAGCAAAATAAAACCAAGGCAGCCAAGCAGCTTGGCATTACCGTTAAGACTTTATATAACAAACTTGATCAATATGGCCAATTAGAACCCAATATTCATGCAGGGGCTGAATCAAACTGATAACGCGTGGCCAGAGAAGAGAGTTAAGTAAAAATTGGTGCGCCTGACAGGAATTGAACCTGTGACCTTCGGCTTCGGAAACCGACACTCTATCCAACTGAGCTACAGGCGCTTTGTGTGATTGCTGACAGCGCGAATTATACGGACTTTGCTTGTCTTAAACCACAGGAAAAATAGAAACCCACTGCCAATACACCTATATGGTTAATGACAGTGGGGTTTTTCTATCCGGTATCAGCTATCTGGATGTGGCGCAATTTTTTCCAGCTTCCAGATACCCTGATTGTATTCTTCCATGGTTCTGTCAGTTGAAAATTTACCGCTGTTAGCTGCATTGATAATACTCATAGCTGTCCAGCGCTCTTTATCCAGATAAGCCTGTCCGGCCTGTTTCTGAGCATCTATATAACTGCGGAAATCTGCTACGGTCATCCAGGGGTCATTTGAACTGGTAAAGGCATTAATAATGTTATCGAAGCAGCCCGGCTCAAACTGATTGAAATGGCCGCCGGTTAATAAGTCCACCACGCGTTTCAAATCAGCATCATTCTCAATAATAGACTGTGGATTATAATGCCCTCGATTTTCTGCAACTTCTTCTTCAGATAAACCAAACAGGAAAAAGTTATCATCACCAACTTCTTCGCGAATTTCGATATTTGCCCCATCCAGCGTACCAATGGTAATAGCACCATTCATCATAAATTTCATATTGCCGGTACCGGAAGCCTCTTTACCGGCTGTAGAAATCTGTTCCGATAAATCTGCTGCGGGGCAGATAACTTCCATTACAGAAACCTGATAGTTGGGGAAAAAAACAACTTTCAGCCAATCGCCCACATCTGGATCATTGTTTACAACATCAGCAACATTATTAATCAGCTTGATGATTTGTTTTGCCATGACATAACCTGGGGCTGCCTTACCACCAAATAAAACACAGCGTTTGGGTAATCCATCAGTTTTACCGCGTTTAATCTGATCGTAAAGATGAATGACATGCAAAACATTTAATAGTTGGCGTTTATATTCATGAATGCGTTTCACCTGAATATCAAACATGGCTTCCGGGTTAAACACCACGCCACATTGTTTTTCGACTAATGCCGCTAAACGTTTTTTATTCTCATATTTGGCTTCGTGCCAGGCTTTCTGAAAATCTTTGTCATGCGCCAGTGGAGCGAGGTTTTCCAGCTCAGTAAGGCGGGTAATCCATTTATCCCCAATGGTTTCGCTAATCAGTTGACTTAACACCGGATTACACCAGGCCATCCAGCGGCGTTGGGTCACACCGTTAGTTTTGTTGTTAAATTTGTCCGGCCATAACTGATAGAAGTCTGCAAACAAGCCTTTTTTCAGTAATTCAGAATGTAAGGCTGCAACACCATTGACGGAAAAACTGCCGATAATGGCCAAATGAGCCATTCGGACCTGTTGCTGGGCACCTTCTTCAATAATAGACATACGTGCCAGCCGCTCTTTATCGCCAGGCCAATGATTAGCCACTTCCCTGAGGAATCGGGCATTGATTTCGTAAATTATTTCCAGAATGCGAGGCAGTAGACGACCAAACAGGTTTGCCGGCCATCGTTCCAGTGCTTCGGGTAACAAAGTATGGTTGGTGTAGGCCATAGTTTTGGTAGTGATTTGCCAGGCTTTATCCCAGCCTAATTGATGTTCATCCATAAGCAGGCGCATCAGTTCTGCAACGGCAACAGTAGGATGAGTATCGTTCAGTTGAAAGACGTTTTTATCGGCAAAATTTTCAAAGTTGCCATCATGAGTCGTCACCCAGTAATCCAGAATATCCTGCAGACTGGCTGAGGCCAGGAAATACTGTTGGCGTAAACGTAACTCTTTACCATTTTCACTGGCATCGTTTGGGTACAAAACCATGCTGATATTTTCAGCTTCATTTTTCGCTGCAACCGCTTCTGTATACGAACCGGCATTAAAATCTTCTAGGTTAAACTCATCGGTAGCCGCTGCTTTCCACAACCGCAAACGATTGACGGTGCCATTCTGATAGCCGGGAATAGGTAAGTCATATGGAACAGCCAGTACATCATTGGTATCAACCCACTGAATTTCCATTTGACCACTACTGTTACGATGTAACTCGGTATGTCCACCAAATTTGACACGTTGAGTGTATTCAGGCCGTTCCAATTCCCATGGATTACCATCACGCAACCAGTGATCCGGCATTTCCTGTTGGCGGCCATTTTCAATTTTTTGTTGGAACATGCCGTATTCATAACGCAAGCCATATCCCGTAACCGGTAGTTGCAGGGTGGCACAGCTATCAATAAAACATGCAGCCAGACGACCTAGCCCCCCATTACCCAAACCGGCATCATGTTCAAATTCGGCAAGTTCTTCATATTCGAGTCCCAGATTGACCAGCGCTTTTTTCAACGGTTCTTCAATGCCAAGGTTTAAAGCGGCATTGCCGGTGGCGCGGCCCATTAAAAATTCCATGGACAGGTAATAAGCCTGTTTGCAGCGCGAATCGGCATAGGTGTGTTTGGTATTTTTCATTCTTTCAAACAGCCGGTCACGCAGTGTATGGGCCATAGCTGCATACAGGTAATGACCTGAAGCACAGCCCTTGTCCTGACCAAGGTAAATACCGAAATAGCGTTTGAAATCCTCAGTTAATGCAAGCGTATTCATCCCCAGTTTTGATGTCTGATAAAGTTCAGGCAGCGGGGTGGTAATCGGAGTATATCTTGGCGTCATAGCGGAATCCTTGAATGGGCATCGTTATGGAAAAAATCGGGGATAGGGAACCAGCTCTGGCAACATTGCCATTAAGCGGCAGGTTCAGCATTGAACTGGAAATGTTATGTTAGCACTGCATGTCCCAATGCCGTAAACGTTAGCAGAGAGTGATGACATCTGCCATCACCTGAAGCATAAATTTTCAGCGAACAGAAAGAAAAATATTCTATTGCTGTTCGGCGGTCGATAATTCAAACCAATTATCAAGTACCTGAATCGCTTCATCACGTCCCTGATGATTTAAAGAAGAGAATAATTGTACCGATGCTTCCAACCCAGCATCTTTTAATTCTTTACGAACCTGTTGCAGGGCATTACCCCCAGCACCGCGTCCCAATTTATCCGACTTGGTGAGTAAAATATGAATCGGCAGTTCAGCCTGTTTTGCCCAGTCCAGCATTTGTAGGTCAAAGTTTTTTAATGGATGTCGAATATCCATCATCAGCATTAATCCGCGCAACGATTGGCGCGTTTCCAGATATTTGCTCAGGGTGGCTTGCCATTTAAGCTTCATCTTTTCCGGGACTTTGGCATAACCATAACCGGGAAGATCTACCATGGCTCTTTCATCGTCCAGATGAAAAAAATTGATCATTTGTGTTCTTCCTGGTGTCTTACTTATTCGCGCCAGAGCTTTGATTCCTGTGATGGTGTTGATTGCGCTGGATTTTCCGGCATTTGAGCGGCCCGCAAAAGCTACTTCGAAACCTGAGTCAGGTGGCAGTTGAGACAATTGTGTGGCGCTGACAGTATAATGTGCGCTTCGGTATAACTCTGACATGTCAGTCTTTCCAGGTGCAAAAAAGTGCCAATAAGAGTAGCATACCGAAAGTTTTGTATCCGAAAGTTAGTAGCCAGGAACGACAATGAAAAAATTTATTTTTGCAGTGGTGTTTGGGGTGGGTGTATCGAGTTCACCACTTGTTTTTGCCACAGGAGACATTTCCGCTGGCAAAACAAAATCAGCTGTGTGCGCTGCCTGTCATGGTGCTGATGGTAACAGTCCTTCTGATATGTACCCAAAACTGGCTGGACAACATGCCAGTTACCTCTACAAACAGCTAGTCGAATTCAAAAGTGGTAAACGTAAAAACGCCATAATGGCGCCGATGGTGGCCAACCTGTCGGAACAGGATATGGCTGATTTGGCGGCTTATTTTGCCAGCAAAGAAACTGCGCCGGGCGCCGTGAGCGAAGACTTGCTGGAACTGGGAAAACAGATTTATCGTGGCGGCAATAGCGAATCCGGGGTGCCTGCCTGCATGGCATGCCATGGTCCCAATGGCAGTGGTATGCCCGCGGCGAAATGGCCGAAACTATCTGCTCAATATCGTGCCTATACAGAATCGCAATTACACGCTTTTGCAAATGGTGAACGTCATAACGATCCTAATGGAATGATGCGTGATATTGCTTCCAAGTTGACTGAGGAAGAAATTAAAGCGGTTTCCGCTTATGTATCCGGTCTGCATTAATTGCTGATAAGCTCCGGTGACAATGATTCTGATTGCACCGGAGTAACTCATCGGCTCATGTTTGAGCAATTTCATGTCTGAAGTTACCCCGAAAGATAACTCCCACAACAGCTACTCTCGCCGATTATTTTTATTTCTTGGCTCTATGGAGTTGGCAATTACGTTATTGCTGACACTTGCCATTGCCTCTGTTATCGGCACTGTTCTACAGCAAAACCAGCCCTATGCTGATTATGTCATTAAATTTGGTCCTTTCTGGTTTGAAGTATTTGAACAGCTTGGGCTTTATGATGTTTACAGTTCTATCTGGTTTATCGCCATACTTGCATTGCTTGTCATTTCCACATCGGTTTGTGTAATTCGTCATTTTCCGGCGATGGCTAAAGAAATGTGGCAGTTACGCACTAATGTGCAGAAAAAATCCTTAAAAGCTATGCATCACAGTGCTCAGTGGCAATCAAATGCAACCATGCCTTCAGTAGCAAATGATTTGCAGCAGGAATTCAAAAAACTGGGGTTCCGCAGTAGACAAACGGTTAAACAAGATGATGCTGTATTAATTTCTGCAATGCGTGGCGGTATGAACCGTCTCGGCTACCTGTTTACCCATATTGCCATTGTGGTGATCTGTGTTGGTGGTCTGTTTGATAGCAACATGCCATTAAAATTTGCCGAATGGCGCGGTGAAATCAAAATTGAGACCCGCGATCTTTCGATCCGTGAAATACCTGCAGAAAGTCGTCTTGCAGTTGGTAGTCAGGGTTTTAGGGGGAGTGTAAGTATCCCGGAAGGCAAGGCGGCAGAAGTAGTTTTTTTACCGGTTCGTGACGGTTATTTGTTGCAAGCCCTGCCTTTTCGTATTGAAGTAAAAGATTTCCGAATCGAACATTATCCCAATGGTCAGCCAAAATCTTTTGAATCGGATTTAGTGATTCACGACGATCAACTGGCGGAACCCTTTGAATCTACTATTGCGGTAAACCACCCATTAATTTATCGAGGCCACTCGATCTATCAATCCAGTTTCAGTGACGGTGGTTCTTCGCTTAGTATCGATGCATGGCCTCTTGATAGCCGTGCCGGGACTGAGCCTGTTTCTATCCAAACCAAAGTATTTGAAAATCGTCAAATGCTGTGGGGAGAAGAAACCATGCAGCTGGAAATGACCAGTTTCCGGCCGTTTAATATCAACCCTGATCCGACAGAAGAAGATGAGCGAAATTTACGTGATTTTGGTCCGAATTTTACGTTTAAGTTACGTACAGAGACTGGTGAAGCCAGAGAATACGAAAACTATATGTTTCCGGTTGAGCGTGATGGTCGCGAATACTATTTAAGTGGTGTTCGTAACAGTCCTGCAGAATCCTTTGCCTACCTCTATTTACCTGTAGATGAAGATGGAAGCTTGCAGCAGTTCTTGAATTATTCAGCGTTATTACGTGATGAAGAGCTGGTATCAGATATTGCCAATTCGATGATGAAAGAAGCGTTGGCAATGTTGCCAGAACGTGATGAAGCTCTTGAAGCCAGTTTGCAGCAAACCCTCGAAACATTGATCACCATGTTTGTCAGGGGTGGTTTTGATGAGGTCAGGGATTTCATTGATAACAATCTTCCTGACGCCGAGCGTGACAATCTGGCGCCTGCTTATCTGGGCATGTTACGGGAGATGCTGGCGCGGATTTATTTCAGCATGGATGGCATTACTCCGCAAACTGTGACCAACGACCAGTTACTGTTTTTACAGGATAGTGTGGATACAATTGGCACCTTATCACGTTACGGTTCGCCGGTCTTTTTGCAGCTGACTGATTTTGAACATGTTCAATCGACCGGCCTGCAAATTGCCAAAGCCCCAGGAAAGAATGTGGTGTATTTCGGTTGTGCGCTATTGATAATCGGTGTGTTTTTACTGTTCTATCTTCCACAGAGACGCTTATGGGCATGGGTGGAAGAGGGTGCTGAACACACGGAAATTATATTGGCAGGTTCGACAAATCGAAATGCCCGCGAGTTTAATACATTTTTCAATGAGCAACAAACTGTTTTAGCAACTAAAACCGGGAACTCCAACCTGGAGCCAGGTTCTTAATGAAAGCGTTAAAGAGTATGAGAAACCTATGACAACGAATACTGAAATCATGACAAAACCTGCTGCCCATACCTGGTGGTGGTATGCACTTTTATTACTGGCAACCATTGGTATTTTGTCTGTTTATCATGAAGTGCTGGACGTATATGAGGTCTCAATCCTGATGTTTACGGCTATTAGCATGGGCTTTGTCGGCAATCATTGGCCCGGCTTCCGCGGTCACGCTATCGCTGTTGCTATGCTCAGTCTAATTGCCTTGCAGTTATACGGTACCAATCTGGAGGCTGCTGAAACTAACGGATTGCTCAAATACATGCTGGCCAGCCAGTCAGCCATTATGTGGATGAGTGTATTTTTTATCGCCGCCACATTTACCTATTTTGGTGGGTTGATTTTCAGATCTGACTATACCGAAAAAGTTGGTAGCGTATTTACCTGGATTGCGACGACCTTTGGGATGACAGGGCTGATGGTTCGCTGGCGTGAAACGCATATGATGGGTGCTGATATTGGCTACATTCCTGTCAGCAATCTTTACGAAGTCTTTATTCTGTTTGCTGTCGTAACGGCTTTACTGTATCTGTTCTACGAACGTCGGTATCAAGTGCGTAGTCTGGGTGGATTCGTCTTGCTGGTTATCTCTGCTGCTGTGATATTTCAGCTTTGGTATGCATTTGAACGCAATGCCCACGAAATTCAGCCATTAGTCCCGGCATTACAAAGTTACTGGATGAAAATTCATGTACCAGCCAATTTTATAGGATACGGTGCGTTTGCTATGGCGGCCATGATTGGCATCGCTTATTTATTGGTCAGCTGGCGTAGTGAAAAAAATCCGGACAGTGGGTTGGTCAAAGCCATGCCGCCACTGACAATGATGGATGATCTGATGTATAAAAGCATTGCCCTGGGCTTTGCCTTTTTTACGGTGGCGACGATTCTAGGGGCTTTGTGGGCTGCTGAAGCGTGGGGCGGTTACTGGTCTTGGGATCCGAAAGAGACCTGGGCTTTGATTGTCTGGCTAAACTACGCAGCCTGGTTGCATATGCGCATGACAAAAGGATGGAATGGTAAACCAATGGCCTGGTGGGCAATTGTTGGATTGTTCGTGACCTTATTTGCCTTTCTGGGTGTCAATATGTTTCTGTCTGGCCTTCATTCTTATGGCAGTTTGTAATTAAAAAATTTAAGGATATTGAAATGACGAGATCAATTCGTGCTTTGTTACTCACCACAGCGGCATTATTAATGCCTTTTTCTGTGTCAGCTGATTCAACAAGCTACAAAGAGGGTGAACACTATAAGCCTACCACTGAGCGTATGGCGAAAAATACCTCAAATGAACACATTGAAGTCATTGAGTTGTTCTCGTACTCCTGTCCACATTGTTTTAATTTGGACTCACAAATCATGCAATGGAAAGAAACCTTGCCTGAAAATGTGAAATTTACTCAGGTACCGGCTATTTTCCGTGACAGTTGGTTGCAGTTAGCAAGAGTGTTTTATGCTGCACAAATAACGGGTGATTCTGAAAAGTTGCATAAAGCATTATTTAATGCGATTCATATTGATAAGCGTCGTCTCGATACTGAAGATCGTTTGCTCGATTTTGTTGAAGAGCAGGGGATTGATCGTGAGAAATTCGTTGAAACGATGAATTCGTTTACTGTCAAAACCAACGTAAAAAAAGCACTGATCATCAGCCAAACATCTGGCGTTCAGGGTGTTCCAGTTATTATCGTTGATGGACGTTATTTTACTGACGCACCGCTGGCAGGTGGGATGACTGAAATGCTTAATGTGGTTGAGTATTTGATTGAAAAAGTTGAAGCAGAAAAATAAAGCGAGTTTTGTTAGAGCAGGTAAGGCCGGTTAGCGAAAGCAACCGGCCTTTTTTATAATGCTGCTGGAAGTGTTTCATTAATTTCAGCGGGTGGGGTGGAAGCATTTTGATTGACTTCATCATGGTGCAACATAATATCGTAATAACGTCGGATATTACCGACGTAACGCACCGGCTCGGCGCCACGTGCATATCCATGACGTGTTTGGCTGAACCACTTCTGTTTGGCAAGTAAAGGCAGGTTTTCGCGAACATCAGCCCAGCGGTCAGGATTGCCGCCATTTTTTTCCGTCAAGACTCTTGCGTCTTCCAAATGCCCCATACCAATATTATAAGCAGCTAACGCTAACCAGGTACGATCCGGCTCAGCGATCCGCTCCGGTAAACGGGTTTTCATAATAGTCAGATAAGCTGTGCCGGCAAAGATACTCTGCACAGGATCTTCCCGCTCGCTGACGCCCATTTCATTTGCAGTGGCTTGAGTCAGCATCATCAAGCCACGTACGCCAGTACTGGAAACGGCATCTGGATTCCAGTGTGATTCCTGATAGGCAACTGCTGCGAGAAAGCGCCAATCATAACCATAGGCTAATGCAGCAGCTTTAAAAGTGGATTCATATTGAGGGAGATGCGTCTGAATACGACGGTGAATGGCACGCGAATCGACATAATCGAAACGACGGATATGACCGAAATACTTTTCAATTAATTGATCCAGATAGCCC
>TARA_R100001369_G_scaffold13281_4_pt1 | contig 11824 bp, 10 predicted proteins | sample TARA_R100001369 | Tara Oceans TARA_R100001369 (sample SAMEA2621528) | marine metagenome | biome: marine biome (ENVO:00000447); feature: surface water layer (ENVO:00002042); material: "saline water (ENVO:00002010), including plankton (ENVO:xxxxxxxx)" | depth 5 m | reverse complement strand
AACTGGAACCTGCCATGCGCCTGTTTTGATTCCGGAAACGTTCGAGACCGTGACCGAGCAGGTGCTGCACGAGCCCGAACGCACCGAAATTCGTATTTATCCCGCCGAATACAAAACAGTGTCGCGGTTGGTCGAGGTCAAACAGGCCGCGACCGAGTATAGAATCGTGCCTGCAGTCTATGAGGCGGTTACAGAGCAAGTGCTGGTCCGGCCGGAACGAACAGAGACGGTTGTGATCCCGGCAGAATTCGAAACCTACACCGAACAAGTGCTGGTCCGGCAGGCTTATTCGACGTTGGATTTGAAGGACGAGGTGGCTGGTCGCGAGATTGCCGGCGAGGACGAGGCCAGCAAAGCTTTTCAGAATGACGTGCTTGTGTCGGTCGAGGTCCCGGCCGAGTACAAGACAATTACACGCACGCGTATTGTGAAGCCTGAACAGTCCGAGACACGCATAGTTCCAGCAGAGTATCATACGCTCGTGAAGCAGGTCCTGGTCGAACCGGCACGTGTCGAGCCGGTTACGATACCAGCGGAGTATGAAACTCTCATGATCGAACAATTGGTCAAGCCCGCCCGTGAAGAAATCGTCTCGATCCCGGCGAGGTACCGCACGATCGAGAAACGGATCGTGACAGGCGAGGGGAGGGCAGAATGGAAGCCTGTGTTGTGCGACGAAGATATATCTCCCGAGACGATTACTGCCCTTCAGAAAGCGCTTTCACAAGTCGGTCATGCGGTCGAAATTGATGGCAAATTCGGGACCGCAACGATGAGCGCGCTGAAAGAGCACCAGCGGGAGCAGGGCTTGGGTGTGGGTCAGCTGTCGTTCGAAACGCTAGAGGCACTCGGCGTACCTGCTCACTGATCCTTTGGGTGCGAATGGATCGCAAAAAGCCGATTGAATTCATGGCTATGGCGCCGAGCCTGCTGCGCCCGTTCTGCTTTGCGCCGTGACGCACCGCCGCAGTATAGTGCACGTGAGTTGGGCAATAATTCAGGCTAGACTGAGTTGCTGCGATATATTGCGTCTGTCTGTTGCGCCATAGGCGAAACCGTCCTAATCCGGCGCCAGATCAAGCCACCCCTGCGGCAGGAGACAAGGTACCATGTCAGAGATCGAACGCTTGGCACTCGACTATTTGCCCGTGATCATTTTTCTGGTCATCGGTGCCGTGATTTCCGGCCTATTCATACTAGGTTCGGTGCTTCTGGCGCCCAGCAATCCCGATCCGGAAAAGAACTCAGCATATGAGTGCGGCTTCCCCGCTTTTGACGACGCGCGGATGAAGTTCGATGTGCGATTCTATCTCGTCGCGATTCTGTTCATCATCTTTGACCTGGAAGTGGCATTTCTGTTCCCGTGGGCGGTAAGCCTTGGAACGATTGGCTTGGTCGGATTCTGGTCCATGGTTGGTTTCCTCGGTGTTTTGACCATCGGATTTGTTTATGAGTGGCGCCGCGGTGCGCTGGAGTGGGAATAATGGCTGACGATTACAAGACATATGCTCTTGGCGGCGCGCTGACGGGAGTCGAAGGCGGCTTTCAGCCCGGCAATGACGACCCGTTCTACACCGGCCTGTCAGACCAATTGGCTGATAAAGGCTATTTCACCGCCGCAGCCGACGATCTGATCACTTGGGCGCGTACCGGTTCCCTGATGTGGATGACGTTCGGCCTTGCCTGCTGCGCCGTGGAAATGATGCATGCTGGCAACCCGCGCTACGATCTTGAGCGCTTCGGTATGGCGCCGCGCGGTTCACCCCGCCAGTCGGACGTGATGATCGTTGCCGGCACCCTGACCAACAAGATGGCGCCAGCCCTGCGCAAGGTTTACGATCAGATGCCGGAGCCACGCTATGTGATTTCCATGGGTAGCTGTGCCAATGGGGGCGGCTATTACCATTACAGCTACAGCGTTGTCCGTGGCTGCGATCGAATCGTGCCGGTCGATATCTATATTCCGGGGTGCCCGCCGACTGCTGAAGCGCTGGTTTACGGCTTCTTGCAGCTACAGAAAAAGATTCGCCGCGAAGGCTCGCTGGAACGGTAGGAGCTGACATGATGACCACAGAAGCTATCGAAGCCCTGGGTGAGCTGGGCGCTCACATCGCCGCGCGCCAGCCGGATGCCGTCAAGTCTGCGGACGTGACGCTTGGCGAGCTGACTGTGTTTGCCGAGCGCGATCACATTGTGAGCCTGATGCGCTTCCTGCGCGACGACCAGCAGTGCAATTTCGAGACGTTTGTCGATGTTTGTGGGGTCGACTATCCGGAGCGGACCGAGCGGTTCGAAGTCGTTTATCATCTTCTTTCGATGCGGATGAATCATCGTGTGCGGGTACGTATCAGGACCGATGAAGACACGCCCGTTCCGAGTATTGTCGGGCTTTGGCCTGCCGCAAACTGGTTCGAACGGGAAGCCTTCGACATGTATGGCATCCAGTTCTCCGATCATCCTGACCTTCGCCGCATCCTCACCGATTACGGCTTTGAGGGGTACCCGCTGCGCAAGGACTTCCCCCTGACAGGCCATTATGAAGTGCGCTACGACGACCTTGAAAAGCGCGTCGTCTATGAGCCGGTCGAGCTGCCGCAGGAATATCGCAATTTCGATTTCCTCTCACCATGGGAGGGTATGACCAGTCATATTCCCGGGGACGAGAAAGCCGAGGAGCCTTCTGAATAATGGCTGACACCGCGCACATCTCCGAAATGGAAGACCGAAAGTTCACATTGAATTTCGGTCCTCAACATCCGGCCGCCCACGGCGTCCTTCGTATGATTCTCGATCTCGACGGCGAGATCGTGACCCGTGTGGACAGCCATATCGGCTTGCTGCATCGCGGCACCGAGAAGCTGCTGGAGTACAAGACATTCCTGCAGGGAATGCCATATTTCGACCGGCTGGACTATTGCTCCCCCATGAACCAGGAGCACGCTTGGTGCCTGGCAGTCGAGAAGCTGCTGGGCGTCGAAGTCCCCCGGCGGGCAAGCCTGATTCGCGTGCTCTATTCAGAGCTCGGCCGGATCATGTCGCACTTGCTGAATGTAACAACGCAGATCCTCGACGTAGGCGCGTTGACGCCGATTACCTGGGGTTTTGAAGAACGTGAAAAACTGTGCGTGTTCTATGAGCGCGCCTCCGGCAGCCGCATGCATGCCGCGTATTTCCGCCCTGGCGGCGTCCATCAGGACCTGCCGCAGAACCTCATCGACGATATTGCGGAATGGTGTGAGCAGTTCCCCGGAAAGCTCGATCACATCGAGAGCCTGGTCACCGAAAACCGTATCTTCAAACAGCGCAATGTCGATATCGGCCTGGTTGATGAGAAGACCATCATGGAGTGGGGATTCTCGGGCGTAATGGTGCGTGGGTCCGGGTTTGCCTGGGACCTTCGCCGCGCGCAGCCCTATGAATGCTATTCCGAGCTCGACTTCAAAATTCCGGTTGGTCGGAATGGCGACAATTATGACCGCTATGTCTGCCGCATGGAAGAGATGCGCGAGTCGGTGAAGATCATGCAGCAATGCATTGACCTGATGTCAAAGGAGGGGCCCGGGCCCGTCCTCGTGCCAGGCTCAAAGCTTGCGCCGCCGCGTCGCGCCGAAATGAAGAATTCGATGGAAGCGCTGATCCATCACTTCAAGCTGTACACTGAAGGTTTCCATGTTCCGGAAGGCGAGACCTATGTCGCTATCGAGGCGCCGAAGGGCGAGTTTGGCGTTTATCTCGTCTCAGACGGGACGAACCGCCCGTATCGCGCCAAGATTCGCGCGCCGGGCTATCCGCACCTGCAGGCGATGGACCATCTCAGTAAAGGACACATGCTGGCGGACGTGTCCGCCATCTTGGGCTCACTCGATATCGTGTTCGGGGAAATCGACCGATGAGTACTGCGCAGACACGCTTTTTTGACGAACATCCTCGCAAGGATGAAGCCCGTCGCTGTTTTTCGAAAAGGGGCGAGTAGTGGCACTACGCCGTTTTGACATGGAGGCTGGAGGCGACACATTCGCGTTCAAGCCCGAGACCGAAGAGAAGATTGCGTTCTGGCGCGGCAAGTACCCGGCTGACAAGCAGCGGTCTGCGGTGATCCCGATGCTGTGGCTGGCGCAAAAGGACAATAGTGGCTGGCTATCCGAGCCTGCAATGCGTGAAGTCGCCGACCGTCTGGAGATGCCGTATATCCGCGTCTATGAAGTCGCGACCTTCTACACGATGTTCCGTCTGCAGCCGGTCGGAAAGTACCACATCCAACTCTGCGGCACGACGCCTTGCCAGTTGCGCGGCGCCGAAAAGCTGAAGGAGGTCTGCCAGACCGAGATCGGCAAGCAAATGTTCGTGACCGATGACGGCCGTCTATCCTGGGAAGAAGTTGAGTGTCTTGGCGCGTGCGTGAATGCACCGATGGTTCAGGTGAATGACGATTATTTCGAAGATTTGACACCAGATTCGCTGGGGATGATTCTCAACAAGCTGAAGAATGGCGTCGAGGCGCATCCCGGTCCACAAGTTGACCGCATCAATAGCGCGCCGGAAGGTGGCACGGCCCTTCTGACCGATCCGCAATTGTTCGACGGAACACGTAACCAGTCGGTTGCGTTGCCCAATTTACCGACCGCGGAGCCAGAACCAGAGCCGACGGCTGCAGGCAAGCCAGCGGAATCCGCGCCGACGAACACACAACGTGAAGTCCCCCAAAAGGATAACACCGGCAAGACGACGCTGATCTCGAAGACAGAAACCGCCGAGAGATCTGCGCCTGCTGCTGTTTCCGGAGAAAAGCCGGAATCGGTCACGATCGCTGCTGAAGGCCATGATGATCTGAAGCGCATCAAAGGTATCGGCCCTAAGAACGAAGATGCGCTCAATGAGCTCGGCATCTTCACCTTCCGACAGATCGCGGACTGGACGCCAGCCAATGTTGATTGGGTTGAAGACTATATGAGCTTCCCGGGTCGCATTGAGCGGGAAGACTGGATCGCGCAAGCAAAAGAGTTGGCCACGGGTGGCGAGACCGAGTTCTCGAAGCGGGTCGATGCGGGGCAAGTTGCCTCCAGCAAGGATGATGAGGACTAGGCCATGCTGCAGGACAAGGATCGCATCTTCACAAACCTCTATGGTTTGCACTCACCCGACCTCGAAGCGGCGAAGAAACGCGGCGCCTGGCACCTCACCAAGGAGATGCTGGATCAGGGGCCAGACTGGATATGCGACCAGATCAAGGCCTCCGGCCTGCGTGGTCGCGGCGGCGCTGGCTTCCCGACCGGTCTGAAATGGACGTTCATGCCGAAGGAAGTGCGTGATCGACCGCACTATCTCGTCGTCAATGCTGACGAGTCCGAGCCCGGTACCTGCAAAGACCGCGAGATCATGCGGCATGATCCCCATCTGCTCATTGAGGGCTGCATGGTGGCAAGCCGCGCGATGCGCGCCCATAAATGTTATGTCTACCTACGTGGTGAATATATCAATGAACGGCATGCGCTCGAGAAAGCCGTCAAGGAGGCTTATGAGGCTAAGCTGATCGGCAAGGACAATGTGAATGGCTGGGATTTCGATCTCTATGTCCATCACGGGGCCGGCGCCTATATTTGCGGCGAGGAGACAGCCTTGCTGGAAAGCCTTGAAGGCAAGAAGGGACAGCCCCGGCTGAAACCACCGTTTCCGGCCAATGCTGGCCTGTATGGCTGCCCAACAACAGTAAACAATGTCGAGTCGATTGCAGTGGCTCCGACCATTCTTCGCCGCGGTGCTGAGTGGTTTGCCGGATTTGGCCGTCCAAACAATGCGGGCACGAAACTGTTCTGTATTTCCGGGCACGTGAACAAGCCATGTAATGTCGAAGAAGAAATGTCGGTCACTTTCCGTGAGCTGATTGATAATCACTGCGGCGGTATCCGGGGTGGTTGGGACAATCTCAAGGCGGTGATCCCCGGTGGATCGTCCGTGCCGATGGTGCCGGCTGAGCAGATTATGGACGCTTACATGGATTTCGACACACTGCGGGACCTTAAATCAGGCCTGGGCACGGCGGCGGTGATCGTGATGGACAAGGACACCGACCTGATCAAGGCAATTGCCCGTCTCGCATACTTCTACAAACATGAAAGCTGCGGCCAGTGCACGCCGTGCCGTGAAGGCACAGGCTGGATGTGGCGCGTCATGGAGCGAATGGTCAAAGGCGAAGCCGAGCATGATGAGATCGAGACGCTCCTGGATGTAACCAAGCAGGTTGAAGGCCACACGATTTGCGCACTCGGTGACGCAGCGGCCTGGCCGATTCAGGGCCTGATCCGCCACTTCCGCCATGAGATTGAGGATCGCATCAACCAGTACAGACTGCCGCGCGCCATGGTGCAGGGTGCAGTCGTGGCAGCGGAGTAGAGATATGTCCGACGACCTTTTCAAGTTGAATGTCGATGGCCAGGACATCGAAGTGCCGCGCCAGTACACGCTGATGCAGGCGTGCGAGGAAGCGGGCGCTGAGATTCCGCGCTTCTGTTATCATGAGCGCCTGTCGGTGGCCGGAAACTGCCGCATGTGCCTGGTCGAATGGGAAGGCGCGCCGAAACCGATTGCCTCGTGCGCGCAAACCGTGGGTGACATGCGTCCGAACCGGGATGGATCGGCACCGAACATCCGCACCAAGGGCGCCTATGTGGAAAAAGCCCGCAATGGCGTCATGGAATTCCTGCTGATCAACCATCCGCTGGATTGCCCGATCTGCGACCAGGGCGGCGAGTGCGACCTGCAGGATCAGGCCATGGCCTATGGCCGCGCCGGCAGTCGCTATGACGAGAACAAGCGCGCCGTCGAAGACAAGAATATGGGCCCGCTGGTCAAGACGATCATGACCCGCTGCATCCAGTGCACGCGCTGCGTACGCTTTGCTGCCGAAGTGGGGGGGGTCGAGGAACTCGGCATGATTTCGCGTGGCGAGAATGCTGAGATCACAACCTATCTGGAAAAGAGTCTGACATCCGAACTGTCTGGCAACGTCATCGATCTGTGCCCGGTTGGTGCGCTGACGTCCAAGCCATACGCGTTCAATGCGCGCCCATGGGAGCTGCGTAAAACATCCTCTATTGATGTGATGGACGCCATGGGCGCAGCGATCCGCGTGGACGCCAAGGGCGATGGTGTGATGCGTATCCTTCCTGAAGTGAGCGAAGGCATCAACGAGGAGTGGCTGTCGGACAAATCCCGTTTCATTTGGGATGGCCTAGCCCGCCAACGCCTCGACAAGCCTTACATTCGCGAGAACGGCAAACTGCGCCCGGCTAATTGGGGCGAGGCTTTTGCGGCCGTGAAAGAGGCGCTGTCGGCATCCCCTGAAAAAATCGGCGTTGTCGCCGGAGACTTGATCGAGGTTGAGCAGGCCAAGGCAGCGCTTGATTTTTTCCGAGGGCTCGGTGTGGAGAATACAGATTGTCGTCCCGCCGGGGCGCAATATGGCACAGATGGGGTGCGCGAACGTTATATCCTGAATGGCACACTGGCTGGCGTAGAGGATGCTGACGCCTTGCTGTTGATTGGTACGAATCCGCGCGTTGAAGCCGCTGTCTGGAATGCGCGCATCCGCAAGGCATGGCTTTGGGCTGACCTGAAAGTGGGTCGTATCGGCGAAGCAGCGGATCTGACATATGAGCATGCTTGGCTCGGTGATGGTGCATCAGCCCTCACAGATATTCGCAATTCGGACTTCGGCAAAGTGCTCTCCGATGCCGAGCGACCGATGATCGTCGTCGGTGAGGGCGCACTCTGCGGCGAAGATGGCGCGGCAGTTCTCGCAAAAGCGCTGGAACTGACAAACGAAATTGGTGCGATAAAGGACGGTTGGGCCGGATTTGGCGTTCTTCACAACGCGGCAGGCCGTGTTGGTGCGCTAGACATCGGGTTTGTGCCGGGCGAGGGCGGAGCTGCGACAGCAGAAATACTGTCCGGTGGTATGGATACCGTTGTGCTACTCGGAGCTGACGAGCTCGATCTGTCGGGTCTTGGCGATGCGAAGGTCATATACATCGGCTCGCATGGAGATGCGGGGGCCGCACGCGCGGACATCATTCTGCCGAGTGCCGCTTATACCGAAATGTCGGCAACCTTTGTGAACACAGAAGGCCGCGTCCAGATGACCAGCCGCGCTGTGCAGCCAAAAGGTGAAGCGCGCGAAGGCTGGGCTATTTTCCGAGCCTTGTCGGAGGTCGTTGGCAAGAAACTACCTTATGACACCGCCGATGCGCTGCGCGCTGAGTTGCGCGGTCCTGAGGGTGAAAGTACCACTTTCTCCGGGCTGGGATTCGCGCCCGGCGCGATGGGTGCGGAGGCCCTCAAAACGCCAATCACGACCGCTCCGACAACTCTTACGACCGCGACATTCCGTCCGGTGTTTGACGATTTCTATATGACGAACCCGATCGCACGGGCGTCCAAGACGATGGCCGAATGTTCTGCGCTGGCCTCAGCGCTGGACACTCCGGTAGCAGCGGAGTAGGGCGGGCGCCATGAGCAACTACGTCGAGTCTCTCGGGCAACTTTGGGGGCCATTGCTGGTCCTCGGACAGATCGCACTGTTCACGCTCGTCCTGTTGTTATCGATCGCATTTCTCCTGCTTTTGGACCGTAAGGTCTGGGCTGGTGTGATGATGCGCAAAGGTCCGAACGTCGTCGGGCCTTTCGGCTTGATGCAGTCATTCGCCGATTTCGGAAAATTCCTGCTCAAGGAAATCGTGATTCCGGCTGGTGCGAACAAGACCGTCTTTCTCATCGCGCCAATCCTGACCTGTACGCTGGCCTTCGCAGCCTGGGCGGCGATTCCGGTTGCGCCCGGTACGGCAAGCGGCACCAGTTGGGTTATCTCGAACCTTAATGTTGGTGTGCTTTACCTGTTCGCAATCAGTTCGCTGGGCGTCTATGGCATCATCATGGGCGGCTGGGCGTCGAACTCCAAGTATCCATTCCTCGGCGCGCTGCGCTCGGCGGCGCAGATGGTTTCCTATGAAGTTTCGATCGGCTTCGTAATCGTGACCGTCATCCTGCTGGTCGGTTCGATGAACCTGACGGATATTGTGAACGCTCAGGAAGGCGGTATCTGGACCTGGCATGCCTTCAGTTTCCAGCACTTCCCGCTGATTGTCGTCATGTTCCCGATGTTCATTATCTTCTTCGTCTCAGCGCTCGCTGAGACGAACCGGCCACCCTTCGATTTGCCGGAAGCCGAATCCGAGCTCGTCGCTGGTTACCAAGTGGAGTACGGCTCAACGCCCTACCTGCTGTTCATGCTGGGCGAGTATCTTAACATCGTCCTGATGTGCGCTCTGATGACGATTCTGTTCTTGGGCGGCTGGCATGGTCCATTCGCACTGGGCGAGGAGTTCGTCCGCGACCATCCCTTCGTGAATGCGTTCGCCGGCTTGTTCTGGTTCATGTTCAAGATCCTGTTCCTGTTCATCATGTTCGCGATGGTGAAGGCGATTGTCCCTCGTTACCGCTATGACCAGCTGATGCGCCTGGGGTGGAAGATCTTCCTGCCAACCTCGCTCGTGGCGGTTCTGATTGTGTCCGGCTATGTCGTTTATCTGGGAGTTCAGTCATGAGTCTGGCTCAAACCATCCGCGGCGCGCTCCTGACCGATTTCCTCGGCGCGCTCGTCGTGGCGACAAGGGAAGTGTTCACGCGCAAGGCAACGGTGAACTATCCGTTTGAGAAAAATCCTCTTTCTCCGCGCTTCCGTGGGGAACATGCTTTGCGGCGTTATCCCAGCGGTGAAGAGCGCTGCATCGCCTGTAAATTGTGTGAGGCAATCTGCCCGGCGCAGGCCATCACGATTGAGGCTGAGCCGCGCGCAGACGGTGCCCGTCGTACCACACGCTATGATATCGACATGGTGAAATGCATCTATTGCGGCTTCTGTCAGGAGGCCTGTCCGGTCGATGCCATCGTGGAGGGGCCGAACTTCGAATTCGCCACTGAAACGCGCGAAGAGCTGTTCTATGACAAGGACCGCCTGCTCGCGAACGGAGATCGTTGGGAACGACTGATCGCCAAGAATCTGGAACTCGACGCGCCTTATCGCTAGGCCGCCGAAACTATTAACTCATGGGGCATTCTGCCCTGCAAAGAAGGGGGCCTAGTAGGGCTGTGGCAGTCATCGCTTTCTATCTGATCGCGGCCGTCGTGCTCGTATCGGCGCTGTCGGTGATCATGGCGCGCAACCCCGTTCATTCGGTGTTGTGGCTCATTCTCGCATTCTTCTCATCGGCCGGTTTGCTTGTGCTGATTGGCGCTGAGTTCCTGGCCATGCTTTTGGTCGTTGTCTATGTCGGCGCGGTTGCTGTGTTGTTCCTGTTCGTCGTTATGATGCTGGACGTCGACTTCGTCGAGCTCAAGCGCGGCACACTGAGATACTGGCCGTTCGCTGTGCTTGTCGGGATCATATTTGCCGCCGAAATCGTGCTGGCATCGGTGATCGGCACGGAAGACATGGAGACCAATTTCGATGCATCTCCGGGCGCTGAGACTAATGCCGAGGCCATAGGACAGGTAATGTATACGCAATACCTGCTGCTGTTCCAGATGGCGGGCATCATCCTGCTCGTTGCCATGGTTGGTGCCATCGTGCTGACGCTGCGCCACCGTCCAGAGACCAAGCGTCAGAACATTGCCAAACAGACCTCGCGCCGTCGCAGCGATGCCTATGAATTGAAAGACCCCACTCCGGGGCAGGGGATCTAAGACATGGACCTTGGGCTTTCCCATTTTCTCGCCGTTTCGGCGGCCCTGTTTACAATCGGGGTCGTAGGCATCTTTGTGAACCGCAAGAACATCATCGTCATCCTGATGGCGATTGAGCTGATCCTGTTGTCGGTGAACCTCAACCTCATCGCCTTTGCGGTATTCAGTGGCACGATTGCCGGGCAGGTCTTCGCAATGCTGGTGTTGACAGTTGCGGCAGCCGAGGCAGCTGTTGGTCTTGCCATTCTCGTCGTCTACTTCCGCAACCGCGGTGATATCTCGGTCGAAAATGTCGACCTGATGAAGGGGTAAGGCGATGCTTCCAGATATCCTGATCCTGTACATCGTCCTTGCACCGGGGCTCGTGGCGCTGACCGGCCTGGTGCACAAGCAGATTGGCGACAAGGTCGTCATGGGGCTGACCACTGCTGTCGTACTATCAGCAGGCGCGCTGTCGCTGATCCAACTGTTTGCCTATGTGGCAGGTCTTGGCGGTCACATGGGCACCGAGGAGCATCATGCAAGTCTTGTCGCCGCAACGACGGGCATGGAAATCAAACAGCATGTGATTACCCTCATGCCTTGGATAAGCGTCGGCGAATTCCAGGCGAATTGGGCAATCCGCGTCGATACGTTGTCCATTGTGATGATGGCGGTGATCACCGGCGTATCCGGCCTCGTGCATCTCTATTCCTGGGGATACATGAGCGAGGATCCGCACAAGGCGCGTTTCTTCAGCTATTTGTCGCTCTTCACCTTCATGATGCTCATGCTGGTCACCGCTGACAATTTCATCCAGCTGTTCTTTGGCTGGGAAGGCGTGGGTCTCGCCTCGTATCTGTTGATCGGCTTCTGGTACCAGAACAAGGCGCCGAACGACGCCTCCATCAAGGCTTTCGTTACCAATCGTGTAGGCGATTTCGGCCTTGCGCTGGGTATCATGGCCGTCTTCTTTGTATTCCGTTCAGTCGAGTTCGGTCCCGTACTGGACGCCGTGCGCAACAATGCGGCCGTTGTGCCCGTTGGCTTCGCGGAAGCGGCACCGGTCCGGGACCTGGTGATACCGTTCCTGCATTGGAATCTGAAC